>Ga0315279_10004079_pt1 | contig 19819 bp, 26 predicted proteins | sample YL17G06_20_MG_FD_203694 | JGI IMG/M metagenome (GOLD analysis project Ga0315279, IMG submission 203694) | Sediment microbial communities from Yellowstone Lake, YNP, Wyoming, USA - YL17G06_20 | ecosystem: Environmental > Aquatic > Freshwater > Lake > Sediment | place: USA: Wyoming | collected... | reverse complement strand
GGGAATTGATGAGCTAGCCGGTTGTCTTCAGATTGCACTTGATGAGAGACTCGGCTCGGAGAGCGCTGGTCTGTCGCCAATCTAATAACCTGGCAAATGATGTGGATAATATGGAGTCCCGACTCCCGGATTTGAACCGGGGGCCTGCTGATGTCAGCGGCATGAGACCGGCGAGCCGGTAACCCACTACAGTCAGCCGCTCTAGCCAGACTGAGCTAAGTCGGGTTTTTGCAACCCTATCACGGAGACCGTATTTAGAATTTTGTCCCTGAGGGGGCTACGAACGTTTTGGAACTCAGCGCTCGCTGTCTGCTATTGGCAGGCGTTTCTTTCTAGAGTGTCTCTTTGTAGCAAGATTTAAATAGAGTCCTTCTTATACGTGATATTGTCGGACGAAAGGGGTCGTCTGTACCTCTTCAGTCTCTGGGTGCGAGGATGGTTGAGTACGAGTTGGAAAAGGTCACAATCCGCCTTCCCAGCAGATACATACGTGCGCTGGACTTCCTGGTGAAGGTAGATGACTTCCCTTCCAGGTCTGAGGCGATCAGAGCTGCGATCAGGGACTTCGTATACAACCGCGTAGAGGTCGTAATGGACAAAGTAAAGAAGATGGAGGAAGCAGAGAAAACCCTCGCGGACATGGAGATCTTCGAAGAGAAGTATCTAAAGTAGTAGCCTGTGAGAATGGGATGGGATGCACATTCTCGGTCAGAGAGGTCACGATTACCTCCCCCCTTTTTTTTTATTTGAAATATGCAGCTGCACGTCTAGCATAAAGGGCTCATATACCGGATCTAACGCAATGGCTGAATGTAATAGAATACAGAAAAGGAGGAAAGCCGGGCCCTAACCGATGTAGCCCAGGTCTTCCTTCTTCGGTTCCTGCGGGGTCTCGATTTCCTTTATCTTTGACGTGATAAGATCGATCTGTTCGGCTTTGTCCTGCAGTGCGCTGAAGTCGACCTCGACTCCGAGTATGCCCGCCAGGACCCTCAGTACGACTTCCGCTCCCTTGGGATCCACGAAGTACCCAGAGGTCTCTCCCATCAGGCACACTGCCTTCATGCCGTAAATCTTGCCCAGGCCTAGAAGAAGCCCGCTCGCGCCCACTATGCCACTACCTGGCTCGCCCTTAGAAAAGACCACGCCTCTCTTCTTCATCTCCTCAACGAGCTCGATGTTCGTGGCAGCCCCCAGAACTCTTGGCTTATCAACCATCTTCCCGACACCGTAACCGCCGAGTGTGTAGATCATGCTTACTCCGTATCTCTTCGCTATCTGGAGGGTGTGGTCGGAGAGCTCGTACTGGCCGTCAGGGGTCAGGCCCTGGTAATCCCCCACGAGTATTATGAGGTCTGGGCGCTTACCCTCCCCCTTTGAGTAGTACATCTCGTTGTTGACGAGCTTCGTCAGCCCTTCGTCATCGACCATGACCTGCGGCGGGAAGTGCTTCGATATGATATCTGCGAACTTCTTCGCTTCTATCTGGTCCAGCAGGTGCTCTGCAGCGAGTTTTCCGACGTTCCCGACGCCTGGCAAACCCTCGATTAGTATGGGTTTGTCGAGTTCAGGCTCCTCGTAGAAGATTGTCTTGATGCTTTCCATTTTGACCCTCCCTCTCCTTTCTCAGCCTTCTCCTGTATTCCCCGTACCTGTCCTCAGGGGAGTACTTGGGCGGTATCGGAACGATGGTCTTCGATCCGCACCTGTGGCAGACCTCTCCCAGCGTATACTCCTGACATTCTGGGCACCTTCTTAGAGACGTTCTCATTATTAACCTTTCCTCTCCATCATTTCAGAATGATGGCGTTCGGCCCCGTTCGAATCTCGACTGGGAACGAGCGCTCAAACATCCTTTCCTTTCATCCTGCCTTCTCACTTCCCCTCGCGGTGGAAGCTGCCCTGTCCACCGCAGTGCTTCAACGATGAGATGACCCGATCAGCGATGACCTTCATTTCTTCTTCCGCCGACTTGTAGTCCGGTGCGGCGACCACTATGCGGTACCTTGGCGCACCAACGTACTGTATCTTGACCTTGTCCGCCCCCGCACCCATCCCGGACAACAGAGCTTTTCTGATGTGGTCCGCGCCATCTGGAAGAGGACACGTCAGCTCGAGATAACCGTCTATCTGTACGTAAGGCGGTGTGACGTTCTCCTGCGCAACCTGGGAGAAAACCTTTGTCCAATCGCCTTTGAAACCTGCCTGATCGAGTGACTTTTGATTCGCAGCGCACTGCTCGAACGCGGTGAACAATGACTCATAATTCTCTATGAGGCTGAGCCCGAACTCGTCGAAGCACTCTTGGGTATTCTTCCCGAGGCGCTCAGCCACGATCTCGAGCAGCTTCTCCGCCTTGTTTTCGTTCTTCCACTGCTGGATTTTCTCGCGCCGCTGGTGCTCGTTGACAGACTTCAAGGATAGGTCGATATGGCCCTTGGTCGAATCGACGCCGAGAACCTTGCAGACGATCTTCTGTCCCTCGCGGACGTAGTCTCTGATGTACTTTATCCAGCCGGTGGCCACGTCTCTGATGTGAATGAATCCCTCTTTGTTGTCGTATTCGTCAAGGGTTACAAACGCGCCGAAGTTCTTAACACTCTGGACTGTGCACACAACGAGTTCACCTTCCTCGGGGAACTCGCTGATCCTAGACATTAGCCGACCACCTCAAGCAGCTCGCCGCGGATCTTGCCAGCGCCTCCCGCCGGTTCGATTAGGGTCGAGCCGCAAACATGACAAACCACTGGTGTGGACGGCTTCCTGAATGCAATCTGTTCATTCCCACAGTCCGGGCACTTCACCTTGACGAACTTCCCGGTCTTCATCTCTGCCATGATGATCACTCCGCTATCTCGAATTTCTTGGCCCGGAAGCACGGTCTCTGGTGCGCTTTCTTGCAGGTCTTGCAGCGGTAGCGCAGAGCGACACGCTTCGTCGGCTTCTCCCTTCCCTCAGGCTTCGCTCTGGGAAAACCTCCGTAACCGGACGTGGCCCTTCTGAATCGCCTCTGGCCCCACTTCATCTCGCTCGCTTTCTTCTTCTTGACCCTCTCGACTTCGTGAACCGTGTGAGTCTTGCAGTGAGGACAGTAAGTCTTCACAGTCCTGGGCAGTTTCATGATTTTCACCTTTCGGAAGCAAGTTGCCCTAATACGCATTTGATATATAAATCCTTATCAATGCTTTTCCGCTCTGGTCTCCAATCTGGATGCGCTCAGAATGAGCATCTAGATGTCGGAGGGTCGCTGCGCCGAGATTCCTGGCTTCCTAGACGCGAAATCGTCCGAAATTCATTCCACACAGTATCCAAAATACAAGGAGAAATGCGAGAACTTTTTTGCACTCTGGACGTGAGCCAGATTATTTGAATTTCTTTTCGAAATAGAAAAGAATATATATCGACACAATAATAAATGCAGATGAGAATCCATGTCCGAAAGGGGCTTTAGCAAGAAGGACGAAACCCTTGTCGATTTGTTGATGAGCACGGGCATGCCGAAGAATGTCGCGAAGACCTTGGCTTTTCTCCGCAAGAAGAACGAGACTACGTCCGTGGAAATCGAAATCTCAACCGCTCTTCGGCAGCCAGAGGTCTCTATCGCGATGCAGGAGCTACGAAGGCGCAAGTGGGTGACGAAGAGGGACATCAAGAAAGAAGGAAAGGGGCGTCCGATCCACGCCTACAGACTTGCGATATCCTTCGAGAAGATCGTGGAAATGATGGAGAAGGAAGAGCGGAAGCGCATTGAGAAGATCGAGAGCAACATCCACCAGCTTAAGCAACTGGCTCAGTCCTGAGAACGCTCCCTAACGACCACTCCTTTCTCGGTTCCTATCACGACTCGCGTGGCCAGCCCAATGAAAAGACCGTTCTCCACCACGCCCGGTATTAGGTTCAGTCTCTTCTCCAGATCCTCCGGATTCTCGATCCTGACGAATCTGCAGTCATAAATGTAGTTGCCACTGTCAGTGACGAAGGGATTGTTCTCGCCTCTGAGCTGGGCCTTGCAGCGAAGCCTTTCGATCGCTTCCTTCGCCCTCTTGTGGCCGAAGGGTACCACCTCGACTGGCAATGGGGATTTGGTGCCCAGGACGTCCACCAATTTGGAGTCGTCGACCGCGACAATCTCCTGTCTTGAGACCGAGGCGACGATCTTCTCCCTAAGGAGCGCGCCACCCATGCCCTTGATCAGTCTGAGTCTCAGATCGACCTCATCCGCGCCATCGATCGTAAGGTCGATATCGTTAACGCTCTCGAGGGACGTTAGCGGTATGCCGAACTCTAATGCGAGCTTCTCCGTGTTCTTCGATGTCGGGACGCCAACCAGGTCGTGCCCTTCTTTGACGAGCTTGCCAATAACCTCTATGGCGTAGTACGCGGTCGACCCCGTGCCGAGACCGATGACCATTCCGTCCCTAACCCACTCCACCGCCTTAAGCGCCGCCATCTTCTTCTTCTTCTCGCTCATTCCCTGCCCCCGAAATTTGACCTGATCAGGTCCACCAGTCTATCAACGACGTAATCGTTTATTCTCCTTCCGAGCTCCGCGCTCGCGTTCGGAGCGTCCCCGACGAAACCGTCTGGATAACAGGTTTCGGGGTTCGGTACAACCATATGGCTCTTGTCGACGAATCGACCCCTTTTCTTAGCTTTCTTGACTCTATCCTTGTCAACGGCTAGCACCCTTGACGTCTCCACCAGGCCGCCATGCCCGTCGCCTATTGCGTGAGGAACAGACTCCTTGGCGAGGTCGTAGTCGGCAAGCAGCATGAGCTTGATATCAGACTCGTGCACAACCCGCTCGCAGGCCAGCTTCAGGGCCGTCATGTGTGCCGCGCCAGCGTGGCCGCTAAGCACCACGATCTTGTCAGCGCCGTTCCTCACGAGAGAAGAGAGTACGTCGTAGACGAGTTCCTGAAGCGTTTCGAACCTTATCGACAATGTACCTGGCATGTTCCGCGTCGAGCTGTGCTGTCCGTACCTTATCGGCGGCGCAACCAGACCTCCCACGCGCTTCGCAAGCATGTCTGCAATCGATTCCGGCTGCACCGAGTCCGTGTCGAGCGGCAGATGAGGTCCGTGAGCTTCCGTTGCACCTATGGGAAGAATGATCACTGGCTTATTCTTCATGACCTTCACGAAGTCATCCGACGTGAGGCTCTCAAGGCGCAGACCGACCCTCCCGTTTCTTCGACGCGTCGATGAGCGGCGTTCCGCAGACCGGGCAAACGCCTCTATCCAGCGAGTCCGAGTCGAACTGGTTCCTCAGCTCCTCTCTGATATCCTCGAGTCGCTCTCTCTTGATCGTTTTTTCGCATTTAGGGCAGTACATCCGGGTCAGCATGCTCTTGTGCGATAATTAAGATTACCAGAATGGTAGCTTCGCGACGGTCTAGTCCGAGAATCCTCTTGGAAAGATTGATGTCGGGGCGAGTGGAATCATCTGTCGTGAGATTGGCCGCATTATTCTCTGGCGGTAAGGATTCGACCTTCTCCGCGTATCTGATGGAACAGCAGGGGCACACGATCGACCTCCTGGTGAGCATTCTGCCGTCAGACCCGCACTCCTGGTTATTCCATACTCCGAACCTTCATCTCCTCCCTCTCATCTCCGAGGCGATGGGCAAGAAGCTTGTGACGGTACAGAGCTCGGGCTCGGAGAAAAGCGACCTATCCGCCCTTACCCAGGCGCTGTCCGGACTCGATGTCGACGGTATCATCACCGGGGCAATAGCCTCTGACTATCAGTGGGACAGAATCAACGGCGTGTGCGAGGATATCGGTCTTCGCATGTTCTCGCCACTCTGGAGGAAGGACCAGAGGATGCTTCTCCGGGAGATTGTCGACTGCGGCATCAAAGCGATCATCGTGGGGGTGTACGCGGAAGGTTTGGAGAAAGGATGGTTGGGGACGACCCTGGATCATGATGTCATCGATCGTCTGGAGGAGATTTCAAAGGCGCGAGGCATAAACATTTCCGGCGAGGGAGGGGAGTTCGAGACGCTTGTGCTCGATTCCCCGTTGCATGCAGTCCCGATTGAGATAATGGAAACGGATCAGGAAACCACGAGGGATGGGGGAAGACTGACGGTAAGCAAGGCGAGACTCGGAGGGAAGAGATGAATGACGCCCCATCGATTCGATGCAAGGAATAAGGACAAGCTTGTGGATGGGGAAAGGCAGCGCATACAACCGGCAGAGGACATCGTGCGTCGCGCGAATCCATCGGAGAACGAGATCTGGGCGGATATCGGTTGCGGGATCGGATACATAACCCTTCCTCTTTCAAGGTCCGTCAGATTTGTTGTCGCTGTCGACTCCCAGAGAGAGATGCTTACTACTCTGATCTCGCGAGCGAACGCGAAGGAGTGCAGGAAGATATTACCTGTGGTTTCGGAGTTACCTCTTCTCCCAATCCAATCCGGGATCCTGGACCAGGTCGCCGTGGTCAACGTCCTGCACGAGATCGAGGACAAGAAGATGCTCGTGTCGGAGGTCATCAGAACGCTGAAGGTCGGTGGCCGAGCGACCCTCGTCGATTTTCAGAAGGCACCGACAAGCTTCGGTCCGCCGGTCCAGGAGAGGATAGAGGAGTCGAAGATCCCCGTGCTGTTCAGGGTCATGCGCGTCGTCGCACATTGGAGCTTCCCAGAGTTCTACCAGTTCGAATTTGAGCGCAAGTGATTCCCAGACTAGGGGTTCACGATTCAGATCGTGCCTTCTTCGTTGCATCGAGAACGGCATCGTAGTCCGGCTCGAAGGACGGATCCTCGGCTATCCATCTGTATCTCAGGACCATGTTGCCGTCGACGACAAAGACCGCCCTATTAGCGCGTCCTTTCAGGTATCCCTCCCCTCCGATAAGCACGCCATACTTGTTGCTGACCTTGCCGTCGAAGTCGCTGAGGAGCCCGAACTGGAGCTTCATATGTTCCCGCCATGCCCTATGTGAGATAACGCTGTTAGTGCTAATCGGCAGAAGGATTGCTCCTGCTTTCTCGAATTCCGAGAACATGTCCCTGAAGGTCATCATCTCGACCGCGCACATCATTCCCCAGTCGGATGGATAAAACATGATGACGACAACCCCCTTGTGCAAGACCTCACTCAACACGATTCTTCCAGGCGTTTCGGTCGTCGGAAGTTCGAAGTCCGGTGCTTTTTCTCCAACCTCGATGTCGCCGATCATCGATATCTTTGGGTCCTAATGCGGCCGCACCTATTAAACTCGTTCCGGGCGCATGAGCCGAATGGTTGATATCACCCTAGCTCCCTTGATTAAGATTGTTTCCTGTTGCAGTGATCTGGCGGTGGAAACAAACGGCCCGCCGAGGACGGAGGATTTGAAAAAGGTCGCTGATCTAGGCAAGTTGCTCGCGGAGAAGGTGAAGGCCGGATAAGCGCTCTAGACTTAGTTTGGCTGATTGATTGCGGATACTCTAGAGCTCTCTCTTGCATGTCATGTCGTCGATCTTGACCTTTATGATTGCAGCCTTATCGAATGCCTTATCCGAGTACTCGTAAGGTCTCTTCCCTTCGTAGTGGTCCATTATCAGATCTAGAACATTCCTCTTCTCTCTGGCATTCTCCACGATCGACGCCCTTCCGAATCCTATGATGCTAGTGTACTCTAACGACCAATTGCAGGGAGTTCCAGCTCGGGCTATCTTGACCTGTCCCTCTAGCTCAAAGCAGACCTTCTCGTTCTTCCTAATAATATCGATCTTCTTCCCTTCTCTCGCGCAATGAAAGTATACCGAGTCACCATCATAGCCAAAGCACATGGGGACAAGATATGGCTCATGATTGGCGCACATAGCTAGTCTGCAGACGTCAGCACTCCGTATCACAGAATCAATGATTGTTGGATCCTTGATCTCCTTCTCTTGTCTCAGCATCGGGACTCTCTCTCCATTCGCTGTAATGGACATGGCTAGTAATGCGTTTTGCGGCACTTATCAAGAACGATGGTGGGTCGGGTCGAATTTGAGTCGACCATCATCCAGTTTGGTATCATCTTGACTCAATTGAAATGAAAATGCACAAGGAACCTTTGAAGGACGGAGCCGCCTCACTCTCTCAACCCCTCCCTCCGTCGTCAGAGCTGTCAAGAGTGTCTAGAGATGTGGTGACACCAAGCGGACTTGGATCTCGGGATTCGACTTGAAAAGGTCAATGATATCCAGACTCCTTACGAGAGAATCACCCAGACGGAGGACAGAGAGGGAGGAAACGATGGAAGATTCCAGATTCTCATTAAATACTTAAACGGTACTGTCTTTCGGGGGATGAGACGACCGAACCAGACCTAGATGACTTTGGGGATCAGATCAAGATTCTCAAGAACGATCTGCTTGAAATTCGCAATCTCATAGACGACCTTCAGCATGTTCACAGCATAGGTGAAGCTTTTCGCGGAGCCGTTGAAGTCGTGGAAAAGGTTTCGCATCACGAAAGCAACTTGATCGAATTGGTGGACAGGACTCTGTCAACTTCGATAATCCATGTTCAAGAGTCGATGAACTCGATTAACCATCAGCTATCGGAAATGAATGAGGAGCTAGTGGGAAGGTTGTCTGAGCTCGAGAATAGGATCAAGATCCTCGAGGATTAGAAGAGATTTCAAATCGACTAGAGAGGGGAAAAGTAACAAGGTGGCAAAAGGAAATATCCAGAGCTTCGAAATCGTCTCATGGCCTCGCGGAAATAGGTTGCATGTCCTCTCCTTTCGCTTTTCTCGCTGAATCCGGCACGAAACGTGTCAATAATTGGTACTCTATGTCTCATCGTGTTACGGTCAGACATGTCGGAGATGTCGAATCGAACGGAGTCGGGCGTATTCGAATGCAATGTGAATAGTGAGTGCAAAGAAGATCCAGTTGAATCAGAGGTACACTAGTCTCGGATATGCATGATGGTGGGGCCGTCCGAATTTGAATCGGAGTCTCAGGCTCCCAAAGCCCGAAGGATGGACCAAGCTACCCCACGGCCCCGTGCGGGCTGACAACGATTCGGACCCGAATAAACATTGCCGTTCTTGCGAACGGTAATGGATGTGAGTCAGGCATCGTCCGCTCTCGCCAAGGGCACGCATAGATTCAGAAGGGTTATTAACGCTTTCTGCACTAACTGTCAATCCGATGAAAAGAGCGATCATCCTTGTGATTGCCGTCTCGCTTCTCAGTCTTCCCATTTCTGGATGTCTCACAAGCCAGATAGCCGGTTTCACCGAGGCTGATCTGAACGCTCCCATCATCGAGTTCGCCGAGAGCGTGCCTCCGAGCCTCCCGTCACCCCTGAGCGGCGACACTCCCACGTTCAGCTACTCATTGGAATGGATGATGACGGAGGTCTTTGTGCACTTCGGAGGGGCCATGAACCTCTCAGTCAAGAACACCGGCAATAGGGAAATGTTCATCTATGGCTACGGTTTGAAATGGTCCAACTCGACCGAGGTGTGGTCAAGGGACACGGAGGCATATGTTCACCCAGATCAGAGAGTTGCCCTCGGTCTTTTGACTTTTCCAGGGCCGCGCAATGCAGGGTCGATATTCTATTCTATAGTCCTGAAGGCGGCGGTCAGGACCACATCTGGATCGGATTGGCATGATTACGGCAATCTCACAGCGGCAGACAGGGTGACGGATGTCAAGGAGTTGGCTCACGATCAATCATACACAGTCCAGAAGAACAACAAGGATTACTACAACAGGGTGAATTCTAGGATCAACTTCACCGCTGTCGAAGATGTGGTCGGCGAAATCCAAGCAGCTTACCCCGGTGCATATAACACGCTGCAGATCGCACAGGCCTATGAGTGGGTGTACTCAAGCATCAAATATGCGGAGGACTCAGATGGGGATTACTGGCAGAGCGCAACGGAGACGCTTTCACTCGGCGAAGGGGACTGTGAAGACCATGCGATCCTTATGGCCTCGATCATCGGCGCGCTTGGGGGCAATGCACGGGTCAATGTCATCAGCGAGCACGCCTTCCCGACAGTATATGTCGGGAACGATTCATCCTATCTGGTACCGCTCCGAACATCATTGAACTCCTATTACGGGACAGAGTTCCAAATCTGTTTCCTGCAGGACTCACTCGGATTCTGGCTTGTCGTCGACACGACAGGATTCCCCTACGCGGGAGGGCTACCGTCGTTATCATCTCCCACGATTGATTCTCATACCTCGGTGACGTGGACTTTCAACGATAGCGATTGGCTGATAACAGTCGACGCGACAGGGGAGACTGCGACAGACAGCGGCATCTTCTGAGCGACTCAACTTCCCGAACTTTCCAGAATTATCTCTTTCACAGCCGCTCTTACGGCGTCAATGCTGCTGTATCTCGCCATCCAGCCGAGGCGCTGTATCTTTTCGACGGAAAGGAGCATCTGCCTCACGTCCCCGACCCATCCCCTTCCGCCCTTCACCCCTCCGGTCCAGTGATACTCCACGTTATTGAATCCTAGTTCCTTGACGACGATGTCGGCGATCTCCTTCACAGTCACTCTGTCCTTCGAGCCGATGTTGAATATCTCGACCTGTTCTTGCGCCTTCTCCGCCCCTACGATTATTCCGTCAAGGCAGTCAGTGATGTGCACATATGATTTGCTTGTTCCGGGCTCTGCTCCGAGGATTTCCAGCCGCGTCTGGTCCTCCTTGAGCTTCCTTACGAAATCGTGAAGCACGTTGTGCGTGCTCCTTGGGCCGACAACGTTCGCGAAGCGAAACATGACAGAGCTCATGTCGAAGGCGTGGCAGTAGGCAGATATGAGCGCTTCGCACCCGAGTTTCGATGACCCATAGAGTGATATCGGAACAAGCGGGCCGTACGTCTCCGGAGTGGGAATGACGCTCGGCTCTCCATACACCGTCGAGGTCGAGGGAAAGAGTATGTCCTTGACCTTGCTCTTCCTGGCTGCCTCCAATAGCCTGTATGTCACCTCGAGGTTCTGTCGAAAGTGGACACTTGTGTCCGATGTGCCGATCCTGACATCTGGATTTGCTGCGAAGTGGCAGATAGCGTCCACTCCGTCAAGAATAGGTTCAAGTCTCATCGACAGAAGGCTACCTTCGACAAGCCTGAAATCAGGATTGGAATAGGCATGTTCGAGAAAAGCTCTCTTCCCGGCGCTGAAGTCATCTATGCCGACGACGGCGTTTCCCCGGGCAAGGAGCGTGTCAGTCAAGTGGCTGCCGATGAACCCCGCGCATCCAGTGACGAGTATCTTCATATCTTTGAGCTTCATCTCACACCCCTGTCTTCTGCCTCAACGCTTCAGCGAAGGCCCTTATCGCCCCCCCTCGGTGCGATATCGGGTTCTTTTCTTCTATGGACATCTCGGCGAACGTCCTCGATTCCCCTTCAGGAGTGAAGATAGGATCGAACCCGAATCCCTTGTCGCCCCGTTCCTCCGTGCCGATCCTCCCTTCTATCTTCTCCGTGACGATAATCTCCTGTCCATCCCTCAGTATGCATCCGATGCAGCAACTGAAATGGGCCTTGCGATCGCCAATCCTCTCCATGAGCTTGAGGATGCCTTTGCAGCCAAGGGTCTTGTAGACATAGGATGAGTAGACGCCGGGAAAACCCTCCAGCGAGTCTATGAAGAGGCCGGAATCGTCGAGGATCACGTTCCCGACCCCCCTGCCCTTCAAGTCCTTCAGGCAATACCGGACCACTTCCTCTATCGTATCCGCCTGAATCTCCTCACAGCTCTCGTTCACTCTAGCGACTTCGATGCCCAGGCGAGAAAGCTCGCTCCGGAACTCCCTGAGCTTGCCCTCGTTCGAGGTGATGAGACCAAGCTTCATCAGGTGTACCTCCCTCTGCCCTCTATGTCTCTGACCCTTCTCAGCACCTCATCCGCTCCTTCGAAGTGCTCCTTGTATGAATCCAGGACTATCTGGAAGTACTCGAAAATCTCCGAGTGTGCAGACAGGAAAGCCTCCTTCACAAGGTGAAGGTCGACACCCATCTCTTCGATCCCGGCATTTCTTCCTCCGAGGGAGAAGTCAATGAGCCAGATCCTACCGTCTCTTATGATCATGTTCGAAGTCGTAAGGTCCCCATGGACGATTCCGTTCTTGTGCAGCATCCCCGCGAGCCTTCCGATCTCCTTGCATATATGTTCGATCGCGGCTGAGTCGGCCCTTCCGAGGATGTCCTTGACTCTCTCCCCATGGATTTCTTCCATTACGATCTCCGCTTCCTCCAGGTCGATATCGTATATTATCGGCGTCGGAACGCCATGATGCCTCGCTTCCTGGATGAGTCGTGCCTCGTTCCTCGTCCTCGATGATCTGAGTGCTGTGTCAAGCTCCCTGTGTCGGTAGTTCTTCGGAACTCTGCTTTTCACTATCACCCTTCTCCCCATCCAGGTGCCGATCCTTATCTCGGCCTCAGCGCCCCTTCTGATGACTTCCACGGTGCGAAAAACTGCATCCTGACTAAATAACCTTTTTCGTCGCTGCCACAAATACGGTGGCTGCGGCCCAGGAAGGCAACTATACCTATACTGTGAGCGGAAGCCCCGCCGTTGCCACTATCACGGGATACACTGGAGCAGGCGGAGCGATTGCGATTCCATCGACATTGGGAGGGTATCCCACAGCTGCTATCGGGAACTATGCGTTCGAATACCGCACCTCCCTGACCTCCGTGACCATCCCTAACAGCGTCACGACCATCGGGGAGGGGGCGTTCTCCTACTGCACCTCCCTTACCGCCGTGACCATCCCCAGTGGCGTCACCACCATCGGGGACCGCGCGTTTTCCGGCTGCACCGCCCTGACCTCCGTGACCATTCCAAACAGCGTCACCAGCATCGGGAATGAGGCGTTCGAATCCTGTCATGACCTGACAACCGTGACCATAGGAAGCAACGTCACGACCATCGGAAACTTTGCGTTCCGGGACTGCACCTCCCTGACCTCAATAGCATTCCTAGGACTCGTTGCCCCGACCGTTGGCCCAGGGTGGATCGATTATGCGCCCGCAGGGTTAAGGGGCCACGCATACGCCGCCTCGAATTTCCCCGCCCCGGGGGGCAATTTCAAAGGATTGAGGATGGGCGCAGTCATACCCGGGGGGCCGGCATCTGTCATCCCCGCCAGCGATAGCACCGTGTTGATATTGGTGGCAGTGATTGCGATCGTCTTGGTGTTGGTGGCGGTACTGTTTGTCATGCGCAAGTGTGAGGGCGAGAAGTAGGCGGCGCACAAACCGCTTCCCATTTCCTTCATCGGTCACGGTATTCGCACGGTTCTGACGGCAGATGGGAGAGAGCGCCCTAGGGATGTGTGGTAGGAATCTTCACAAGACCGAAGAAGGTTAATAATGGACAGGAGAAGATCATCATCCATGCGATGGTATCATAGGCTCCTGATCTCGTTGGTCTGTCGTGTCTCGTTCCTAGCAATGTGAGAAACTATCGATGACATCTCGATAACAGGTGTTACGAGAAGTTTGACAAATCCTTAACAATATGCAAAAAATATATATCTCAATCGACCTCGGGTCACTCGTCTTCTTCATACGTTGTCCAATATTGCTCTGTCTCTTGCCAAGTAACTATCGGGTCATGGAGTGAAGGGTGGTGAAGGTCGCTCCAGCGAGCAACATGATTCGCAAGGAACATCGCCTCTGCGATCTCATCGTCGGTCGCTCCTGCACTCTTGGCCATCGATCTGAACGTCAGAAGGCAGGAGCGGCATTTCATGTTCGCCACGAGTGCCAGACTGATCAACTCTCGATATTTCTCTGGTATGCATGATTCCCCGAGCTGGTATCTTTTGAGGAAAGGCCAATATCGCATGAGCACATTCTCTGACAGTCTCTCCAGGCATTTGGGGATGATTCCGATGGAATCTTCTATGTCCGCAAGTGTCTCCTTATATGTTTCCGTCACTCACACCTTATATAGAATTTCTCTGTGAAGGCCTACTTAATTCTTGTCTTTCTTGTATTTGATTATCCGAACGTTAGAGAGACCCGCCATCCCCCTTAGTTCCATTCTCTAGCTTTCTTCAGGCTCCTCGCGAAGCGGCCTTAGTGGAAGAGCCATGTTTTCTTCTAGGATAGAGATAATAATAGCCCGCGCCTACGACAAGCGCGCCAATTCCCAGCAGCCAAGCATCGGTTGTGAGAAAGACCAGTAGACCAGCGCATGAGACCAGGCCGAGGATGGGCAGGACCTTGGCCCGCCTAGGCTTCGCAATCCTCATAGCGGCCAGGTTCGCTATAAGGTAATAGACCAGGGACCCGAAGTTGGAGATGGCCACCGCCTTCAGGATGTCGGTGGTCAGCGCGAAGGCGGTCATCAACAGACCAAAGACCAGTATGGCGATGTAGGGGGTTTGCCTCTTAGGATGCAATTTGGAAAGAACGGCCGGGAGGTCATGATTCCGGCTCATTGCGAAGGTGATGCGGGATAGGCCCAGCAGGGTCGTCAAGAGCACGCTCAAGGTGGCCGCCAGCGCTCCGATGGTCACCAGGTTAGCCATGACCTTGCCCTCCAAGGCCGCCGCATCGGCCAATGGCGAGTTCGAGGCACCTAGCGAGGCGGAGCCGAACATTCCGATGGCCACGACGGCAACAAGCATGTAAATGACCCCGGAAACGGCGAGGGCTAAGATAATCGCCCGTGGCACAGTGCGCGTCGGGTCGCGGACCTCCTCGCTGATCATCGCCACCCTGCCGAAGCCGGAGAAAGCGAAGAAGATCACCGCCGCGCCTTCCATCACTCCCATGGCCCCACTCGCGGCGAAAGGTGAGAAGAACGCACCGTTGATCAAGGACAAGCCGAACGCTACGAAGAGGAGGAGGACGACGAGCTTGAACACGACCAGAATGTTGTTCGCGGTGGCCGATTCCCTGCTCCCCATGTAATTGATGCCAGTGATGGCCAGGCAGGCGACCGCCGCCATCAGGTTGACCGGCAATGGTATGTAGATGGCAAGGTAACCGGCGAAGCCCAACGCCACGGCCGAACCGGTAACGATATTAGACAGAAGCCACATCCAGCCCGAGATAAAACCTCCGAAGGGGGAGACGAGCTCGTGGGCGTACTCGTAGCCTCCCCCCTCGCGGGGAATGAACCTCGCCAGATGAACGAAGCTGATGGCCGTTAAGGCCGAGACGACGCCAGCGATCAGTAGGGACAGGAGCATGGCTGGCCCGGCAAGGCTTGCCGCCACCCCGATGACCACGAAGATGCCAGCACCAATGACGGCACCCAGTCCGATGGCGAAGGCGTCGAAGAGCCCGAGAGACCGCTTGAGCTCCATTGGATGATAGATGTGAACCCCCGCCCTATTAATATGGAAGGTGGTGGCTAGGAGCCCCGTTAGTGGATCATGAAGCTCATCTGAGCCTCAGTCCTCCCAATCCTCAGAACGTCATCAACGGCCTGTTGATACAAGGCTTTTCTTTGTGTCAAGAAGAGATGAAGAAGCAATGGACATCCAGAGTCCTAGCCTCTTGCCTTTTCCTTACTGTCGTCTCTCCACATCTGCCGTCAGAACTGTCAGAAGTGTCAGAAAACCGATATGAGTGCGGTGCCAGGACTGGTCCCTGAGCTTATAGAAACAATCCTCTTCTCTCCTCGCGGATAGGATTGATTATATCCTGTGCAGAAGAACAGAAAGATCCTATTTAGTCTTCGCTCTTGGCTGTTTGCGAACAATTATCACGAAGATGACAATGGCCAGGATCAATACCGCTGCTGCCAGATAATCTGGAACACCTGGCTTTATGCGCCGCAAAGAGCTGGGCGTGGAGATTGAAGAAAAATGACGGGGCCAAGAGGCCCTATACCACTTCGGAAACGAATCTCGCTGAGAACTGATTTAGAAGAAGGGGTTCTCAGTGCAGCTGGCCGGCAGCACGCAATTCAATCGTGATCTTGTCGACCGCGTCCTCCACGTCCTGCGGCTTTCGCGCCCCGGTGCAGACCACCTTGCCGGACCCGAAGACCAAGAGCACTACATTCGGCACGTCCAGGCGATACACGAGGCCGGGGAACTGCTCCGGCTCGTACTCCACCTTCTCGAGGCGAAGCGAAATGGCGATGGCGTTGAGATTGATTTTCTGCCCCAGGTCGGAAGTGGCGACGATGTTCTGTACCGTGATCTTGGGCTCGTTCTTGATGTGGATGCCCGCCTTCTCGATCTGCTTGGTGACCTTCCTAATGGCCTGCTTGACCTGGTCCAGGCTCTTAGCGCCGGTGCATACGACCTTGCCGCTGCGGAACATAAGGTTGGCGGTCTTCGGCTCTTTCAAGCGGTAGATCAGGCCGGGGAACTGTTCCGGATCGTACTCCGATCCATCCAAGGAGATGGCGATGGCTGGGAGATCAAGCTCAGTGCCCAAAGAAGTAGAAGCCACCACGTTTTCTATCTTGTATTTCGGAATAGGAACACCCTAAACAGACTTATTCATATGCCTATATATAACCCAACTTCGACAGCTCACCCATCGATTTTTGGCGATTTTCCGATTTGACACATTATCCTAGAGCGGTCCGAGACCGCCCTATTTCATCGTTTTTCAGTGAGAACGGTCACGTTCCGACCAAATAATCGGCCAATAGCAGGCGGTTGAGGTCGTCGAAGTTCGAGTAAATGCGTCGTTTTCGTCCGTCCCGCATCTGCCGTCAGAAGTGTCAGCATATTGAGTTGCAGGCAATCTACTCTGTGCTCGATACTTTTATTTCTTCTGACATTGTAGAACGGATGCGAAGGTGATAGGGGGAATCTTGGAGGGACAACGGATATGAGATCAATCCGTGTTGCACATCGATTCAGGTGCATAATCGGCCTAGCAATCCTCCTGCTCTCCCTGATCCCTGTTGCCTTTCTTACCGTATCCTATGTGAGCGTTCAGGATGATGTTCAAGTAGTGAGCTATCGAGTGGAGGAAGAGTCAAAGGATTGGTATTACTACAACACCTCGTTCATGATGACATTCAACGTGTCGAACACTGGTACTGTGTCTCACTCTCCAGATATTCTTGTCCAAGTGGTTTCTGACTCGCAGACATACAACTCATATGGTCCATATTTTCCTGATTTGAAGCCGGGAGAGACGAGGACCGAGACGTGGAGGGTTCACATTCCCAGTAGTGTTCTTCTAAGCCCATACGAGATTTCTCTGGGGGTTCACCTTGAGCCATTCCTAGATCGGGAGAAAACGGACATGGTTACGTTGACCGTCATCTCGTTCCTCGCGGGTTTCGCGCTCATTCTGACGTCCCTGAAACGGGCAAAATAGACCATGTGATTGTTTCTCGGCAGAGAATTCATAGACTAAGCCCAAGAGTCATCCCATCGATTGTCAGAACCGTCAGAAGTGTTACACGAAGTGGGCCCAAGGAGATTTGGAAGGACAAGTCATACTGGCCCAACAGAGAAATATCCCAAACAGGTTAAGCCTTGATGGATCTCTGAAGAAGATTGAGAGATAGACCAAACCTCTTCCGTTCTTTTTCTGATTTCAATAGAGAGGGAGAATGCATTTTTCATTTCACGCTCTGATGCGTTCCCATTTGAAGAGCTATTCAGGGTCATATTTGCCTATGTCAACCGCCTTTTGAAGCGGACCCTTTTGTGTTTGAATTCGGCCAAGCCAGTGGCCACGATTCTACGAGGAAGGGTTGCGACCTGTCCCGAGTTCGAGGACCTTGGGAGGCGCTTCGGATTGTTCGCTGGGCCTTATCTTCGCCGTTTGAGCGCAATGAATACCATCACCAGAAGGGAAGTGGTGATAATCATGATTAGTACGATCGATACAAGATCTGGCCAAGAAAAATAACCACCTTCGCAGTACCCCCCATACACAATAGCTGCTTCTGAGTAGACCTCGTAGCCGCCAGGATATACAGCCGCAATCCTGTATTCTTGAGTGAAGGAGTAGTCGAGCGTCTCGTTGAAGGACGTAGTGCTGTTGCTTACAGTTGCCACGAACAGCCAAATGTCCCCGTATATCTGGTGATGTTCTTGGTGATAGATTCGATAGCAGAGGATCTCAGATTGATTGACTGTTAGGTGACCCCAAGCCAGCATAACGTTCAGCTCTCTGCAATTGCTGTCAGCAAAGCCGCCGAGATTGGGGGCGAAGTTCGGCCGAACCGACCTCACCGAGCACATCGGACCTTCCCCGACGGAGTTGTTAGCGGATATTGAATAGTAGTATGTTTGTCCGTTGACGAGACCTGCGTCAGTCCACCGCATCATATAGTCTGGCACATTGTGGAGTCCCGTCGGCAAATCGACCAGGGCGACTAGAGAAAAATTCGACTCGGAAATGCCGCGATAAACCCGGTAGCTTCTCACCTCAGTCCCGCCTTGGTGGAATGGCACAATCCATGAAAGGTTTACTTGACCCCCTCCTCCTGTTGCATTTAGATTCAGAGGCGCGTTGGGGATCGTCCCTCCCACCAAAGCCCACGTGGCATCGACCGCGTAGCTATGGTTGTGACCATTTGACGCCCGCGCAGAGTAGTAGTACTTCCCTCCAATGCTGACATCTGTGTCGTGGTATGATAGAGAAGAAGCGGGCAAGGAGACCAACACCGTGAGCGATATCACATAATTGCCATATGTATCAAAGTACTCCGAGCCTTTCAAAACGTCGTAGCCCACAATTGGCGCGCCTCCGTCGTTGAGAGGGGGTTCCCATGAGATGTCGACGTAATCGGGTCCAGGAAGTAGGGTCAGATTCCTCGGAGGATCCGGATCTGATACAGCAAGAGTGACAGCAAATGCATCATAGAGAGAGCCAGACCTCAGAAGAGATTCCTCACCGGTGTCTTCAAGGTGTATGACTGAGACTAGACACGAAAGCAAGACAATCGATACGGCCAGTGATTTTAATGGACTGGTTCCCATTCAGACTCCCCCGATTCCTTTCTTCCTTCTCTTTCAATGCATTGATGCATTTGGGCAACGCGCCTAATAGCTTTTTCTTGTGGCTTCCGAGAGCCGCAAGTGGGCGCGAGCGACGGATGAGAAGCAACACAGCGATAGGTTTTTAGGCCAGATGGCGCAACGCGAGCTCATCCAGACATCCTTTTTCTGATTTCAAAGAAGGGCAAGATGCGAGAAGGAATGATACTCTAACCCTTCCCGCTTTCGACATCTTCCCAGGCCCTGAGAGAATCAAGGAACGAAATCGTCCCGATGAAGTCACCATTCGAGTCGATGACGAGCACTCTAGGGACGGCTCCGATGAGCATCAGTCTGATTGCGTCTACAATGAAACCGTCCTCTTTTATCTGAACGCAAGGGTTCTGCCCCACGAGCGTACATGCGCTCATGAACTCCCTGACCTTTACCTCGGACGGATCTCTGTCCTGAACGATTACCCTCATCGTGTCGGCCGCGCTGATGATCCCCAGAATCTCTCCGCCCTCTCTGACGACAATCCCGGCCTTCTTCGTCTTTAACATCAATCTGATGACATCCTCTAGTGTAGCTCCGTAGTCTACAGTGGGCGGGTTCCGATCGACATAGTCCCGAACTCTTGCCTTCTCTCGCATGAGAATCGTCGTCCTATTCGAGTACGTGCAATATAATCTTTTCACTGATTGTAGTGAAATCCTAGGTGAATTTGGATGATTTGTGACGAGATTCCTAGGTTATTCGCAGACTCAATGCGATTTCCGCTAGTAGTTCGACAGGAGAATCCGAAGACAATGTAGTCAAACACAGAAACGACGTGATTGAAAACCACTTTACCCTCTTTTCTTCTTTCTCTCCCCCCGTCTGCCGCCCGAACTGGCTCTGGTGTTTCGGGACTGCGGGGTCGCGCC
>Ga0315279_10004078_pt1 | contig 19821 bp, 24 predicted proteins | sample YL17G06_20_MG_FD_203694 | JGI IMG/M metagenome (GOLD analysis project Ga0315279, IMG submission 203694) | Sediment microbial communities from Yellowstone Lake, YNP, Wyoming, USA - YL17G06_20 | ecosystem: Environmental > Aquatic > Freshwater > Lake > Sediment | place: USA: Wyoming | collected... | reverse complement strand
TGTAATAGAACAGAAATCATATGGGATGCAGGACTTAGAAAAGCTGTATGCCCAAAAGATAAAACACCGGTAAACAACTACAAAACGGAAAATAATGCTTGAAAATATCTTTGACGTTCGCGCGCTAGCCTTTTCCTCTGAATCTCTGTCTTGCTTGAAATAGATCTCACCCGGACATAATTTGTTGCATAATATAGAGCGCATTGTAGCCCATCTCTTGTTCAATGCTGAAAGTCGATCTTAGCTATCGGCAAAGCCAGAAAACGACAAAAGATGCAAGTTTAGCTTATAAGCCCCAGTTCATAACTTTGCACGCACGCTTACGGCGTCTCTTCTTCTGTTTCGAATTTTGTGGTCCGTGTGGCACTTACTAGGTGGGTTACGTAGCCGGCTATTATGTTTGTCAGTTTTGGGGAGGAGGTTTTGACGAGGCTTTTAGTAAGTTCTTTATTTGTCCTCTTCACTCGCTCCGGCCGCACCTTACCCCAGATTTAACGCCCCTTAACCCCCCGCTCCTTTGCCTCCATCCACACATAGCGCGCTAGGGCGTTGCTAAATTCAGATTTTAATAGTTTTTATTCGGTTTCATGAGTAGTTGGCAGTTTTTGGTTGAACTATCCTCCCATCAGAAGCACCCAAACACGCACCGAGAAGAAAGCTAACACCTATTAAAATCCATTTTTGTCCGAATTTAGCAACAGCCTAACGCGCGCAAACTTTACTCCTGCACGTTTCCTCAAAAGGAAAGAGAGGGGTTTCCAACGATTCAACCCTGTAGCAAACTGACAGGCAACAGTTGCATTTGTTGGATTGAACCGGGAAACCCATCCAAGACTGAAGGGTGCCTAAATAAAAGTGTTAGCGCGCGCGCTAATGGTATTTTATGGTTACACTAATGGGATTGTCTTGTTTAATGTAGGTGGTTAGGTGGGTTATGTGTTTGCCTGTGCACTTGTAGTGTCTGGTCTACTTGAATACTACCTGTTTTTGATGTTGTTTTGGGTGTTTGTGAGGTGTTCGTGTGGGGTTTGTTTCGTTCATGGAAATAGCTTGTATCAACCCTTTGGTAGTAGCGCGCTAAATTGAAAATGTGACAAAACTTCTTTATATATTAGGTATCTGAGCTTGAACTAGCGGAGATCGAATATGAAACCTGAGCATTATAAGCCGATAAGGAAAGAGAAGCCCAAACGAAAAGGCAAGATTAGTGCGCGCAAAAGTCGAATGCTTGCAGTGGCTCAAGAATGGAAACCCATTACTTCTCCACAATTGCGTGAAGCTTACTCTACTAAAATAGAATGGGCAAGGAAGCTGATTCCCAAATTGAAAAAAGAAGCAGAAGGGCCGGAAGAAAAAGAAGAGCTTAGATAAGCGCACGCACAAATTCTGATGGGCTTGTTTTGGCTGTTCCCTGACAAAAGAAGCATTTTTCAACCATAAAACCACACAAAAGAACCGCCAAAAACGAATACCAAACAAGGCAAGTGTAGTAAATGATAAAAAAACTAAAATTTAAAGCGCGCGCTTGAAAACGGCAATAGACCACGTTATGCTGGAACCATGCCTCACTGTAAACGGTTAGGACGCGCGCTGCCTTGTCCCGAAATTATGTGTTGAAGTAGGTTGGTGAGACTGCATTGTCGGTTCTCCCAATGTTTTCTGCTGCTTCTCTTGTTAGGACTAGACTGAGTATGCTATAGTGAGAATAAAGGCGCCAGACGTTGTAAGGACGCTGCCTCCAGCAATAAACAGTCCCCTTGATTATCTCTCCCATCTTGACGCGTGTGGGCCACTCACATCCAAAGAGTGTCATAAGACCCCTTTAATCTCAGGGCGATCTCATCCAGCTTCTCACGCAATATACGGTTCCAATCTAATAAGGGATGCATCCTCGTATATAGTGTTTTTAAGGAGGATGTTTGACTATCAACACGCTTATTAATAGCGCTATAGACTTGACCTAAGAGCGCTAATTTTGGAGCACAACGCTATGAGCGAAGAGGAAGAAGAAGAGGAAGAAGAAGAGGGAGAAGAAGAGGAACTAGAGGATGAAGGAGAGTAATAGGGCATTAAGTGTGGAACCAAGCTCTACGGAGCCCTATAGACGCGGAAACAACGCCTTGTTTTCAATACCCTGTTTTTTAATCTTAAAACCTTTGAAGGAGGTGACAGACAAATGGCCAAGTGTCCGACCTGTGGAAAAGAAGTTGAAACGCCGATAAAGGAGTGGAATATGGGCAGGAACAAAAAGATACATGTTAAGCAGTACGAGTGTTGCGGGAAAAAGTTCCGTGAATACGGAAAGAAGGTTTAGGAGCTGTGTATGCTTTTCAGGAGTATCTCCTTCAACTCTACCAAAAGTTTTGAGCGCGCGCGCAAAAACCCATTGACGGTCTGCAACTATTAAGTCTCAGGGATGGGTGATAGGTAATCGTTTGGTTTGGTTGGGGTAAAGTTTTATCTTTCCCCTGATTTTTGTTTCTTACTTTGTAACGGAGCAGGTGTCCGCATTTCCAGTCTATCGGGCGGCCTAGACTGTCATGTTTTTCCTGTCCTTTAGGAACTTTGCGTCCACAGAACGCGCACCAGTAATCACAGTTGAAATCTATGTATCCTCTTGACGTCATTTGCCATCCTCCAGTTCAGCTAGTTTTTTCAGGAACTCTGCCGGGGTAATGCCTTATCCAACCAGCGACGTTGCCTATTGAGGTCTTGGCGGTGGTCGTGGAGGCGAGTGGGTAGCTTCCCGTCTGGCAAAACTCCTCCGATAAAAAACAAAGGCTAGAACCGCCAGAACTATGCCTATTACCAGAACAATGCCTACCAAGACCAAAGGGTCAATACCCAAGATAGTCTTCCCCAAGGATAGCTCTGCCGCCCGCCTCTAATAAGACTATCTCAGTCAATAATATTCAGATTTGGGTTGGTTTGGGGTAAAGTTTTATCCGCCATCCCAAGAACTTCGCTAAATAATTTACATCTCAAATCTGCGGATGGAGTAATTCTATAACATTTCAACGCTTACAAAACTTTTGTATGTTCAATTTTTCGGGTTAGGATCTCAATGATACGGTCGTTGTTGAGGTACATCATTGGTTTGTTGCAGGCGGGGCATTTAAAGAGAAGCTCCAATGCCTCTTCGAAGGGGTGTAGCTTGCAGCCTGTCGTTTGGCAGCTGTAGAACTCGTGGCTTTTCTCGTATTCAAGTCGGGTTTCCAGTTTTTCTAGAACACGTCGTTTTTGGTTTAGGATAAAGCCTTCCAGTTGGTCTGGTTGGAGTCTCCAGTTGAAGATAAACCAGCCTGTTTCTTTGTCGCGGGACCGCCTGAGAGCCACGATAGAGTGGTCGTAGAGCCTGTAGACTGCCTTGCGAACCAGGTTGAGGCGTATTTGGGTTTTATCCGCTATCTCAGTATCACTAATCTCGTGAACCCCTTTGAGGGCCTCAACTACTCTCACAGCGTCCTCTCCGAACAACGCAGCAACCTTCTTTAGCGTCTCGTCATCGACGAAGAACAGTTTTGAAACACCTCCGCTTAGACAACGCGCAGACGAGCTCCGCCAGAAGAGAATATCCGGAATACCACTCTCGAATTTCCATTCGCTAGCCTCTGCTTCCCCGTATATCACCCTAATGAATGTTGACTCTTCAAGCCCTTTTTTCGAAGCTCTTTTGCTCCCTTACTTAGTAGCGCTCAAGGCGATTAACCCTTTCCATCAAGAAAGCTATGAGAATACACGCGCTAAAGCCAAAAATCTTGGGCAAACGGTCAAAACTCTTAAATTCTGCAAATTTTAACTTCGTTCTCGCAAAAATAGCCAGCTTTTAAAGGCGCAGGTTTGAAAAGGCATATACGAGTTTTCTGCACCTGATTATAACCCATCACTTAAATGCGAAGTGAATGCTGTGTCTAAAACCGGAATCTGGGACAAGGGAGCCGCACGAAAATATCCTCAGGATGCTCTGTTGTTTAATCGGTTTATAAGGAGGTTTGCGCATTATGGGGCAGTAGCGTTCTGTTGTTGAAGGACGAGAAGAACACAGCAACATTACAATCAATGATGAAAGATGTGATGGAAAATGTCGGAAAAATCGGGAATCGTTTTCATTGGAAGCAAAACACCGATGGACTATGTTCTAGCAGTTATCACAAGACTATCGGCGAACAATGCTAAGGAAGTAATTTTGAAAGCACGAGGACAAGCAATAACTACAGCTGTTGACGTAGCTGAAATAACCAGAAATCGCTTCCTAAAGGACCTAAAAATAAGCAGAATCGCTATCGGGACAGAGGAGATGCCCGCAAGAGAAGGCGAAAACAGAGCACGGATGGTTTCAACAATGGAAATAACGCTTACAAAAGAGTAGGAAAACCTTGCGAAACACGTGCGCGAGCGCAATAACAGTAAGGTACTATTAAGAAACGGGCAACGATGAGAAACAGTGAAGCTTGCTGTTCTGGTCTACGAGTATCCCCCAAAGATCGTCGGTGGCTTGGGAACCTACTCGGCTGAAATAACTCGCCAGTTTGTTCTCATGGACAATGACGTTACAGTTTTCACCATGAATGATGATGCAAGTAGCCTACCGACGCGTCAGATTTGGCGCGGTATCGAAATCCACCGGCCGCAACACATCGACATTTCTCACTCGTTGCCCGATGTAGTTGCAGAAGACATAAAGAAATGGGGTAGTGGGATACAGTGGTTCTCAAAAATCCTCGTGTACAATTATCTGAGCGCTGCAAAACTCGTTAATGAGTTGATAAGAAAAGAAGGCATCAAGTTCGACCTTATCGTTGCCCATGACTGGCTTTCAGCTATAGGGGGAATGACTGTTAAGAAAGAGGCAGGGTTGCCTTTTGCGTTCCACGTTCACTCGACAGAGAAAGGAAGAACGTTTGGAAACGGCTCGGTTACGGTGAGCAACATTGAACTCCACGCCGCCATGGCGGCTGACCTTATCGTGACAGTTTCTTATGCTATGAAGGATGAGCTGGTAGGCCTCGGATTTCCGAAAGAGAAAATCCAAGTTGCCTACAACGGGGTCGACCCAAAGAAATACGATCCAGCAACAGTGACTCCTGAGCAGATCAAGAAAGTCAGAGCGATGTATGATATCAAAGACGATGACTACATGATTCTTTTCATAGGCAGACTCGTTGGCGTCAAAGGCGTTGACAAGCTTATCATGGCGTTGCCCCACATTCTGCCGAAAAATCCAAAGGCGAAGCTTGTAATTGTGGGTCAAGGCGACTTGCAAGAATACCTGATGAATTTGGTCAAAGCCACGAAAATGAGCGATTTTGTGAAGTTCCGTTTCGAGTTCATCCCAGAAGAGGAACGTATCCTTCACTACGCAGCATGCGACGTCGCAGTTTTCCCAAGCTTCTATGAACCCTTCGGAATAGTGGTTCTCGAGGCAATGAGTATGGAGCGGCCGGTTGTCATCGGTGCAGCTGGCATCAGCGGTATGCGGGAGATAGTCGTGTATCGCGGCGAGGAACAGTGCGGTTATCACGTAGATCCAAGCAACCCGTCAGACATAGCTTGGGGCATAAACTGCGTCTTGGAAAACGATGAGAAACGAAAGTGGCTGGGCAAAAACGGCAGACGCAGAGTCCTGAACGAGTTCACGTGGGAAAACATAGCTGAAAAAACACTGGGGCTTTATGAACACATCATTAAACGCTAAGCTTGGCGCGCATGTGTGTTCCTAAATTGGCCAAAAATGGCTTTTATTCTTTGCTTCTTGGGATTTGTGGGCAGTTTCCTGGGTCACACTTGTTTCTGGCTTGTTTACAGTATCCTCCTTTCTCGAACCTGCAGAGGTGTTTTAGGCGGCTGAACGGTAGGGTCACAATCGTTATGGCCGGGTCTGAGAGGGCAGCGGAGACTTGCCGTCGGGCTCTTGGCGATGTGTAATAGGTGTATTTTGGTCTTCCTCGTCCATTTGAAACCGTTTTTTCCTTCATCACCAAGCTCTGAGCTGTTAGGCGCTTGAGGTGCAGCTTCAGCGTGTTGCGACTGAAACCCACCTCGTCTAGAAGTTGGGTGAAAAATCTAGGCTTGCCGTCGTTGAGCACAGTCAAAATACGCTCGTCAAACAAATCCATAATCTAACTGTACGAAAACGGATTTAAAACCATTTTTGGCCATTTTCGGAACAGGCATGCGCGCTAGTCCGACGCCTAACCCCGAGTTTTTCGGTGAAATCGTGACAGTCGATTCTATCAGTTCACAAAAAGAGTTGCGAGAGAAGCGGCCAATCTGCTTTATTATGGAGCTGAGAAGGAGTACAAACAAGCCAAGTTGAAGGCTGCAAAAACATTTAGGCTTCATTTTATGCCAACAAACCTTGAAATCGATCGATCGTTCGGGTAACTTTGCTTCAACATGGAACCTTTCTTGGGTGGTAGGATCTTAACGCGCGCTAGGCGATTAACGTATGAAGCTTTTATTCGTAGAATATGAGGTTTTGTTCCTCCAATCTTTCGTGAAGCTTATGCACCGCGTCATAAACGTCCTGTTCTTTCTTCGCTCCTGTGCAAACAAGGTTCCCGGTTGCGAATATCAGTATGACCACCTTAGGTTCGTCCATCCTGTAGATCAATCCTGGAAACTGCTCCGGCTCATACATGGTCTTTCCAAGCGTGGAAACTGCTTCCAAATCTATTTTTCCGGCTAAGCTTGCAGAAGCAACGATGTTCACGACCTTCAAGTCCGGCTTGCTGATGATGATTATTCCGCCTTTTTTCAGTTCTTTAACAACTGTCATAACAGCTCTGCGTGCTTCCTTTTCCGATTTTGCTCCTGTGCACACCATTTTTCCAGAGTTGAAAATCAGCGTGGCTGTCTTCGGTCTCTTAAGCCTAAATACTAGTCCGGGAAACTGTTCCGGTCGATACTCGACACCTGGATAACTCTTCACAACTGCGTTCAGGTCAACTCTTTGGTTGAGAGTGGCAGTGGCAACAACGTTTTGAATGTGTATTATGGCTTTGGTCTGCGGCATTAAACACCGCTTCTTATAGCGTAGCGGATGCTTAAATACCCTTTATAAGAGCCTTATGTTGCCAGTGTACAGAGGCCTCCTGCACACTCCCTTTTTTTCTGTGAGCGCGCACTATGATTTAGAATGGTTCTCTCCGCCAAACATTGTATGGGCATTGGTTCCAGCAGTAGCTACCGCCCTTTAAAACACAGTTTCGGCATTCAGGCTCATCAAAAAACCTAGGCTTACTCCCAACCCTTCCACAGTATGGATAGCGCGCGCTCGGGCCAAATTCTTTTGACTGCAGTTCTTAAATCTCTGTGGGCAATATTATTACATTGAGCGTTCAATTCATGACTTTCACCCCAAGTCCTCAAAAATTCAAGCCTATCAAGCCTCGTTTTTGGGAAAGAGAATTTGGCAGTGAGTTCAATCGATGGGAAATGCAACTCTTGCGGGACTTTGCGCAGGCGAAAAGAGCCGTTCAAACTGTTATCTTTGGAACTGTCGTTGCGGACCGAAAGTTGGGAAGAGGACAATTCATACTCATTCCTGCACCATACCTAACTCAAGATTACGTCCTTTGCGTCTGTCCTTCAGGACTTCCAGCGCCAGCAAACTGGTCGTATGTAAAAGTGTCTGGTAGAAGACGCTGTTTTGGGAATCGCTATGAAGTATTTGTAGAAAGCATATCACCCGCGAAAATGAAAATGCCCCTAAAACCTGAGATAGATTTCAAGGACTTCCAAGACTTGCTCCTAATACAATGGGCAGGGATAAACTCGCCGCTCAGAGAGTTACTAGCGTTTGAAATGGTGAGCTCCCCGCCTCTTTTCGCCCTGGGTCAAGTCGGCGGGCTCAATGTCTCTTTGTACGACGGAACGGAATCGAGACTCAGCAAGAAATTGCTCCAGAATCTTGGCAATATAATCCCAACAGCGCTAGGACGCGGGAAATCTTGCTCGCTCTATGTGCCAGAAATGCAGATACGCACAAGTCTCCCACCCTATTCGTGGGCGTTCAAGTCAGCTGACGCTGATAAACCACTTGATGAGTCTATGAAAAAGCTTCTTCAATACCGTAAATCTGATAAGTTTTCCGAGATTTCCATAGGCTTAGGTAGTGATAAAAACGCGCCTCCCACACTCTATGACCCCCTAATTGGAATGGTTGATCAACCGACATTACTATTGTCAAGTGCAGAAATGCGAAAAATAAACGTCGATCCACCACTCGATGTGACGAAATACCTCACAACTACACAAATGCTCTATCCAACGGTCGGCAAGACGGAACAAGATTCCATGAAAATTCTAAACGAGGCAAGCTCTAGAATCGTTGAAGTAGCCAAGAGTTATGACCTTACACCAGAGGTCCGAAGACATGGCATTTTTGACCCAAACTCGTACGGAAAACCCCAGTCCATTTTGCGACTTGCCTTGGCGGGGGCAAGAGCATCATCACGTACTGAGGTCGACAACACCTCTGCAATGAAAGCATTCAACGACTACTATCTGGAGAATTTCAAGATACTCTACGAGGAATGGCCCAATCTCTTCACTTCTAAAGGAATTGAAATAGCAACCTTGAAAAATGAATTAGATAAGCAGATTCTCAGATTCATAACAGATAACGAGACAAAAGAAGTAGGTGTTGACTACCACTTGATAGAAGAGCATTTCTTCAATCAAGACACATTCAAACTCATGGAATCTATAGACCGTCTACTTGACATGGGAAAGATACGTGAAGAAAAATGGAATGTATACAGAAGTGTGCCTTTGGATTAATGGACACGTGTAATTAGCGCGCACTTTTCTAGCTTTCTCCCTCTTTTTCTGTTTTTTGCAGAAGGGCTAGAATTTTCTTCTAAAACTAGGCAAGTTTATGCCCTGAAGCCGGGGTGGAGTTGAACCCTAGACCAGTGGCGACATCTCCCGCAAACTCCCTCTTTTTCTATTCTTGAAGCTCTTTCAACGGCCGAAACTTCGTTTCAGAAAATTCAAATGACATTATTGGGCTAAGTATTGGCGAATGCAGAGGCTTGTTTTCACTTAACTTGACTGGCGCGCGTTGCTCTATCGCATTCGTTCAGTTAGTTTTTGGGTTTGGGATAAGACCTCCCATTGGTTTTGGGCGCTGACTTTGCCTCCAAAACTCAACCCAAAAATCTTTTGTATTATTTTATGTTACGATTCATCATAATGCAATAGAATAGCGCTTATCTCAAAATTGGTGGGAAGAAGACAACATGTTTAAGCGTTACATGCGAGTTAGGAATGATCTAAGAAAAACTAGGGAGCAGAGTACATGGAGACCTTAACGATGGTTATTAGCAGTTCTCCTTATGGAGACGAGAGAATCTGGAATGCTTTGAGGTTAGCAGAAGCATTATGTTGTTCCAGTGTAAAGATGAAAGTGAACATTTTCCTGATTGGAGATGCTGTAAACGCAGCCAAGAAGGGACAGAAACCTGCTAAAGGCTTCTATAACATAGAAAAAATGCTTGCAGACCTTGTCAGGGTAGGCGTGTGCGTCAGTGTTTGCCACACGAGTATGAACCTGAGAGGGTTGACGGAGCAGGACCTGGTCAAAGGTACGGAAATGGGCACGATAACAGGTCTTTCCAAGTGGATAGAAGAAAGCCAAAAAGTCGTGTCTTTCTAGCCGCGCAAAACCATGGCAACATTTGCATAACCAAGAATCCTCGCGCAATGGTGAAGCAAGCGAGTCATGAAAAACCTTTTCAGAGACTTGGTGATATTTCCTAGTGGTATGCTTGTATGTCGGAGTCGTCGGATGCAGAATCAATTCTGAGTCGTGCAGCGAAACAGGAAGGGGATTATGATTGGTTAGGAGCTGCTGGCTCCTACGGTAAGGCTTCAGAATTGTTTTCAGAGCTGGACTACTTGAAGAGGGGCGAGCTGCACGAGAGGATTGGTCACAGTTTCTTCAGAGCTGCTTTTCAGGCAGAGACGGTGGAAGGGTTTGAGAAACGTATGCAGCTATCAGTCCAGTCTTACTAACGGGCCGCGGAACTATTGGAAAAGACTAGCTCGGCGAGAGGCTTGTATTGCAGGGCAATGGCTAGTTACTCTGATTCTTGGTCCGAAGATGATTCCACACAGAAAAAGAAGTTGTTAGATGAATGTTCAAAGTTGCTAAAGGAGGTTCTTAAGGTTTCTGAGGGCACAGGAGATCACTTGGGCTACTGGAAAGCCTTCCAAGGGCTATCGTTCTGTCTCAATGACAAGGATGTTTTGGAAGGAGAATGGCATGAGCGCAAACACATCGCTGAAGAAGTGATAGGTTATGGGCAGAACATCATCACCAAATTCTCGAATGATTTGAGCCCAAGCGAGCTAGCATGGACCTACACTTTAGTGTCGTTCTTCATGGTCTTTTGGTTAGATTTCTTTGAAGAAAGAAAAACAGAATTCGCCTCGATGATTTCGAGTTATATGGGAAAAGCCTCAAAACTTGTGGAGAAAACAGGAGATGCGTATCTTCTTTTTTTCGTTTATACGACACTCGGCGGAAACAGTATTCTCGTTGCGGGAGACTGGCAAGAGGCATCGAAGTGCGTTGAAGAGGTTTTTCAGCAAAGCAAGAAGTCAAAAGACTACTACTTGACGGAATGGGCCTATGGCATAAAGTCTTTCATGGTGGGCTGGGAAGTCATCACAGAAGAGGATCCGGATAGAATGAAAGAAAAGTATAAGCTAGCAATACAATTCGCCGAACAGTGTATCCCGTACGACCTGACGATCCATCGTTACGACAGGGTTGCCAATTCGCATTCATCGCTCGTTGAAGGCTATATCAAGCTTGCAGAACTTGAAACGGGGCATGAGAAAAAGCATGCTTTCCTAGAACAGGCAGCCAAAGTAGGCCTGAAAGGTTCAGAATACGCCGAACTTTCTGGTTCTGCACAGTGCATCGCAGTTGTCTCTCATTCGCTCAGCAAGGCTGTCTTATTTCTCTCCGAAATTGAGGGAAACATCAACGAAAAAAGGAGACTGCTTGAAGAAGCGCTACATCTCAGAGAGAAAACAATCAAGATATCTGATCAGCTGATTCGTCCTGGTGAGTGGGATAGCGGCGTTTACCAGAACTATTTGGCTCTGATATACGCTGATTTGGCTGAAATCGAAGAAAGCGTGGATCGGAAAAGGCATCTTCTTGAAGAAGCCGTTCAACGCATGGAAAAGTGTATTGGAATATGCACAGCATGGCTGCAAAAAGATGTTGCTCGTTTGCCAAGGAACTATGCAGTTTTAGGATGGTACTATGACTGGTTCGGCCGCATCCTTGGCCAACTGTATTCACTTTCGAAGGACGAGAGAGTTACTCGGAAGGGGGTAGAAGTGTATGAGGGCGCGGCCCAAGTTTATGGGAAGGCGGGAATGCCAAGCCGGGTAGCTGAGGCCTACTGGAAAGCTGCAAAACTCCTCGACCAACGTGGTGAGCACGCTAAGGCCGCAGAACACTTTGGACTTGCCTCCAAAAACTATGAACTCGTTGCGGAGAAGATTCCTCAGTTCAAGGATCTCTTCCAAGATTACGGGCTCTACATGCAAGCTTGGAGCGAGATTGAGAAAGCAAGAAACCATCATGGAAAACAGGAATACGGCTCGGCGAAAGAACACTTCGAAAAGGCCGCCAACATACACAGGTCGCTTAAGCATTGGAGTTATCTTGCACCTAACTACTTCGCATGGGCGCAGGTTGAAGACGCAGAAGAACTGAGCAGAAACGAGGAGAGTGAAGAAGCGATCACCGTGTTCCAACAGGCGGCTAGGCTTTTCAACGAAAGCAGAGAACTGCTTCAGACACAGCTAGCCAACATTGAAAACCCAGAAGAGAAGCTAATGGCCAGCGGCATGATCAAGGCAACTGACACTAGAGAAAAGTATTGCATGGCCAGAGTTGCGGTCGAAGAGGCAAGAATCCTCGACAAGAAAGGCGATCACTACTCCAGCTCCGAGGAATACGGGTCAGCAGCTGAAAGCTTTGAGAAAATAAGCCAAACACTAGACACGGAACAAGAACGCAGGGAGTTCAAACTCATTATCGGGCTTTCCAGAGCATGGCAAAAAATGACCTACGCTGAGGCAGAGGCCTCACCTGAATCGTACGCGGAGGCTTCCCGAATTTTCGAGGAAACCAAGGAGTGTAGCCCGAATGAGAAAACGAAGATGTTAGTCTTGGGCCACAGCCGTTTCTGTAAAGCACTGGAAGCGGGAACAGAATTCGTTGATTCTAGGAACACGGAGATGCGCTCTGAGGCAATAAAATGCTTGGAAAGCGCTTCTAACTACTACATACGGGCGGGCTTCCCGAAGGCCTCGGAATACTGTGAGGCCACGAAACTGCTTCTTGATGCTTACCTGCAAATGGACAACGCAGCAAGAGAAGATGATCCTGAGAAGAAGGCCAGGCTTTATGCAGCGGCTGAGAAGGTTCTGCAGACATCGGCTGGCTCTTTCATGAGAGCGGAGCATCCTGAGAAGAGAGAACAGGTGCTGGGATTGCTGGAAAAGACAAGAAAGGAACGGGAACTTGCATTGTCCATCACTGAGGTTTTGCATGCTCCGACCATCGTTTCTGCAACAAGTTCCTTCACTACGCCAACACCAACCCGCGAAGAGGCCGTCGGGTCAGAAAGGTTCGAGCACGCAGACATACAAGCAAACCTGATAGTGCACCAGAAAGAGCTGAGGGTCGGCGAAAACCTCGACATGGAAATAGAACTCGTGAACGCCGGAAAAGGTCCTGCCTTGCTCATCAAAGTGACGGGCGTAGTATCGAAAGACTTTGAAGTGGCTGAAAAACCGGAAATCTACCGCGTGGAGGACAGCTACCTCAACATGAAGGGAAAACGTCTTGACCCTCTAAAAACGGAGGAGATCAGACTCATCCTCAGGCCGAAGGTTCAAGGCGTTTTTCCGCTGAAACCGACGGTACTGTATCTCGACGAGAACGGCAAGTACAAGTCACACGAAGTCGAACCGGTAACAGTGACCGTTAAGGAACTAGGAATCAAAGGCTGGCTCAAAGGAGAAAGATGAGCTCGTAAGCCTGTTTTGAGGCTGGATACGATAATTGTAGGATTTGGCCTCGCGAAGTGCAGGTCTCCCCGTCCACTATAGACGAACTCAGCTCGCACGCGCGTTCAACTGGTGATTGTTTTAATCGCCATGAGCTCCGAGTAGGCTTGGTCCAGAAGTTGATAGGAGAAACTTCTTGAACCCTTAAGCAGAATACCGTGCCTGAGGATGTCTATTCTGAGCGAAGGGGGAAGGTTCGAGTGTTCTGAAATGTCAACTGGGATGCCTATGTCAAGTTCTACGCGTGCGTTGATGTCCAAGAGTTCCTTGAGGTCCATGGTGGGAACAGAGTAGATGCAGACGTCTACGTCTCTTACAGAATGCCTTGTTGTCAAACTGCCAAAGACTAATGCGAGCTTGATCTTTTCTTCTCTGGCAAGATCTTCCTTTAGTCTTCTGATAATTCTCTTCCTTCTCTCGGAATCGAGCTTGTAGAATCGTATTGCGTCATAGGACGATTGCATATCGTTGCCTCACTTTCTTGACGAATTCATCAACGCTCTTGAAGTCATCCCTGATAGACTCGTACACCTGCTCGTCATCTATGGTCCAGTAATGGTGAGTCAACAGGTTTCTCAGTCTTGTTATCGCTGTAAGATCCTTAGCACATTCGTGCACTCGCCTCTCTTGTAGAAGCTTGAAACACTCGGAATAAGATTTGGGTTCAAGCTTGAAGTCTTCAGTTGCCACTTGTACACATATGCTTCCCAAAGCCTCAGCCAGCACTATGATCTGGTACCTGACCGCGTATTTCTCTTCCAGACTCAGCTTTGAGAAGGGCTTTGAGGTGAGTCTAGCCAGTTCTGATTTCGCCTCAAGAATTTCACTGATTCTTTGCTTAAGATGCTCTGTGTTTACGGGCATTCTTACCAGTAGCACGTATTCATAAACGCGCGATAATAACACTTGCCCTCCCGCGAAACGTGTTGCCCAAATGCCGAACGGAAAGTGCGCGCTAGAGAGGTTGAAAGCTCGGAATAAGGGCTCGCCGCAATGCCTGATGCTTGGAGATGTGGGAGAGCTCAACAGGAAATGGAATTTGTACATTCCTGCAGACTTTGAAGAAAAACTGAGGGGGACTTAGACTGGAGCCAAATTGCGACTTCGACGAGTTGGCCTTACAACAGGGCTTCAACGCGAAAAACAAGTTTACAACGAAATAACCCGAATAGTCTTCGGGCGTTCTATGCCTTTTTCTCGGGTTCTCTGCCTATCAGTTCCAGCCAGATGCCGTTGGGATCCTTGACGAAGGCTAGAACCCATGAACCTTGGTTGAATGGCTCTACTGCGGGTTGGCATCCAAGTCCGATTAACCTTTTATATTGTTCTCTAACGTTGCTCACGTACAACCCGATGTGGTCTAGCTCCGAGCCGTTCACATAGTCTTCGTAGAACTTGCTCGTCTTCGGATAATAGTTCAGTTCAAGAATCTGCTTGCCGGTTGGAGTCCTCATGTGGACGTATGTCCCTTCGTGAGCGACCATCCTGCCTTTCAACACGATGTGGAATCCGAGCGCTTCCCTGTAGAACCTGATCGATTCCTCAAGGTCTTTCACGCGGATGCCAGTGTACCAGAAGCGGACACCGAGTACGTTAGATTTCCTTCCTGAGCCTTCCCTCATGATCGCAAACTCCTTTCTCAACATGAACTCATGTTTAGATAAGACTTTGCCTTTCGTCACGAATTCGTCATCCCAAGAATGGCCGCCAGATCTTCTTCGATCTCGAAGGGTTAGCTTACGTTAGCCGTCAATCATAGACACTGTAGAAAATCTTTCGTACGCTCGGAGTCGAGATTGAGTGGCCACGTGGCGTAAGTCAAATATGAGACTTCCAATGCAGAGTTATTGATGAACGTGTGCTCTGAGGGGATGTGGGTATGCCTGAAGCAACTGCAATTCTGGAATTTGAAACGCAGCATTTCACAGTAAGGCTTGATGAGAATAAGCTCAAGATAGACTTGAAGGGGAGCTTGAAGAACGACATTGAGGAGGCGCTTGAAAACAAGCCGATTCTCAAAGAAACCATCGGCGGCATACTCAGCGTGTTTGTTCCCTTGCACATACGCCTCACCGACATAGAGTCGGTACGTGTGAATGAAACAGGAAAAGTCAAGATAAGTCTTCCACATCGTCGCGACATTCTCATTCAGCTTGAACTCAAAGATGCAGAGAAGCTTGCGGACAAACTGAACGAGTTGATCCCAAGAGCAAAGAAAAAAGAATGGGAACGCATCATCAAAAAGCGCACGGTCGAACTCCAAGAAAGAGCCAGAAAACACGGCAGGCATATTCCGCCAAGCTCTTACGTCACGATGCCCTGGTATTTCCCAACAGAACAGGTTGACAACGTTCCTATGCTGCAACGCAGAAGAAAGAGGAAGAGGCCCACGCGTTAAGGTTGAAGCATCTTGGAGAGACAGAAGAGTTAATATTTTCAGGTTTTTATTCTAGCTTGGGTGAATCAGTTTGCCGATAGATCCTGATTTTCAGAAGAAACAAAAGGTTGTAGGTCAACACAATGGGCACAATGTCTGGGGACCTGTTGAACCGCCCAAGAAGTTGGGCATCCATGGGACCACCGTGGCTGTTGACTGGGACGTATGCACTGGAGACGGCATCTGTCTCGAGGTCTGCCCCGTGACGCTGTTTGAATGGGGAGATTCTCCTGGCCACCCGAACTCGGAGAAGAAGTCTGATCCTGCCAGAGAACAAGACTGCATAAAATGCCTCGCCTGCGAGACTCAGTGCCCCACGCAAGCCATCAAGATAACATAGACGAATTGTACGGCGTTACAAACTCAGTAACTTATTTATTCCCCTTTTTGGACTGTTGATGAGAGGATATATCATGAAGGTTAAGCCTGACAGAACGTTGGACTGCCTGGGCTTGTACTGTCCTGAACCCGTTTTCAAGACAAGATTAGAGCTCGATGAGCTGAAGGTTGGCGAGACTTTGGAGGTTCTGGCGGACGATCCTGCGGCGGAATCCGATATACGTAGCCTCGTGAAGAATCTGGAGCAAGAATTGGTGAGCGTCAGCAAAGAAGGTAATACGGTTCGTATATTAGTAAGGAAGGTTAAATGAGGATTATCAGGAAGTGAAATGAAATGAGTGCTAAGAAGAAGATACTGTACGTGCAAACTAGCGGCGTTGACACCCCTGAACGAGCCTATGCACCGTTCATTCTGGCCACCACAGCTGCGATGATGAACGTTGACGCCACCGTCTACTTTGTAATCAAGGGTATCACGCTTGTCAAGAAAGGCGAAGCTGAGAAAATCAAGATTGGCAGTTTTCCGTCGCTTAAAGAGGTAATGGATCAGGCAGTGAAAGCTGGAGTCAAGCTTGTCGTATGCGAACAGAGCTGTGGGTTAATGGACATTCCGCGGGGCGACTTCACGAAAGAGGCGCAGATTGTGGGCGCAGCAACCCTTAATGATTTGGCCCTTAACGCTGACGGTGTTCTCTGCTTCTAAGTGAGTAGACCTTGTCCGCAACAAAACGAATCTATATGGATCACGCGGCGGGCAGACCCGTGGAACCCCGCGTGATAGACGCCATGCTGCCTTACATGAAATCGTCCTATGGAAACCCATCATCACTACACGTGTTTGGCCAAGAAGCAAAGCGTGCAGTCGAAGAAGCAAGAACAAAGGTTGCAGGATTAATCAACGCTGAGAAAAAAGAATCGATAATCTTCACTTCAGGAGCAACAGAGAGCAACAACTTGGCCATCAAAGGCGTGGCCAACCGCAACAAGGATCGAGGGAATCGTGTCTTAACCTCCAGTGTGGAGCACATGTCCGTCGTTAACCCATGCAAATTCTTGACTACAAAAGGGTTTGAAGTCGTTTTTCTTCCAGTTGACAAGTATGGCTTCTTGAACCTTGAGAGCTTGCAGAAAGAATTAACCGACAAAACGGTCCTCGCGTCCATAGTGTACGCAAACGGGGAAATAGGAACAATCGAACCCATAAAGGATATCAGCAAGATAGTGCACGCCAAGAACGCTTATCTACACGTTGACGCCACGGCCGCCTGTGGCCAGATTCCAGTGGACGTCAAGAATGAAGGCATAGACCTGCTAACAATCTCTTCGAACGACATGTACGGCCCAAGGGGCCTAGGCGCGCTCTACATAAAAGAAGGAGTGCGCCTCGAACCTCTGTTGCACGGCGGCGGCCAGGAAAGAGGTCTCAGGTCAGGTACAGAAAACGTGGCGGCCATCGTAGGGTTTGGAGAGGCTGCGGAAATAGCCAAGAAGGAAATGCAGACTGAGAGTGCGCGGCTCACCAGACTGAGAGACAGGTTCATCGACGGTTTGCTGAAGCCGATTCCGTATTCTTTCTTGAACGGGCATCCGGCCACACGTCTGCCCGACAACGTCTCCGTAAGATACAGCTTCATAGAAGGAGAGTCTATGCTGCTCAGCCTTGACATGATGGGCGTTTACGCATCATCTGGTTCCGCCTGCACGGCGAAGACTCTGGAACCGTCACACGTGTTATTGGCAATCGGACTGAAGCACGAGGAGGCTCACGGTTCCCTGATGTTTACTCTGGGCAGGAACAACACTGAAGAGGACGTTGACTATGCGGCAAGCTTAATGCCAAGCATTGTCAAAAGACTAAGAGGCATGTCACCTCTGACTCCGAAGGAGTTGAAAACATAATGTATACTGAGAAGGTCATGGAACACTTCAAGAACCCCCGGAACGTCGGTGAAATCCCCGACGCTGACGGCGTGGGCACGGTGGGAAACCCCGTGTGTGGCGATTTAATGACGATTTACATTAAGGTCAAAGACGACCGTTTGGTCGACATCAAGTTCAAAACGTTTGGCTGTGGCTCAGCAATCGCGACGAGCAGCATGATTACCGAACTGGCCAAGGGAAAAACGTTGGAAGAAGGTTTGAAAATCACGCGGGCAAACGTTGCAGATGAGTTGGGCGGACTTCCCGCAGTCAAGATGCACTGCTCCAATCTTGCCGCGGATGCGTTGCACGCCGCAATTGAAGATTATTATAAGAAGCATGGAAAAGGGGGAGATATCAATAAATGAAGCCGCAGTTTGTCCGTTGTGAATTCTGCAAAGCAGAAATTCCGCAAGAAGCATGCAAATTCGCCTCTCACCGCACGGTGATTGAAGGCAAAGAATACATTTTCTGCTGCGCAAAATGTGCCGAGCGATACGGACAGACAAAGAAAAAGTGACGCAAACGTTCAGAAGATTTTCCATTCTTCTTAACAATGCTAGATTTGACAATCTTCATAAGGCAAACAGAAAAAAGCGTATTCGGTGCTGGGAATGACTTGTTGGAAATGGTTTGACGGAATGTTGAAAGAAGCCGGAGTAAAGGTAACTGACAAGAACAAAGACAAAGTTGACAAGGTCATCCACCGCTATGTTGGCGAACAATCGAGCTACGGACGCTGCTCAGCAGACTGGCGCAAAGCTCGAAAAGAGATTCAAAACGATGAAGCGATGGAAAAGGAGGCCATCGAGCAACTCCAAACTGCGATATAACATTCTTTCCAAACATTATGTGCTCAGGAAACGTTCCAGGAAACGCTTACTGCACGGTAGGCTTTAAATACAGTGAGTTGATGATTTCTCGCAAATGTGAGGTATGACAGTGGAGAAATGGGAATGCTCAGTTTGCGGTTACATTTACGATCCAGCAATAGGAGATCCCGAACACGGCATAAAAGCTGGAACGCCGTTTGAGGCCCTGCCCGATGACTGGGTCTGTCCAGTCTGCGGGGTTCCGAAGGACCAGTTTGTCAAAAAAGAATGAAAAAGCGTAACTCTTTTTTTGCGGAAGTTCTTCTTATAGACCTTATATTCCAAAGGTAGCAAGTTTGAGTTGATTAAGCATGCCCATTTTGAAGATTACAAAAAGGGATGGAAGAGTCGTTGATTTTGAGCCACGGAGAATCAGAGATGCAGTATACAAGGCTTTCATCGCTGTGGAACTTCACGATGGGGAGAAAGCTGAAAGCATTACGAGTGAGGTTGTCAAGCTTCTAGAGCAGAAGTTCGAGGGAAAGGTTCCCTCTGTCGAGGATGCGCAGGACACTGTCGTAAAGGTTTTGAAGGAAAAAGGTTACAGAAAAGTTGCTGAAAGTTATCAGGCCTACAGGGAGAAAAAGCAGGAAATCAGGAAGTTAAGACAAAAGCTGGAGTTTGAGGAGCCCAAGTTGACGGTAAACGCGCTTGAAGTCTTGAGGCAGAGGTACCTTCTGAGGGATGAAGATGAAAGAATCGTGGAATCTCCTGCTGAACTGTTCAAGAGAGTAGCACGGGCAGTAGCGGCTGCAGACAGAAACTACGGCGCGAACCCGAACGAAATTGAAAAAGTGTTCTACGGGATGATGTCAAGGCTTGAGTTCATCCCTAACACACCGACTCTGTTCAATGCTGGAACGCGGCTTGGTCAGCTGTCAGCGTGTTTTGTCCTGCCGGTTGAAGATTCGCTCGAAGGCATCTTCACTTCAGCGAAGAATATGGCTTTGATAGAGCAGAGTGGGGGAGGCGTCGGTTTCGATTTTTCAAGGTTGCGGCCCAAGGGCGACATAGTCAAGTCAACCAAGGGAGTAGCGTCTGGACCCGTGAGTTTCATGAGGATCTTTGACACTGGCACAGAAATCATAAAGGCTGGTGGAAAACGCAGGGGAGCGATGATGGCAGTCTTGAGAGTCGACCACCCGGACG
>Ga0315279_10004077_pt1 | contig 19823 bp, 11 predicted proteins | sample YL17G06_20_MG_FD_203694 | JGI IMG/M metagenome (GOLD analysis project Ga0315279, IMG submission 203694) | Sediment microbial communities from Yellowstone Lake, YNP, Wyoming, USA - YL17G06_20 | ecosystem: Environmental > Aquatic > Freshwater > Lake > Sediment | place: USA: Wyoming | collected... | reverse complement strand
TGGTTCAGGGATTCGACGGCCTGGATGTCGGCGACCGGGTTCGCGTGCAGCTGATATCGATCAATGTCGAGCGGGGCTTTATCGATTTCAAGAAAGTCGGTTCAGCCGGACGTTAACCGATTTTTCCGCGCGCCTGATCGGCCCGGCCGACCGACCGGTATTATTTATGGCGAAAGGAGGGAAGCCCGATGTTTAAACGAATTCTCCTCCCCCTGGATCGCTCGGCGCTCGCCGAGTGCGTGTTGCCTCATACGATCGCCGTCGCGCGCGCGTTCGAATCCCAAGTCACGCTCCTGCATGTGATGGATACGCCTCGCGAAGCGCGCTGGCGTCGGGCCATGGATCCGCTCAATTGGCAAATCCGCAAAGCCGAAGCGAAAACGTATTTGCACGAATTGGAGCTGCGCCTGCAAGCGGCCGGTTTGCTCACGGAAACGCACATTCTCGAAGGGTTTGCGGCGGAACAAATCATCGGGTATTCGGACACCTACGCGCCCCAATTGATCATCCTGAGCAGTCACGGGCAAAGCGGCCTGAGTGACTGGGGGGCGAGCAGCGTGGCGCTGAAAATTGCTCTGCGCGCGCGCACTTCGGTGATGATCGTGCGCGCGGCTCGGTCCCTGGCGCCGGACGTCACGGGCTTGCGCTATCAGCGCATCCTCGTGCCGATGGATGGCACCCAACGCGTCGAGTCCATCCTGCCCGCCGCCGCCGCCCTGGCGCGCGCCCACGACGCGCAAATCGTGTTGGTGCACATCGTCCAGAAGCCCTCCCTGCCCCGGAGGACGCCGCCCAGCCGCGAGGATGTCGAGCTGGCCGACCAGCTCGTGGAGCGCAATCAGGCCGAAGCGACTCTGTATCTGGATCAACTGCGCTCGCGGATGGCCGGAAAAGTTGAAGCGCGCGTCCTGGTCAGCGATCACCTCGCGGCAACGTTGCATGAATTGGTCGAGCAGGAAAAAACCGACTTGGTGCTGCTCAGCGCCCATAGTCGCTCCAGTCGAACCCGCGGGCTTGATGGCGATGTGGTCGGCAATTTGATTGCCTACGGCACGACGCCGCTGGTCATCATGCAAGATCGTGCCCCAGCCCAAACAGCGCCCACCCCGACCGAAGCGGCTGACGGCGAACCCGGAAGGCCCTAACGCATGGCCCATTCGTTCTTTCCGTTGCCCCAATATTTGGCCGCCCAAGAAGAGCTGTTTCGCGCAGCGACGCGGCAGTTGCAGTCCAAGTCCGCTACCCCGTCGTTTTCCGAGGCCGCCGAGTGGCTGCCGGATAATTTCTATCTGGTCCAACAAACCTGCCGCCAAATCCGCGAGGATATGCCGTCCGGTTTCTATCGCCAATTGCCGAAACGCGAGGCCGGGCCGCTGCAGGGTTATCCGCGTGTCTATGCCGTCGCCCAAAAATTGATCGTGATGCGCAAGGCGCGGCTGGATCTGGATCACATCAGGCGCTTTGTGCATCTCTATCAGGACCTCGCGAAACTGACCATGGGCGAATTGTGGGCCCTGCCCGTGATGCTCCGCCTTGGGCTCGTCGAGTTCCTGGCGCAAAGCATCAGCCGCATCACCGACCTTCCCCGGGCCAAGGCCCTGCCCACGCTGACCTTGCCCCGCGTGATCAGCGGTGATGAGACGGTCGCCAACTGCATTACGAGTCTGCGCCTGCTGGCGGCCCAGGATTGGCAGGACCTTTTTGAAAGCGTCAGCCGGGTCGAACACATTCTGCGCGACGATCCGGCGGACGTCTATGCCAAAATGGATCGGGAGACACGCGACCGCTATCGCAAGGTGATCGAAACGCTGGCGCGCGCCACCGGCCGGGATGAGCCGGCCGTCGCGCGCCAGGCGATTGACCTGGCTCGGGCCCATTCACAGTCGGCCCCACCGCGCGCCGCGCACGTCGGCTACTATCTGCTCGATGCGGGCCGCGCGCAGCTCGAGGCGCGCCTGGGCTATCGTGCGCCCCTGAGCTCGCGCCTGAGGCGCGCGGCCTTGAATCATCCGACGCCGGTGTATCTCGGCGGCATTGGGTTGATCACGTTTATCGGTGTGCTCGGCGGCATCCTCTATGCCAGACAGGCCTATGCGCATTTTGGGCCGGAGCTGGCGGTCGGACTGCTCTTGCTCATCCCGGCGCTCACCGTGTCCGTCGGTCTGATGAATTGGATCATTGCGCAGGCCATTCCACCGCGCGTTCTGCCCAAGATGGATTTTGAGGACAACATCCCGGCCGAGTACAAGACCCTGGTGGTCATCCCCTCGCTGTTGTCCAGTGCCGCCGAAGTCAAGTCGTTGCTCAAACAAGTGGAATCGCACTTTTTGCGGAGCCAGGACAAGCATCTGTACTTTGCCCTGCTCACCGATTTGCCCGACACGCCGCAACGGCCCAAGTCCGGCGCCGACCCGTTGGTTGCCCAAGTCACCGCCGGCATCCGCGCGCTCAATGAAAAATATCACCGCGAAACGTCGGGGCCGTTTTATCTCTTTCATCGCGATCCCAAATGGAATCCGCGCGAAGAGCGCTGGATGGGTTGGGAGCGCAAACGCGGCAAATTGCATCAACTCAATCTGTTGCTTCGCGGCGGCGCAGAAACGGCTTTCAGCGTGCAGACGGGCGACCTGGAGGTGCTGCCCGAAATCCAATACGTCATCACCCTGGACGCCGATACGCTGATGCCGCGCGAAACCGCGCACCGCCTGGTCGCCACGCTGGCGCATCCGCTCAATCGGGCCGAGTTCGATCCGCAGAGCGGCGCGGTCATCGCCGGCTACACTTTGCTGCAACCCGGGATCGAGATCACCTCCACCAGCGTCAACCGCTCGCGCTTTACGCGCATCTTCGCCGGCGACGTCGGCCTCGATTTGTACTCCCGCGCGGTGTCGAACGCCTATCAAGATTTGTTCGGCGAAGGGAGTTACGTAGGCAAGGGCATCTATGAAATCGACGCCTTCGAACGCAGCCTCGCCGGGCGGATGCCGGAAAATGCCCTGCTCAGTCACGATTTGATCGAAGGGATTCACGGGCGCGTCGGGTTGGTCACCGACGTCGTCCTGTACGAAGACTATCCGCCGCATTACTTTGTTTATCTGCGCCGCTCGCGCCGCTGGATTCGCGGAGACTGGCAGTTGTTGCCCTGGCTCTTGCCGCGGGTTCCCGCGGTCGGCAAAGGTACGATCCCCAACGATCTTTCCGTCATCGGCCGCTGGAAAATTCTGGACAACCTGCGCCGCAGTCTGCTGGCGCCGGCTCTGCTGGCGCTGTTTGCGGCCGGCTGGCTGGGATTGCCCGGCTCGCCGTTGGCCTGGATGCTCGTGGGCGGGCTGACCCTGGCCGTGCCGATTCTCACCGGTTTCGTGCTCGGCTTGGTTCAAGCCGTGCGCGGGAGTCCCTGGCGGCGGGTTTTCCGCGTCTTTCGAACCGGCCTCTCGCGCTGGGTGTTGGCGCTGGCCTTCATTCTCTACGAAACATTGCTCACGCTCGGTGGAATAGCGACCACGCTCGTTCGCTTATTCGTCACCCGCAAACACCTGCTGCAATGGACCAGCTACGCGGACATGGTGCGCCTTTTTGCGGGCGGCGTGACGTTGAAACATATTCTCGCCGCGATCCTGGCCACCGGCGCATTGGCCGGGCTGATCAGCTTGATCAATCCCGCCGCCATGGTTGCGGCGTTGCCGCTCTTGATCGCCTGGCTGCTTTCGCCGCTGATTGCCTGGTGGATCAGCCGCCCGATCGACGACGCCCCCGATCCGCTGTCCGCCGACGAGACGGCGCGGCTTCGCGCTCTGGCGCGGCGAACCTGGTACTTTTTCGAACAGTTCGTGGGTCCCGAAGATCACTGGCTGCCGCCGGATCATTTTCAGGAAGCGCCGCGCGGCATCATCGTCCATACGACATCGCCGACGAACCTGGGGCTGCTCTTGCTTTCGACGTTAACCGCCTATGATCTGGGCTACATCGTTTTGAGCGATTTGTCGGCCCGCTTGCAGGCGACGTTTGAAAGCATGGCCCAGCTCGAAAAATATCGGGGGCATTTTTTGAACTGGTACGAGACCCGCACGCTCGCGCCGCTGACGCCGCGCTACGTTTCCACGGTCGACAGCGGAAACTTGGCCGCTTGTCTCCGCACGCTGGGACAAGGGTGTCAGACCTTGCGGCGCCAACCGGTCTGGCGGGAGAAGAATTGGGAAGGCTTGCTCGATACACTGAGTCTCTTCCATGAGGCGGCGCGCGATATGCCGGCCGATGCCGTTGGGCCGCTTCAATCCGCGCTGGCCAAAATGCGGCAAAACGTCGCCGCCGCGCAAAACGATTCCGAGGCCTGGGTGCCGTTGTTGAATCAATTGATCGGCGAGCGTTGGAATGAACTCAGCGAAGCGTTGATGGCGCTCGTCGCATCCAACGCCGGCGCGTTGGACGCCGACACGCTCAACAAACTCAGTCTCGCGGCTGATCGCACACGGAATCATTTGTACGGGCTCCAACGCGAGATCAAACAACTCGCGCCTTGGCTTCTGTTGATGAGCCGACCGCCCGCGCTGTTCGCGCGCCCCGACGGACCGCCCGCGATCCGCGAGGCTTGGCAAGCCCTGCGCGCCGGCCTGCCCTCTGCGCCCATGCTTGAAGACATCGGGTCCGTCTGCACAACCGGCTTGGCGAACCTGCAACGCCTGGGCGAGCTTGCCGATCGTGATCCCGAAGCCCGCGAGTGGTGCACGGGCCTGGCCCAAAAATTGCCGATCGCCAGGATGACAGCCGCCGTTTTGTTGGCCGGCTTTCAAGATTTGGAACAGCAAGCCGCGCAGCATGTCCAGGCCATGGATTTTCGCTTCGTCTTTGACGATCAGCGGCAATTGTTTCACATCGGCTACAACGTCACATCCGAAAGACTGGATCCCGGCTACTATGATTTGCTCATCTCCGAAGCGCGGATCGCCAGCATCGTCACCATGGCCCGGAATGAGATCCCGCCGAGTCACTGGCTGCACTTGGGTCGTCCGCTGACTCAGGTTGAGGGCAGGCGCGCGCTTTTATCCTGGGGGGGCACGATGTTCGAGTATCTGATGCCCGCACTGCTGATGCGCAATTACCAGGGGACGCTGTTGCAGCGCAGTTGTCTGGCCGCAGTGGATGGACAAATCGATTACGGCAAACACAAGAATGTGCCGTGGGGCATTTCCGAATCGGGCTATTATGCCTTTGACGCGGATCAGAATTATCAGTATCGCACCTTTGGCGTGCCGGGCTTAGGGTTCAAGCGGAACCTGACCGAGGATCTTGTCGTTGCGCCTTACGCTTCGCTGCTGGCGCTGTCGCTGCGTCCGCACAAAGTGATGGAGAACATCGCGCGCCTGGACAAGTTGCAGATGCTGGGCACGCACGGTTTCTACGAGTCCATCGATTTTTCGCCCACGCGACTTCCGTTCGGCGAAAGGCACGCCATCGTGCGTTCGTATATGGCGCATCACCAGGGGATGATCCTGCTCGCACTCGTGAACTACCTGCACGACAACATCATGGTGCGACGCTTCCACGCCGATCCGATCGTGCGGAGTGCCGAATTTTTCCTGCAAGAAAAGGTGCCCTACGATGCGCCCCTCGAAGCGGTGCAACCGGAGGACACCCGCGCCACCCGACCCGATCCGGTTCGGCAGCAGGTCAGCGCTTCGCCGTGGAGTGTCTCGGCGCAATCGCCCGCGCCCCAGGTTCATTTCCTGTCGAACGGACGGTACGGCGTGCTGATTACGAGCGCGGGGGCCGGATTCAGCAGCTGGCAGGACGTTGACCTCACGCGGTGGCGCGCCGACACGACAGGCGAGGACTGCGGCACCTGGATCTATCTTCAGGACCTGGAGAACGGCGATGTGTGGTCGGCCGCCGACCAACCGACGGCCGCACCGCCGGAGAGCCGGTCCGTGCAGTTCTATCCGCATAGGGCCGAATTTCGGCGCAGCGATCACGGCATCGGTCTGACGATGGACATCACCGTCGCGCCGGAAGACGATGTCGAGATTCGCCGCATCTCGCTCTCGAATCACGGCGAGCGCGTGCGACGAATCGCACTGACGAGTTACGGCGAAATCATCCTGGCGCCGCAGGCCGCCGATGCGCGCCATCCAGCCTTCAATAAACTGTTTGTCGAAAGCGAATACGTGCCGGAAACGAACGTGCTCCTCTTTCGGCGTCGGCCCCGCTCGGCGAGTGAAGAACTCATCTACCTGGCTCATGCGGCGACGGTCTCGCCGGGACACCCGATCACCGGCGCGTATGAAACCGACCGGTCGCGATTCCTGGGGCGCGGCCGGACGCTTCGGGCGCCGGCGGCCTTGGGTGCGAAGGACGGGCTATCCGCAACGACCGGCGCAACGCTCGATCCGATTCTGGCGCTCGGCCAAACCATCGAACTGCAACCGCACGCCTCGGCGCAGGTGAGTTTTATCACCCTAGCGGCACGGTCACGCGACAAGGCTTTGACGTTGGCCCAGCGCTATCGAGACGCGCGAACGATCGAGCGGGCCTTTGAGCAGGCCCGGGTGCGCGCCGAATTGGAACTGAACCAACTCGATCTGACGGTGACGGACTTGGAACAGATCGAACAGCTCTTGTCGGCCCTGATGTATCCGCGGGCCGCCTTGCGCGCCAACGCCGCAACACTCGCGGCGAATCACAAGGGACAATCGGCCTTGTGGCGCTTTAGTATCTCCGGCGATTATCCCATCCTGCTGGTGCGGATGAACACGACGGAAGACCTGGCCTTGGTGCAACAAGCGCTCCAGGCCCACACCTACTGGCGCACTCGGGGCATCAAGATCGACCTGGTCATTCTCAATCTGCAGGGAACGACGTACGGGCAGGAATTGCGCGGTCAACTCCAGCGCGTCCTCGTCCGTCAGAACAGCGAAAATTGGTTTAATCGGCGCGGCGGCATCTTTATGTTGTATGCCGATCAACTGAGCGAAGCCGATCGGGTTTTATTGGAAACGGCCGCGCGCGTTGTGCTCAACGCGACGCAGGGTTCACTCGCTCAGCAATTGCAAGCGCTGCACAAACCCGTGGCGCAGCTGCCGGCCTTTGTTCCCATGCCCGGTCCTTCAGCGCTGGAATCCACGGCGCCGCTGACTCGTCCCGGCGATCTTGTCTTTGACAACGGACTGGGCGGATTCAGCCCGGACGGACGCGAGTATGTCATTTACCTCGAGCCGGAACGGTGGACGCCGGCCCCCTGGATCAACGTCATTGCCAATCCCGATTTTGGTTTCACGGTTTCCGAAACCGGCGCCGGCTATACCTGGTTCGGCAACAGCAGTGAGAACCGGCTCACGCCCTGGTCGAACGATCCGATCACCGATCCGCCGGGCGAAGCGATCTATTTGCGCGACGAAGAAACCGCCGAAGTCTGGTCGCCCACTCCGCTGCCGTGTCGCGCGGCGGCACCGTACTTGATTCGACATGGGGCCGGCTATTCAATATTCGAGCACCACAGTCACGGGCTGGCCCAGCGCTTGCGGCTCTTTGCCGCCTCGGAGGCGCCGGTCAAGATCGTGCAGCTGCGCCTGGCCAACCTGTGGGCGCACACGCGGCGCATCACCGCGACGTTTTACGCGGAATGGGTGCTGGGCGTGACGCGCGACACCGCGCAGCAATATGTGGTCTCAGAATATGACGGCGAGCATCAAGCGCTCCTGGCGCGCAATGGCTACAACACCGAATTTGGCGAGCGCGTCGCGTTCGTCGCGGCCAGCCGGCCGCTCCATGGCTTGACGGCGGATCGCACCGAGTTTCTGGGGCGCAGGGGAAATCTTCGTCAGCCCGCGGCGCTCGATCGCATCGGCCTGGCCAGCGTCGTCGAGCCGGGGCTCGATCCGTGCGCCGCCCTGCAACTTCATCTTGATCTGCAACCGGGCGAATCGCAAGAAGTCTATTTCTTGATCGGCGAAGGCGCGAATCGAGCGGACACTTTGCGACTGATTGAGCACTATCAAAAGGCCGAACAGATTGAGGCGGCTTGGAATCAGGTGAATGGAGGCTGGGACAAGTTGCTGGAGACGGTTCAAGTGCAAACCCCTGATCCGGCGATGAACCTTTTGCTCAACCGCTGGCTGCTCTACCAAACACTGGCCTGTCGGTTGTGGGCGCGCTCGGCTTTCTATCAATCGTCCGGCGCGTTTGGTTTTCGTGATCAGCTGCAAGACGTCATGGCCCTCATTCACGCCGCACCGCACCTGGCCCGCGAACATATCCTGCAAGCCGCGCAGTGCCAGTTCGATGCCGGCGACGTGTTGCATTGGTGGCATCCGCCTTCGGGTCGGGGCGTCCGTACGCATTCCTCAGATGATCTGTTGTGGCTGCCCTTGGTCGTCGCTCACTATGTGACGGCGACGGGCGATGAAACAGTCCTTGATGAAAATATTCCGTTTCGCCAGGGCGCACCACTGGAGCCGGACGAGGCGGAACGCTACAATCAGTACGCATCCACCACCGAAACGTACACGCTCTACGAGCATTGCCGTCGCGCCTTAGAGAAGGGGACCACGGCCGGGACGCATGGACTGCCGTTGATGGGCAGCGGCGACTGGAACGACGGTATGAACCGGGTCGGTATCGAAGGATGCGGGGAAAGTGTGTGGCTGGGTTGGTTCTTGTGTGCGACGTTGACGCGCTTTGCCGGGTTATGCGAGCGCCGAAACGATCAGGCGCAAGCGGCGGCGTATCGGCAGCGCGCTGCCGAGCTGGGCCAAGCCATGGAAGCGAATGCCTGGGATGGCGCATGGTACCGGCGCGCATATTACGACGACGGCACGCCTCTAGGATCGGCGGCGAATCATGATTGCCAGATCGATTCGATCGCCCAATCGTGGGCGGTCTTGTCCGGCGCGGCTGACCCGGGTCGCGCGACACAAGCGATGGAATCGGTCGCCGGCCGGCTCGTTCACCCCTCGGATCAACTCGTGCTCCTTCTGGCGCCGCCCTTCGACCAAACACCGCGCGATCCTGGTTACATCAAAGGCTATCCGCCCGGCATCCGCGAGAACGGTGCACAGTACACGCACGCTGCGCTGTGGGCGGTGTGGGCGTTTGCCGAACTCGGACAAGGTGATCGCGCTGAATCGCTGTTCCGTCTGCTCAACCCGATTTATCACAGCGACACGCCGAAAAAGACGGCGCGGTATGGGGTGGAACCCTACGTGATCGCGGCGGACGTTTACAGTGCGTCGTCGCACAGCGGGCGCGGCGGCTGGACGTGGTACACCGGCTCCAGCGGCTTGATGTATCGCCTGGGACTCGAAGCGATCCTGGGCATCCGGCGAATCGGGCGGACCTTACGAATCGATCCGTGCGTTCCAAAAACGTGGTCGAGTTATCAAGTCACGTATCGCCTGGGCCAAACGACTTTTCAGATTGGTGTGGAGAATCCTGAGGGTGTCAATCGCGGCGTCAAGCAAATCAAAGTGGATGGGACCATTTTGACCGACAACGAGATTCCGCTACTGGATGATGGCGGTCGGCATCAGGTCCAGGTGCTGCTGGGCGCAGTCGTCGCGACGTCCTAAATGACGGAGAGCGGGAACGGCCGCCTCAAGTCTTTTTAATTTTGATCATCCCCACTTGAATTACTACGGGGAGCAGTAAATATGTTACATAATCCTTACTGCTCCCCGAGTACTAGCCGGGCGACAAAGACATCCGGGGTCAACTATATTCCGCCCGGCTTAGTAAAAAGCGGCTCCAATTGTCGGCCTTCTTTTTTAGGCGGCGATAAATAGGGTCATACGCATTCCTGATCCTTGTCCCCGTATTTTCGGCGCCTGACAAGCCTTTCGGATATCCTGTTCCTTAGGCTCATTTTCAGATACATGAATAAAAGGGTCCGCTCCTTCAACATCCATCTTGAAATGACCCGCATAACGGAAAAGGCATTGAAAAAGGCATCCACAATCTGCTTCCTGGCCGCTATCGCTTCCTCTTTGGTAAAGTGCTTGAACTGAATGGAGGGAACGTCTTTTCTGACTTCGTCCCAGTTGCGGCTGACCCGCCCTTCCTTTTCCAGGCTCGCAAAGAACGGCGTCCCCGGCCAGGCCGTAGCGAAGAAGACCCGGGGAAAATCCACCCGGGCTTTTTTCATGGCCTTGATGAGTTGCCGGGGATAGTTTTTCGTTTGGGAATCCAGGCCGAGGATCGTGGAGGCGATGACCGCAAGTTTGTGGTCGTGAAGTTTGGCGATGATCTCCTTGTAATCAAGCCCGATGTTATGGTTCTTTCTTATTTGTTTCAGCCCTTCTTCTTCCACAGACTCAAAACCGACGAAGACCCCCCGGCACCCGGAACGGTGCATCAACTCCATCAATTCCGGTTGCGTCGCCAGCGTTGTGGTTGACTGGCATCCCCATACGAACCTGTAATTTTTCCGGATCATTTTTTCCAGAAGGATTTTTCGATCCTCGAAATCCTTCTCCGAATAGCCGATAAAATTCTCGTCCGTGACGATGACCGCGAAATGGTCTTTAATGGAATCGAGATCATCCAGGATGGCCTGGTGCGGGATGGTCCGGTATTTTCGATCCTTGAACACCGTGAGATAACAGAAGGAACAACTGTAGGGGCAGCCCCGCGATGTCATGACCGATGGGTACTGATAGTTGGGATGACACAGATCCCTTCGCGGAGTGCCTAAATCATCCAGCAGCACGTTGCAGGGTCCATTATAGGTGTTTTTGGTTTTTCCGGATTCAAAATCTTTGAGGTATTGCCTCCAAGGACCTTCACCTTCGCCGATGCAGACCGTGTCGTAATGCCGGAGAGCCTCTTCAGGAAGAGCCGTAACATGAGCGCCGCCGATGATGGTCTTGATCCCCCGTTGTCTGAGGCGGTCGCCGATTTCATAGGCGCGCCGGATTCCCGGCGTTATGGCGGAGACGGCAACCAGGTCCGCATCCACGGTGTCGGGATCGATATCGGCACCGACATATTCGTCATAAAGGGCAATTTCATAATGATCGGGCGTATGCCTCGCCAGATAGCCGTGGGTCAGAGGGCTGTAGAGCAACTCCGCACTGACATTTTCCTTTGTCCTGGAGGGGTAGACCATGGCCAGTTTGATCACGACGTTTATCCTTTAGGCCAACGCCCCTAAAGCTTCGGAAGGAAGGGCGGCCTCTCTTCGTTCGGGTGTTTGGCCGGTCATCGTCTCATAGGATCAGTGAGAAGTCCAATACATTTTGTTAAGGACTTTGCTGAGATCCGTAAAATTCTCTTTTTTTTGGCTTAAGAATCGCGGCAGCAAGAGATGGGCGAGTTCGATGGTGCTCTTCTTTCGATCCGGGATGACTAGGATGACATAAATCTCCGTGAGCAGCGCGCGGAGCTGCTGCATCTGCTGAAGCTCTTCTCGGCTCGAAGCTGAGAGGACGGCGATCGAATCCGCTTCGATCGGCATCCGGAGTCTTTCCCTGAAGTCATTCAGTCTTTTGAAAAGTTCGATGTGACTTTCCGGGATCCCCCTATGAATGGCCGCCTCAAGTCTCTTTTTATTTTGATCATCCCCGCTTGAAAAAAAAAGCAGCTGCATGTCGTTTTAATCTTCTTTAGATCAGACTCCAAGCGTACCGGCTTGCCGGGCGAGAGAGTTCAGCGAATGTATAATGCCAATCCCACGCTGGCATAGCTGCGGGAGTTGTCGTTGAGGGCGATGCCGACCTCGGCCAGGAAATCAAGGTCGGCGCTGATGCGGAACTCGAGCCCCGGCACGAGATGCGCCAGAGTGAATTTCTGATCGGAGTTTTTGACTGAATCGAAGGCGAACTTGAGGCCCCCATAGAGCTCCAGACGCTCCACGGGCGTGGTGCTGAACAGGAAACGGGTGTCGATGCCGGAGCTGTCCGCTCCCACCCGCGAGTCCGTCAGGTGTACGCCCGCCGCCACCGAGACGTTGACTTTCCGCCCCTGGACGAGCCAATACTCGGCTTCGACTCCGAAGTAGTTGAGGTCTTTGAAGATCGCGGCCTTGGCCTCGACGTCGAAGCGCGCTGCGAACCCGTATCCGAACCGCCCGGCCACACCCCATAGGGAGTCGCTGCCGTTCTTGGCGAAAAGTACCGTCGGGAAAAGGGCCAGCTTGAAGTTGCCCTGGTTGATGGTCTCGGCCGAGTTCATCAGCACGTCCTGTGCGGAGACCTCGGCCGCAGCGGCGGCGAGAAACATCGACCCGGCCAGAATAACCACGATCTTTTTGAGCATGTTAGACTTCCTTCTTTAATGTTTCAAGGGCACCATTCTCTTCCTGCCCACTGAATCACCTTCAAGAAACATGCCAAATTCGCGAAACCAGATCATGAGTTTTTATAGGGGTAAGAAAATCTTACTAAGCCGGGCGGAATATAGTTGACCCCGGATGTCTTTGCCGCCCGGCTAGTACTCGGGGAGCAGTAAGGATTATGTAACATATTTACTGCTCCCCGTAGTAATAGCCGCTTTCCCTCGGAAGCGGCGGCAATTTGTTCTCTAAAATAGCACTGATTCCCATAAATAAGTACTCGTTCTCTGTTTACTAAAGCCCCTGACCGGCATCATACCGGCCGACGCCCATCAGCGGGTCGGTATTTTCTGAGAAGCGTATAGAATCTTGAGCGAGACAAGCCGGAAATCCGGCAAGCTTTATCGTTATCTCCGCCCACCAAAGAAACTAGTCAAGCCCGGCCGCCGCGACGGCGGGAGTCAAAAGGCCTTCTTCTCAGAGCTCGAGGGAGACCTCCTCCTTGTCATCCACGGATATCCTGGCGCTCGGCTCGGGCGGGGGGAGGCCTTTGGCTCTCTTTATGTCTTTTTGCGCTCCACAAGGATCAGCGCGATACCCGCGACGATCGCCGCTCCGCCCACGATCGGAGGCAGCGGGATGGTCTTATTCTTTGTAGCCGTGACATTGAGGGGCCCGATATCAATCACCTTCTCCTGAGTTGTATAGCGTATACCCTGATAGGCCAGAGCCAAGACTCCTAGAACGATTAAAATAATACCCACAAGCTTCATGGAATTATGCCTCCTCGCGAAAACTCCGTTACGACTTTCGGCGGGCTAGAAGGATCAGCGCGATACCCTCGATGAGCGCAATTCCTCCGACAATGAGAAACGCCAGTTGTTCCCTTTGAGCTGGTCCCACTTCATGTCTCGCCTCCAGGGGCTTTCCCTTGGCAACGCCCGGCGAGACCGGCCGGGCTTTTCTTGTCGGACTCATAATATTTCAACCCGTTTTCTCATTCGACTTCTCCTTTTTTTGAATGTCTTACTGTAAAGCCTGGACAATCCTTTTCTGACCGGCGTAAGCCAGCTCCAGGCCTGCCAGGAGTCCCCCCGATCCGTCTCGAGGCCCGGACCTTCGGCCCAATCATTTTGGCCTTTTCCCGGCTAAAGAATTCTCCGGCCCTGTAACAGTCGTACGATCAGAACGATCAAGGCGATGATCAGAAGAACGTGGATGACGCCGCCGGCGTGGAAGGCGAAAAATCCCAGAGCCCACAGAATGACCAGGACGATTAAAATTGTCTCAAGCATGCCGATCTCCTTTTTCTCTTTGGCCTCTCGCTGTCCTGCTCCCAGCCGTTATTGGACGGGACAATGGACTGGGGAGAAGCCACTTGTTTAAATGCAGTTTTCATGCCAGAATCTTTCCGTATTCGCAGCAGGTTGAAAATCACCCTTTTTAGGTCAACGGCGGCCCGGCCCTACGAATTGAGCCGGCTTCCTTCTAAGTCATCGTCCTATAAAACAGCACATTTCCTATAAAAAGAGCCTCTGGCCTGCCAAGCTATCCCGTTCAGTGGATGGGTTGCAGCATCAGCTCGCGCAGGTCTAAGTTCCTTCTAGGCTGCCGCCGTAGGAACGCGCCATTTGATCAGCGCGACCTTCACGGCATCGTTCAGGCCGAGGCATGCGACCATGGCATAAACAAATACCGCGAGCGTCTGCCACCAAGGCAATGGCCTGAGTCCCGGGAGACCCACGAACGTCAGGACGGTGCCCGTGAGCGCATCCGCCAGGACGGCCGCTACGAGGGTTTGGCTGGGCCTCGACGCCCAGAACCTGCGGCGCTCCCGCGCGGACACGATGGAAAATGCGGCGAAGTAGAGCAGCGTCAGGAAGCTGAAGGTATAGAGGGCCTTGGTGTTGGTCGCCAAACCGAAACGCGACCAGCCGATCCACAGGAGGAAGAGCGCCTCCGCGAGCATCGCCACACCCAGGACCACGGACACGGTGATGAAGCCCCCGATGTTCCACGTTTCCGGTTTCTTAGACGGTCGAACGTGATCGGTGGACAGGGCGATCTTGGCGAAGTCCGTCATGAAGACCAGCAGCAGCATGGCAAAGGCGGAAACGACGAACTTGCCGGTCACCACGAAGGCGATGGCCACAAAGGCCGCCTTCAGGATCGTCCGGCTGATTTTGTTGATCATCCACGTCAGGATGCGCTGGTAGATGGTCCGACCCTGCTCGACCAAGGCCACAATGTTCGTCAGCCCCGGCTCGGTCAAAACGACGCTGGCGGCGGCCTTGGCGACATCGGTCGCGGTGCTGACGGCGATGCCCACTTCGGCCTGGCGCAGCGCAGGCGCATCGTTGACGCCGTCGCCCGTCATGCCGGTCACATGCCCGGCGGCCTGCAGGTGCCGCACCACGATGTATTTGTCCTCCGGATACACTTCGGCGAATCCGTCGGCCCCGGCCAAAAGATCATCGGCTTCATGGCCGGCCTGGGCGCTCGCCGCTTTCAAGTCCCCCACGCGCCTGATGTTGGGCAGCCCGACTCCGCGCGCGATTTCACTCGCCACCGCCAGTGCGTCGCCGCTGAGCATCTTCACCGGAACGCCAAGATCGTGAAGAGCGGCGATAAGCTGTTTGGCGTCCGGTCGGGGCGGATCATACAAGGTCACCAATCCGAGCATGACGGGAGTGCCCGTCTCGGGGCCGCGCGCCACCGCCAGCGTCCGATATCCCTTCCCTGCCGATTCGCAGACCCGGGCTTCCAACGCTTCGATCTCCGGGGGCTGAAGTCCACAGGCCTCGGCGACGGTTCGCACGGCGCCTTTCATGACGCGCAGTCGCTGCCCGTTCTGTTCGACCACGGCTTCCGTCCGTCGGTTTTTCGCCTCAAACGGGGCGAAGGAGACCGGCGTGGCCGCAGGGATGCCGCCCAAGATGGGCCGCTCTTTCGCCGCGGCGAGGAAGGCCAGGTCAATCGGATCCTGGTTGGCTTCTTGAGAGGCTAGTGCGCCGGCGGACAAGACATCGGCTTCCGTCGCGCGCTCCAGCGGGATCACGGCGGTGACGGCCAATTGATTCATGGTAATCGTGCCCGTCTTGTCCACGCAGAGCACGTCCATCGTCGCGGCATCCTCCGCGGCGCTGAGGCGCGTGACCAGCACGCCGCGCTTGGCCAGTTCCTTCGACCCGACGGCCATGCTGACCGTGAACATGACGGGAAGAGCGACCGGCACCGCGCTCATCAACAGAACGAGCAAGAGCGGAACCATCTCCAGGAGCGGAACGCCGCGGACGAGAGACAGCACGATCACCAGGCCCAGCAGCACGCCGACGATGACGAAGAGCCGGCGGACAAGCTCGGCCACCACCGCTTCGATGTGGAGTTTCGGTCGCGCTTGCTGCACCAGCTCGATGGTGCGGCCAAAGTAGGTCTTCGCCCCGGTCAGCAGGACCACGCCGTTGCCCTCGCCCCGGCGGACGACGGACCCCGACGCGAGTACGTCGCCGGGCGCCTTGTCGGCATCCGTCGACTCGCCGGTGAGGGCCGACTGGTCGACGCTCAGCGCTCCGGTCAGAAGCTTGATATCCGCGGGAATGATGTCGCCCGGGCGCAGGCGGACGATGTCGCCCGGGACCAGATCCCGGGCGGGAATGACCCGCCAGCTCGCCTCGCGCCGGACCCGCGCACGAACCTGCAATCGTCGCCGCAGCGTTTCCACGACGCCGGCGGCCCGATGCTCCTGCGTAAAACTCAACACGGCATTGACGACCAGCAGCGCGCTCACCACCGCCAGATCAGAGTATTTTCCGAGCACCGCAGACAGCACCATGATCAGCTCGAGCATCCACGCCGACAGGCCCCAGAACTTGCCGAGAAACAGGAGGAAGGGGTGGCCTTTTTGTTCGGCCACTTCGTTGTAGCCGTGCTCCTTCCGGCGGGTGTCCACCTCGTCCTGCGTGAGCCCCGTCTCGGGGTTCACGTGGAGCGCCGCGAGCGTGTCGGGAACCGCCGCAGAGGCGATGTCGGGTGCCTGCGCCGTTGCCGGCCGCGAAAACGGGCTCTCCCCTGCGGATTTCTTGGTGACCGCTGGCATGGTGATGATCCTCTAACGACCGATCCATTTTACAAAGGTTCGCCCGCTTTGGCCAAGCTCCACTTCCAGTTGCGGATTTCAGGCAGGTCCTCGCCATGTGCGGCTATGTATTCCTTGTGGGTGAGCAGTTTCTCGCGGATGGCCATCCGGACAGAGGCCGCTCGCGCCCCCAGTTGCGGGAGACGGTCCATCACGTCACCGACCAGATGAAATCGATCCAAATCGTTCAGCACCACCATGTCGAACGGCGTCGTGGTCGTGCCCTCCTCCTTGTAACCGCGCACGTGGATGTTGTCGTGGTTGGTGCGGCGATAGGTGAGCCGATGAATCAGCGTCGGATAGCCGTGAAAGGCGAAGATGATCGGTTTATCGGTCGTGAAGAGCGCGTCGAAATCTTTATCGCTCAGGCCGTGCGGGTGTTCGCTCTGCGGCTGGAGCTTCATCAAGTCAACCACGTTAATGACCCGGACTTTCAATTCGGGGAAATGCTGCCGCAGCCACTCGACGGCGGCCAGGGTTTCGAGGGTGGGCACATCGCCGGCACAGGCCATGACGACATCGGGCTCGCCGCCCTGGTCGTTGCTCGCCCACGGCCAGATCCCGATGCCGGCCGCGCAATGCTTGATGGCGGCGTCCATGTCGAGCCACTGCGCCTCGGGCTGCTTGCCGGCGACGATCACGTTCACGTAATTACGGCTGCGCAGACAGTGATCCGTCACGGAAAGCAGCGTGTTGGCGTCGGGCGGCAGGTAGACGCGGATGATTTCGGCTTTTTTATTGATCACAAGGTCGATGAAGCCGGGGTCTTGATGGCTGAACCCGTTGTGATCCTGCCTCCAGACATGCGACGAGAGCAGGTAGTTCAAGGAAGCAATCGGCCGACGCCAGGGAATGTGGTTCGCCACTTTGAGCCACTTGGCGTGTTGGTTAAACATCGAATCGATGATGTGGATGAAGGCCTCGTAACAGGAGAAGAATCCGTGGCGGCCGGTGAGCAGATAGCCTTCCAGCCAGCCCTCGCATTGATGCTCGCTCAACATCTCCATGACCCGGCCGTCGGCAGCGACATGGTCGTCGAGGGGAATGATTTCCGCCGTCGAGCAACGGTTCGTCGCCTCGAATACGGCGTCCCAGCGGTTTGAATTTGTTTCGTCCGGGCTGAAGACGCGGAAGTTGGCAGGGTTGAGTCTAATCACGTCGCGGATAAACCGCCCCTGGACGCGTGTGGCTTCGGCGTCTGCCGCGCCGGGCGTCGGCGCCTTCACGGCGTAGTCGCGAAAATCCGGCAGGCGCAGGTCACGCAGGAGCAGACCGCCGTTGGCGTGCGGATTGGCGCTCATGCGGCGCTCGCCTCTCGGCGCCAGCTCGGCGAGTTCGGGAATGAGCCGACCCGTCTTGTCAAACAACTCCTGCGGGCGATAGCTCTTCATCCACTTTTCCAAAATCTTCATGTGGCCTGGACGACTCATGTCGTCCAGCGGCACCTGATGCGAACGGAACGTGCCCTCGGTCGATTGACCATCCACGACCTTCGGGCCGGTCCAGCCCTTGGGAGAACGCAGAATGATCATGGGCCAGCGCGGACGCTCCTTGAATCCGTTTTTCCTGGCGTCGCGTTGGATGCATTGAATCTCGCCCACCACCGTGTCGAGTGTCGCGGCCATGAGTTGGTGCATAATCATCGGGTCGTCGCCTTCGACGAAATGCGGCGTGTACCCGTAGCCGCGGAAAAGCGCTTTCAGTTCGCCGTGCGGAATGCGGGCCAGCACGGTCGGTCCGGCGATCTTGTAACCGTTGAGGTGAAGAATCGGCAGCACCGCGCCATCGCGGACCGGATTGAGGAACTTGTTCGAGTGCCAGCTCGTGGCCAGCGGGCCGGTCTCCGCTTCGCCGTCGCCCACGACGCAGGCGACCAGCAGGTCGGGATTATCCAAGGCCGCACCGTAAGCATGGGACAGCGAATAACCCAACTCGCCGCCCTCGTGAATCGAACCGGGTGTCTCCGGCGCAACGTGGCTCGGAATGCCGCCGGGGAAGGAGAACTGTTTGAACAGCCGCCTCATCCCGTCCTCATCCGGCGAGATATTGGGGTAGACTTCGCTATAGGTGCCCTCCAGATAAGTGTTGGCCACGATCCCCGGACCGCCATGGCCCGGGCCGGTGATAGAGATCACGTTCAGCTCGTGCTCCTTGATGACGCGGTTCAGATGAACATAGATGAAGTTCAGTCCCGGCGTTGTACCCCAATGACCGAGCAGGCGCGGCTTGATGTGTTCCAGTTTCAGCGGCTTCTTCAGCAGCGGATTGTCGTACAAATAAATCTGCCCGACCGAGAGGTAGTTCGCGGCGCGCCAATAGGCATCCATCTTGCGGAGCCGTTCAGGGGTCAGTGTTTTGCTTTTCATGGTTTAAGTTTCTTTAGATGCGGTCTTCGCAACGGGCTGAGGCCGGGAACGTTTGGCAGATGGTTTCTTTGGCGCGCTCTCAAAAGCCTCGGTCGGATAGGTGATCGCGGTGCCCCGGACTTTGGCAAAGGGCGTGAGAGTATGAACCTGACGGCGAGTTGCACTCATAATGTCCTCGGTACGAATTCCCCGAACCAGCAAGGCATCTGCGATGAGCGAGCGATGACAGCGCCACGGCACCGCTTCAGCGCACATCAAGACGATTCGGTCTTGGTTCGCCAGACGGATCAATTCTTCTAGGCTCCGCGCAAACTCGGGCATTTGCATGTAATTCGCATAACCTCGAAAGGAGGCATTCCGCCAGCCCGCGTTGGGCGAATCGCCCTTCGCCTGACGCAGGCCGCCGAGTCCAGGCGCGTGAACATATCCCAAGCCGGCTTTTTTTAACGATTGGGGCAAGGAAGTTTTGTTGAACTGCGGATTGTGCCGGGAACGGGGCACCGTGCGCACATCCACGACGCACGTTGCCCCGTTCGCCTGAAGCAAGCGGATGAATTCCTCGAGCGTGCGCGTGGAATGACCAATCGTCATGACCAGGGGCGAAGGAGCTTCCTTGGTCATACTGTTTTCTTCGCCCTCGGCGGCTTTTTTATTCCCAGCGCGCTCATGGTTTGCTTTTGAGTATCTTAAGCGCCGATCCCTTGTGCATGGCCAGATGGTCGGTCGTGTCGCTTTTGATCAAATACTGCGGCTCCTCCTTTGAGGCCCGGACGGTATAGGTCTTAAACTTGATGACGGAGGTGACCTTTTTCTTGATCGTCCCGCGGACGCAGCCCGCTTCCGAGTTCCACTCCACATGATCCCCAACTTTGAATTCGTGTTTCATCGGCAAGTTCTCGCGTCCGTATTTTGTCTTACCCGGATGCGGTTGGCAAGGCCTCTCTGCTGCTCGATGCTCCGATCGGCGCCTTGACTTTCGCCCTGCGGCGGGGGACAATATCGCTTCGATTTTCTTCATTATGAACACATTCAACCCTATGTCATCATCCAAGGAGATGCCCTC
>Ga0315279_10004076_pt1 | contig 19823 bp, 15 predicted proteins | sample YL17G06_20_MG_FD_203694 | JGI IMG/M metagenome (GOLD analysis project Ga0315279, IMG submission 203694) | Sediment microbial communities from Yellowstone Lake, YNP, Wyoming, USA - YL17G06_20 | ecosystem: Environmental > Aquatic > Freshwater > Lake > Sediment | place: USA: Wyoming | collected... | reverse complement strand
GTATGCGCAGCCTGCTCATGATCTGCCGCGCCGTACTCCAGTCCGGCGAGCCATGGTGCGATCTGTGCCCCGTCACCACTTGACCACCAAGACCGTTGACCACCAAGACCGTTGCTACCGACCGAGTTCATATCGGTAGGGGCAGGCCCCGTGCCTGCCCGATGCCAACCGGGATTCACATCAGTTCACCGCCGAGTGCAGGCCGCCGGCGCCGGCGCGGAAATCGATGTTCGTGCGCTCGGGATCATCGGCCCGCGGCCGCGTGCAGTTCCACAGGCACGCGCCGCAGTGGATGCACTTCTCCCGATCGAACTGCGGGACGCCCTCGCCCGGCGCGATCGCCTGCGCGGAGCACACCTCGACGCAGACGCGCCGACCGCACGACTCGCAGAGCGCCGGGTCGAGGAAGACGACATGATCGGCATAGCCGGTCGGCGCCTGCACCTTGCCGCCCACCAGGAGCGCGTCCTGCTGCGAGACAAGGAGCTTCCCGTCGAGCGGGATCGCCGGCCAGCCGGCGCGCTCCATGAGCGCGTCGTGGAGCGTCGTGCCGGCGCCGGCGCACTCCACGCGGACCTTCTCGATCTGGTCCGGCGCGATCCGTCCGCGGTAGTAGTCGGCGAGCGTTGGGACGCGCTCGTACGGCCGCTTCGGCTCCCGCGCGATGCGGAGCCTACCGCCGGTGAGGCCGGCAAGGCCCATGCCGACGAGGCCCGTCACGAACCCCTTCTGGAAGCCGTCGCGAGCGTGCTCGGCGACACGGCCCTCCTTCTCGACCCAGCTTGCGCGGCGGCGCTTCACGTACGTGGCCTCGAGGTTCTCCTTCGTGAAGGGCTTCCCCTCACGCGCGAGTTCGAGCACGCCCTCGGCGAGTTGCACGCCGGTCGTCCACGCCTCGTCCACGCCGGAGCCGGTGAGGACATTCGTGCTGCCGGAGCCCTCGCCGATGCGCGCGTATCCGTCGCCGACGAGGTGCGGCTCGCCGCGGCGGCCCGATTCGAGCAGCGTCTTCGCGCCCCAGGAGAGCATGGTCCCGCCGTTCAGGTGCCGCCAGAGGCACGGGTGGAGCATCCAGTGCTGGAGGTAGCGGTACGTCGTACGGACGGGACTGTCGAACCAGGAGGGGACAAAGATGCCGAGGGAGGCCGTCCGGTCGGCGTAGACGTAGAGGAAGCCGAAGATCTCCGGCTCCGGGTAGCCGAAGGTGTGGATGACGGTGCCTGGCTCGAGCGGCGTGCCCTCGGGCAACTCGACGACCATCTTCATGCCGACCGCCCAATCGCGCCGGTGATGGCCCTCGGGGAGGCCGAAGCGCTCGTCGAGCGCCCGTCCGACGGGTCCGACGGGCCCGTCGCCGACGACGGTGAGCGCGGCGCGGATGTCCATGCCGGGCATGTACCCGACGTTGGGGTCGCCCGCCTTGTCGGTTCCCTGATCGACGAGGCGGACGCCGGCCACTCGCCCATCTTCGATGAGTGGCCCAGCTACCGGCATCCCGGGCCAGAGCTGCACCTGCCCGGACGCCATGAGCTGCGCGCCGACCCACTGGGTGAGCTGTCCCACCGAAAGGACCATGCCGCCGTCCTTGCGGAGGAATGGCGGCACGTACGGGAGCCTTAGGGCGTGCTCCTCGTACGGCAGCACGCGGCGGAATGCGCGGATGAGCCGGTCCGCAAGGCGCAGCAGCCGCGACCGGCGGCTCGCGCCGACGGGATCGAGCATGTAGAGGACTCGCTCATGCTCGACCGGCTGCGTCATGGGGATCTGCGAGGGATCGAGGTCGGGGAAGCTCTCGCGGATGCCGCGCGCCCGCGTCACGACGCCGGAAACGCCGAAGCCGATGTCGTCCGCGCGCTCGTAGCAGATCACCTGGAGCGGCATGGCCGGCATGACCGCGCTCGTCGCGGTCGGTGCGCCGGTCTCGTCTGCCATGCCACGTGCGAGCATCGTGAGGAACCCACCCATCGCCGGGCCGAACCCGACGCAGGCGATATCGACGTCCATGCTCCGGCGGTCCGCATCGGGCGCGACCGACGCGGTCGTCTGATCTACCATCCTGGCCGATCCCTTTCGTCTTCACCGGCGATGATCGCGCGCGGAATGCGCGAGCATTCCGCCAGACGTAGCGGCCGCGAAGCGGACGCTACGCCGGATAGTCGAGCGCCTCGGGGATCATGACCTGGGTGAGCGCGTACGCGGCGCGTTCCCGTGCGAGCGCGGTGCCGGTCAGGCAGCCGGCCAGCCTGCCGTGGAGGCGCATGAACGCCTCCATGCCGTCGAAGGTGACGCACGGGCCGGCCTTCGGCACCTGCGAGGCATCGACGACGTCGCCCGCGGCGATGCCCGGCACGAGCGAGCCAACCGCCTCGACGTCGATCCGCGAGAGGCACGCGCGCCGTGTCGCGTCCCAGGTAGGATGGCGGCTGTAGCCGAAGACGAGCTCCGTGCAGATGCGGGAGACCTCCCCCGCGGCGCGCGCCGCCTGGACGTGGCAGAGATCGGTGAAGAACTGGAGGTACCCCGGCAGCGCCTCGACGAGGGTGGGGTTCTCCGGCCCTTTCTCCTCGAGTTCGAGGACGGCGAGGATCTGGTACCGCGAGGCGAGGAGCCAGGCGAGGGCGTCGGCCATAGGAAAGGTCACGCCCTGTCGCTGATCGCGGTAGAGCGGCTTGCCGTCGGCGTCCGTCGCGCCGAGGAGGTGGCCGAGGGTCCAGAGCCAGAGCTCCATCGCCGAGGCCAGGGCGCACGCGCCGGTGCCGGGCCGCCGGCACGCGGTCCATCGCAGCTCGGTGATCCAGTGGCGGAACTGGGCGAGGAACACCTCGCTCGTCATCGTCACCGAGAGCTGCCGCCGCTGCACCGCCTCGGGACCTTCGTACGTGGCCTCGAGCTGCGCGTCCATCCACTTCTGGCCGAGGAAGCCGGGGCAATCCTCGGTGATGCCGTAGCCGCCCATGAGGCTCACCGCCTCGCGCATCATGTTCGCGCCGTGCCCGGTGTTCCAGAGCTTCACCGCCGGGCACAGCACGTTCGCGACCGCCTCCTTCACGAGGTAGCGCACGAGTTCGTCGGAGCGGAGCTGCTCGTAGCGCGCCGCCTCCCGCTCGTCGCCGCCTCTCGTCGCGAGCCGGAGGTAGTCGAGCGCCGACGCCTCGATATCCCGGAAGAGCTTCATCTGCGCGCGGGCGCCGTGGATGCCGCGCTCCGCGAGGATCTCGTCCTTGCGCCGTTCGAGCGCGTCGAACTCGTCGAACAGCAGCGCCACCGCGAAGCCGAACGCCGCGCTCGCCTCGCCGGTCGCCCAGATGCTCACGAGCCGGTGGAGCGCATCCTCCTTGAGCTGCAGGCCGAGGTCGTGCCGCGGCGTGCCCGGCGTGGCCTGCTCGCCGCCGCGGAACCTCCCGCGCTGGTAACGGATGACTGGTTCCACCGCCGAGAGCAGCTTCGCCGCCGTCATGAGGCCGACCGTGACGCGCGTGCGACGGAAGACCGCCTCGATAATCTGTCCGTGGCTGTAGTTCGGGACGATCACCCCGTTCTTGATCGTGTACCCGCCGATGATCCGGTTCGCCGGCACCCGCAGGCTCAAGACGGGGTCGTTCGTCGAGGAGAGCTGGTGGACGAGCTTCTTCGTCGGCGTGCCGCGGTCGAAGGTGCCGGGGTCGGTCTCCTCGAGGATGATCATGCAGCTCGTCTTGATCCGTTCGTCGGCCGTGTCCACCGCGGCGGTGACGAAGTTCGCGAAGCCCATGTTCGTGATGAACCGGCCGCGCTTGTCGACCTGGAGGATGGGCTCCGCGCGGTCGACCCACTCGACGACGCGCACCTTCCCCGAGAGCACGCCGGTGTCGACGCCGACGTACGGCAGCGGCTCGGTGAGGGCGAACGAGCCGCGCCACGGAATTCGATCCTCGCCCGGCTGGGCCGGCGCGCAGCGGGCCATGTAGGTATCCTTCTGCTCCTGCGTGCCGCGCTCGTGGATCGGCGCGAGGGCGAGGTTGCCCGCGAGGCTGCCGGTCGCCGCGCCGCCATCGACCCAGGCAAGCTCGAAGGCCACGAGCGCCATCGCCATGTTCTTCGGCCCCTCGACGATGCCGCCATACTTCGGATCGAGGAACACCGCGCTGACCCCCGACTCGTCGCACGCCTTCAGGAGCGCCGCCTTCTCCTCCGTCCACTCGTGCGTGTTGCGCCCGCCCTGCGCCACCAGGCGCGCCACCGGCCCGCGCGCCACGGCTCGGGCGGACTGGACGATCATCTGCAGGTCGAACCGGTCGGCGTAGCCCCACATGATCTGGCGCACGTCGTCGCCGGGAAGCGTGCCGAGCGTCGCGGGTCTCTCGTTCGCCGACTGTACCGTAGTGGTCATGAGCCGTATCCCTCTCTGCCACGAGAGCGTTTTCCGCGGAGGACGCTCTCCCCGCTCGCCGGGCATGGCTTCGTCATTGGACTTCCCGGGGAGGCGATTGCGCCGGATTGCGACGAATGAAGGGCTTGAGATTGTACGTAGCCTCGGACCCCTGCCCGGGTCGAGGTGCCGACGCAGCCGCCGGAGGTATCGCCGGGTAGAAAAATCTGAATTGCTGATCAGATAGTCAAGGGCGCCGCGGCATTTCGCGGTGGTCGGAGGCGACGGTGGACGCGGCGCGGCTGACGACGGTATCCTTGGTCCCGGCTGAAGGCTCCGCTATCCTGCGTGCGTGCGGCGCGCCCGGGGGTAGCCATACGGCATGGCGGCTCCGCTTCGTGCCGCACGTTGCACACCGAGGTACAACGCCGCTCACCCGGCCGGCGTCAGGATGGAAGGACGGATTGTGCGCTTCTGGAAATGGGAGCTGCCCGATGTCCGCGAACAGGCGCGGCATGACTATGAGGAGGCGTTCCCGACGAGCCGCGGCGATCTGGTGGCGATGCTGGATCGTCCGCTCTCGCAGGCATCCGTGCTCATCCTCGGCTGCGGCTACAACTACCCCGATGTCGTCCTCTACACGCCGATCGCCGGCCGCGTCGTCGGGCTCGATGTCCAGGGCGCCTTCTATCGGGACGGCATAGGCGCGACCCTCCGTGCGCAGGTCGCCAGCGGGCGGAATCCCCTGCAAGGGGCCGTCCACGCGGCGGCCCTCGTGTGGAAGTACCATCGCTACTTCCTGTCGCTCGAAGAGATCGCCGGCGTGCGCATCGAGCACGAACGGTACGCTCTGGCCTCCTACGACGGCAGACACATGCCCTTCGACGACGGTGCGTTCGACATCGTCATGTCCAACGCGGTACTGGAGCATGTGGAAGACTTGGACAGCCTCTTCCGTGAGGCGCGTCGCGTGACGCGCCCCGACGGCATTGCCTATCACCTCTGGCACAACTTCTACAGCTTCTCCGGCGGGCACGTGCCGGAGGCTCGCGCCGCCCGCCATCCCTGGGGACACCTCCGGGGAGCCGGCGGAACGCACGTGTTCCTCAACCGGGCCACGCCGAGCGATATCGCGGGATGCTTCGCCCGACACTTCAGCGTCACAGCGCAGTACGCCGTCGATGTGGCACACAGGAAACAGGGAGTCGATCCCGGCTTCACGTACGAACGCCAGGACCTGCTCAGCGCCGACCTACAGGCCGAGTTCCGCGACTACCCACCGGACATCCTTCTCACGAGGGCCTACCTGGTCGTCGGCAGGAAGCGCGATCACGTCGCGGCGGATCGCTGACGCCTCGTACGGCGCCCGACCGAGAGGAGCGCGCGAGGGCGATCCCGCGAGCGCAGCGCGTTCGCCTTCGTCCTGACGCGGACGCGATGAGGTAGGGCCGCCCGACTTTCGGGGGCACGACATACCTCCTACCAATACACCGCCTGCGGCGTATCGACGAACTTCCGCACGGTGAGGAGGTCCACCCGCTCGGCGCCGCCCGCGACGAGGCTCTCGGCGTGGCGAGCGTTCGTGAGGCGCATGCGGAGCTCCATCGGCAGCTTCACCGTGTATGGCTTCGCCGCGCCGATGAGGCGGACCGAGCGTCGAGCGGCCTCGCGGATCGCCTCGGTCGCCGCGGCGAGAGAGAGGCAGCGCGCCCGCGTCTGTGCGGCCGCCACCTTCACTGCGGCCGTCTCGACGTCGCCGCAGAGATCGCGGACCTCCTCCGCGGCGGCGAGGTCGCCGGAGAGAAAGACGAGGGGCAGGCCGTACGCGCCGGCGGCGATGGCGAACTGGCCGATCTCGCCGATCTCCACGCCGTTCGCCCAGAGGCCGAGGACCGACTCGTACGACTGCGTGTGCGGGTAGACGGCCCCTGGCGTGCCGGCCCTCGCGTGCTGGCCGATCATGCCCACCGCGTCGAACGAGTCGTCGAGGAACGGCAGCGGCTGCGGGCTGCCGTGGCCGCAGACGTACTCCGCGCCGGCCGGCAGATCCTCGTAGATGAAGTTGCCGCCGCCGCCATGGCCGTCGAGCACGACGATCCGCGTGGCGCCGGCCTCGCGGAAACCTTCCACCGCCGCGATGACGTCGTGCGTCAGCATGCGCCGCCCGAACTCGTAACGGCGGCCGTTGCCCTCGAAGTCGTCCGGCGTCGTCACGCCGGAGGCTCCCTCCATGTCGGTGCACAGGTACACTCGCATGGGCCAACTCCCTGGCGCGCCATCGCCTTGCGGCGGGTCGTCACGCCCCACGTCGGCGGCTTCCCGCGGATCGCTCGTGGCCCCGGCGGACCCCGAACGGCTCGCACCCGCCGGGATCGGGATGCGCAAGCGTTTCGTTATATTGTGCAGGGTGACACTCTCTCAGGCAAGCCGTCAGAAAGTAGCACGCGGGTGCCTTTCACGCCAAACGCCACGTGTCCCAGAAGGCGACCGCGAACCGAGCATCTCTTATCCCCATTGCTGTGGACGTGGCGGAAGGATCACCGATGCTCAGTCGCCTCTTGTGTGTCCTTGGGCTGGCTGCGCTGGTGGCAATCGCCGTGCCGGCCCAGGGCGCGGTGATCATAACGACCACGGGCGAGCGGATCGTCTGCAAGATCGTCCAGGAGACGGCGACGTATTTCGTGATCGACCACGAGGGTTACCGGCGGTACCTGCTCAAGAGCCAGGTGCGCAGCCTCGACCGCGCGGCCACGGGTGACGACGGGGTCCGCCGGGCGCGGCAATCCCTCGAGGTCCTCGGCGGCTACCAGGTCTACGGCAACCGGCAGGAGCGCGGGCTCAGTGGCCTCCGGCTCGCCTACGGTCGACCGTTGGGCCGGTACATGGTCCTGGAAGGCAATCTCCACGTCGGGCGCAGCACGGTCGCCTCGAAGCACGAGCAGGACGGCTTGTTCTCGGGTCCCCTCCAATGGACCGGCGCGACCGTCGGCGCGGCGTGGGAGATGCGCTCCCAGCGCGTCCGTCCGCTCGTCGACGTTGGCGTAGGCTACTTCCTCATGAGGCACTCGGTGACGGCAGCCGAGGTGGAGTTCATGCGGCAGAACGTCATCGAGATCGTTCTTCCCGACAGCACGACCGAGAAGCTCACCGACTACAGTGAGCCGATGGGCGGCGGACTCGGGGTGACGATGGGTGCCGGCATCCGCATCGGGCTGTCGCAGCGTCTCGGCCTGGTGATGCGCACCTCCCTGCTTGTGATCAGCACCGAGTTCCAGCGCCGGTGGTACTACGAGAAGGCCGACCTCACGATGAACTCCCCCGAGGGCATCACGCTCCGCATGCTCCAGTCCCACGTCGGGCTGGAGCTGGCGTTCTGACGGACTGCGCGTCCGCGGGGCCGAGTGTCGCGGCGGGCGATGCAAGGGGCGAGGCGGCATGGGGCCGGGAACCCGTATCGCAGCAGGGCGTTGGTGTTGCGACGATGTCCGTCCCCGTCGCCCGACGGGGATAAGCATGGCACCGGCGCGTCGCGGGCCGATCCCGGCCCCCGACAACCCAGGCGCATCGCACACATCCGAGCGGTTGCGTCGTGCCCGGATGCTACGCTCTTCGGGAGGATCCAATGAAAACGACGCCGAGCATGCATGTTGTGGCGGCGGCGGCCCTCTGTGCCGTCGTCGTTGCGTACGCGTCGAGCCGGGCTGCGTCCTCGAACCGGGCCGGTCATCAGCCACCATCGGGCATGAACCTCACCGGGACGTGGACGTACAACGACAGCGTGAGCAGGCAGCAGAACCAAGCGCTGAATCCGGGAAGCGGAGGCGGCGGCTACGGTCGCCGAGGTGGTGGCGGCCCGGGCGGTGGCGGACCCGGGGGTGGGCCGCCGGGAGGAGCAGGTGGAGGCGGGATGCGCGGGATGTTCCGCCAGATACGGACGCCGATTCAGAACCTGTCGCTGGCGCAGTCCGACACCGCGGTGACGTTTGGGACGCCCGAGCGACCGGAACTCGTCGTTCGGACCGACGGACGGGCTCGGAAGATCGTGTGGCTCGACGGAAACGAGTCCGAGGTCAAGGCCGAGTGGACGAACGAAGGGTTGGAGGTCGTGCGGACGCTGCCGGACGGCCCGGAGATCCATGAGCTCTATAGCCGGCTCCCCAACGCGACTCGCCTCATCGTGGCGGTCGAGGTGACGGGAGGCAACATGCCGCGAACGATGCAGTTCCGAAGAGTGTACGACGTGGTACCCGCGCAACCGGCGCACTGACCATCTCAGGCACGAGAGGGCGGACGAGAGTGTCCGCCCTCCTTTTTCGTGCGGAGCCGCCGGAGCACGTCGATGGCATCGTTCTTGCACCCTCGTTCTCGTATCGGATAGCGATACACCGCCGGAGGGCCTGGTCGGCCGGGGGCCGCGCTCGAACGCGCGGAGAAGGCCAGTCGGCGCGGGGGGACGACCGTATCGTTGCTGATGGGAAGCCTGTCGTTCCCCTATCGAATCTGATCCGCCTCCCGGCCGCTCGGGGGGGACCTACCATGCACCGCCTCACCTCGCGGGCTTCCGCCCTCGTCCTCGCCGCCGCATGTCTCGCCGTCGTCTCCGGGTGCCGGTTGCCCTTCTCGGAGAGCCCTGCACTCACCGTGACGGCCCCGCTCGACAGCCTCATCGTCCCGCCGCAGTACGATCTCGACCGGCTCCCCGAGCATGCCCAGATCGCCATCCCGGAGGATGCACAGTTCGTCTTCTGCGTGTTCGAAAGGGTCGAGTACGGCACCGGGCGCAAGCCGTTCATCCACCTCCTCGTCCGCTCCGAGAAGAAACAGGGCTCGTCGTCAATCCACTACCTCGCCGATGCGCACTCCGGCGGCGGCGTCATCTCCGTGGACTTCGTCGGCGTGATCGTGCCAGACATGCAGACTGGCGACATCTGGTACACCACATGGGAGGCCGATCTGCGCCTTCCGCCGGGCCAGTACGCGCTCCAGCTCTCCCACGGCGGGAAGCCCGACCGGTACCGACTCGCCGTGGATGACGAGTACATCCGTGTCCGCGCCGACGGCCCCATCCACTTCGTCCGGCCGAGCTTCACCGACTTCTTCCGCTACCCGGAGCGCTCGTTCGCCTGCTACGGCACCGGCGCGACAACCGACTCCTGCACGGCGTTCGTGGAGCGCATCGCGCGGGAGTTCAACCTCGTCGGGTTCCACCTGCCGCCCGAGCAGGACGGGCTCGTCACCTGCTACGAGAGGGGCCCCAACCGGATCGCGATGAACGCGCGTGCCCTCATGGTGCCGAAGTTCTTCCGATACGAGAAGGAGGAGGACTTCGAGGCGATCCGGACCGCGGCACACGCGCTCACGGACCGCATGCGGCGGCAAGACCCGACGTTCAGCCTCTACGTGGAGAACTGGCTCGGCATGATCTGATACGCGTCCGCGTCGGTCATGTCCTCACGCGAACGTGGGGGCAGGCCCGCGTGCCTGCCCCACGGCGATCGTGCCGGTCCGCCCCTGCAGTGAGAGCATCGGCATGGGCGGTGCTACGTCCGCGCCTTGATGTACTCCAGGAAGCCGCCGGCTTCCATGATGTCGAGGGCGAAGTCGGCGATGGGGACGAAGGAGTACGTCTCACCCTTCGTGAGGTTGGTGATCCTGCCCACCTTCAGATCGATCTCCAACTCGTCGCCCGTATCGACCTTCTCGGCGATGCCCTGGCACTCGATGGCGGGGAAGCCGTTGTCGATGGCGTTGCGGAAGAAGATGCGGGCGTAGTTGTTCGCCACCACAGCGGCCACCTTCGCGCCGCGGATCGCCCACACCGCGTGCTCGCGCGACGAGCCACAGCCGAAGTCGTCCCCGGCGACGATGATGTCGCCCGGCCGGACCCGCTTCACGAACTCCGGGTCGATGTCCTCCATCGCGTGCTTCGCCAGCTCCGCTTCCTCGATGACGTTCAGGTACCGCGCCGGGATGATCTCGTCGGTGTTGATGTGGGCGCGGCGATAGACGTGGGCACGTCCTCGCATGTCGGTGCTCCTCGTGTTCGGGAAAGGGTGGCCACGGGGGGCCGCCGCTACAAGTCGCTCACGAATGTCAAAGGTACGGCCGCGGATCGACGATGCGGCCCTCGATCGCGGACGCGGCGACGGTCGCCGGGCTGGCGAGGTACACCTTCGCCGCGGGATGGCCCATACGGCCGACGAAGTTCCGGTTCGTCGTCGAGATGCAGGCTTCCTCCGGGCCGAGCACGCCCATGTGCCCGCCGAGGCACGCGCCGCAGGTCGGCGTCGAGATGGCGCAGCCGGCGTCGTAGAAGATGTCGAACAGGCCCTCGTCGTTCGCCTGCTTCCAGATCGACGACGTCGCCGGCACGACGAGCGTGCGGCACGCCACGGTGCGGCCCTTGAGGATCGACGCGGCGATCCGCAGGTCCTCGATGCGGCCGTTCGTGCACGAGCCGAGGTACGCCTGGTCGAGGGCGATGTCCTTCGGCACGTCGCCGATGCGCCGGCCGTTCGACGGCAGGCTCGGGAACGCCACCATCGGCTCCATCCGGTCCACGTCGATCGTATGGCGCGCCACGTACGCCGCGTCCGGGTCGGAGGCGTAGACAGTGTACCGCGCATCGGGCCGACGCTCGCGCAGGTACGCCGCGGTGATCCCGTCCGCCGGGATGATGCCCGACTTGGCGCCCGCCTCGATCGCCATGTTCGTGATCGTCATGCGGGCTTCCATGCTCAGGGAGGCGAGCGTCGTGCCGTCGAACTCCATCGCCATGTACCGCGCGCCGTCCACGCCGATGTGGCGGATGATCTCCAGGATGATGTCCTTGCTGTAGACGCCCGCCGGGAGCCGGCCGTTCAGGGTGAGCTTCATCGACTCGGGCACGCGGAACCAGAGCTCGCCCGCATAGATCGCCGCGGCGAGATCGGTGCTGCCGATGCCGGTGGAGAAGGCCCCGAACGCGCCGTACGTGCACGTGTGCGAGTCGCCGCCGACGATGACCTCGCCCGGCAGGATGTGCCCCTTCTCCGGCAAGAGCGCGTGGCAGACGCCATGGCGGCCGACCGGGTAGTAGTGGCGGATGCCGTGCCGCTTCACCCACCGGTCCAGGCTCTGGAGCAACTGCGCGCTCAGGATGTCCTTCGACGGGACGAAGTGGTCCGGCGTGACGACGATTTTCTCCGGGTCGAACACTCGGTCCATGCCGCGTGCGGCGAGCATCTCCAGCGCCGGCGGCGTCGTGACGTCGTGACACATCACGACGTCCAGCTTCGCGTTGACCAGTTCGCCCGGCACCACGCGATCCTTGCCGCAGTGCGCGGCGAATATCTTCTCCGTGATCGTCGTGCCCATCGTGGTCTATCCTTCCCGGTCGAGGTGGTTGCAGGATCATCGGCGATGTCGCATCCCATTGTAGGGACGCGATATATCGCGTCCATGCAAGGGCGAACACGGTCGAACGCTTCGCGTTCGCGGGTTCGCCCTTACGCCATGCCTATGGCCGTGGACAGGCCGGAGTGCCTGTCCCACCATCGCAGCGCTCCATCACATCTCTATGGTGGGCCAGACATTCCTGTCCGGCCTCCTTCATTGTGGGCAGGCAGCGTCCCCTCCGGGGATCAAGGATGCCTGTCCCACCATCACGCATCACGATGCCGCCGTCGCGTCAGACCTGCGACGCCTGCGCGAGATCGCCCTCGGGCCCTTTCATGCGCGCGGCGAGCGCGGCCGCCTGGTTGAGCGCGTCGATGTATGCCTTGGCCGACGCCTCGACGATGTCCGTGCTCGAGCCGTGGCCGGTGACGACGGGGCCATTCGTGCGCAGGCCGAGCTTCACCTCGCCCATGGCGTCGGCGCCCGAGGTGACCGCCTGGATCGAGTACGTGTCGAGCTCGTAGTCGTGGCCGACGACCTTCGAGATGGCCTTGTACACGGCATCCACCGGGCCATCGCCGCAGGCCGATTCCTGCCGCGGCACGCCGTTCACCATCATCCGCACCGTCGCCGATGGGATGATCTTGCTGCCGCTCACGCAGTGCATGTAATCGAGCTGGTACACCTCGGGCACGTCGCGCACCGCGTCGCCGACGATGGCGCTCAGGTCCTCGTCGAAGACCTCCTTCTTCTTGTCGGCGATGTCGAGGAACTGCTCGTATGCCCTGTCGAGCGCGTCCTTGTCGAGCTTGTGGCCGAGCTTCTCCAGCCGCGCCTTGAAGCCGTGGCGGCCCGAATGCCGGCCGAGCACCATCCGGTTCGACTCCAGCCCGACCGACTCCGGCGTCATGATCTCGTACGTCCGCCGGTGCTTGAGCATGCCGTCCTGGTGGATGCCGGACTCGTGCGCGAAGGCGTTCGCACCGACGACGGCCTTGTTCGCCTGCACGATGATGCCCGTGTTCCGCGAGACGAGTCGGCTCGTGCGGGTGATCTCCGTGGTGACGATGGTCGTCTTCAGCCCGAGCGCGTCGTGGCGCGTGCGGAGCGCCATAACGAACTCCTCCAGCGCTGCGTTCCCCGCGCGCTCGCCGAGCCCGTTGATCGTGCACTCCACCTGCCGCGCGCCGTTCCTGACGCCGGCAATGCTGTTCGCCACCGCCATGCCGAGGTCGTTGTGGCAGTGCGTGCTATAGACGACGCGGTCGCTGCCGGGCACGCGCGCGCGCAGGAACGCGATCAGGTCGCCGTACTCGTCCGGCAGCATGTAGCCGACGGTGTCGGGGATGTTGAGCGTCGTGGCGCCTTCCTCGACGATGGCGGTGAGGATCTCGACGAGAAAGCCGCGGTCGCTCCGCCCGGCGTCTTCCGGCGAGAACTCCACGTCCGCGCAGAGCGATCGCGCCATCCGCACCGCCTCGACGGCGAGCTTCACCACCTCGGCGGGCGTCTTGCGGAGCTTCTGCTCCATGTGGATCGGGCTCGTCGCGATGAACGTGTGGATGCGCCGCTTCGGCGCCGGCGCGAGCGCCTTCGCCGCTGCCTCCACGTCGGCGGGCACCGCGCGGGCGAGTGCCGCGATGATCGGGCCCTCGACCTCCTCGGCGATCCGCTTCACGCCCTCGAACTGCGCCGGGCTCGATATCGGAAAGCCCGCCTCCATGATGTTCACGCCGAGCCGCGCCAGTTGGTGCGCGATCTCCACCTTCTCCGGCACGTTCAGCGACGCGCCAGGCGCCTGCTCGCCGTCGCGCAGCGTCGTATCGAAGATCAGGACCGTCGTGCCGTCTCGGTCCGCTACGTCGGGTACCGAATCCGCGGGATTCATCCTTTCCTGTCTCCCCGCCGGCGGTCGTGGCTACTACGGGGAAGGCCGGCGCCGGCGCCATTCAGCCGCCCCGTCATAAGGATCAGATCGCTGCCGCCAAGGTCGCCAAGCTCGCCGTCCATCTCCATCACCGCCTTTCGCGGACGGGTGTCGCGTCGTGTCGCACGTCGTCGTGCGTGTGCCTGCGCGATGCCGGCGTACGTCTCATACGAATCTGCATTACTTCTGCCACATTCCTGGTGCAGGGGCGAGGCATGCCTCGCCCCTGCACCATGTAGCGTTTCTAAGACAGAAACGTATCATTGTAGGGACTCCGGGTCCTCGAAAAGGACCGATATATCGCGTCCGTCCGAGGGCGAACAGGAGGTTCGCCCCTAGATCGCTGCCTTCCTGTACAGCCAACCCATCAGAAACAGAACGCTCACCAGGAACAGCGGCCCGGGGATCAGCAGATATGTCTGCCACGTCCAACGTGCCGCGAACACGACGATGAACAGCACCCCGAGGGCGCCGAACAGGATCGCCCCGATCCACTCCCATCGCCAGGAGACCGCCAGGGCGATGAGCACGAGCCACGTCGGGATCAGGTGCATCACCAGCGCGAGAATCGTCTTCCAGAGCCCGAGGCCCTCGCCGAAGACATCGAGGGCGAACATACTCAGAAAGACGGCGAATGCGATGCACAAGATCCTGGGCGCCCAGAACAGCACCATCGCGACCACCTCCGGCTATTGATGGGACACGACCGTCCTCGCCGGACGGCCATCGCGCAGACGGTGGGCTGCGCCGCCAGTGGCGGGGACGACATTCGTGTCTGTCCGGCGCCGACCCCGAGGGCGACCCGCCGGGTCGCCCCTACGTATCCTCCGCCGCGACCGTGGACGCGATATGTCGCGTCCCTCCGATCGCGGGCAGGCACGGGGGCCTGCCCCTACTTGTCCGAGAGGAATCGCTCGGTGCCGCCGCCTTCGAGCTTGAGCGCGCCCTTCATCATCTCGCGGAGCGGGATGCCCACCTCTTCGATGAGGTGCCCCGCCTGCTCGGCGCGGATGCGCTTGAAGTTGGGCAGGCCGTCCTCGTACTCCTTGATCCATGCCTTGGCGAAGGTGCCGTCCTGGATCTCCTTGAGCACCCGGCGCATCTCGTCCTTCGTCTCGTCGGTGATGATGCGCGTGCCGCTCACGTAGTCGCCCCACTCGGCGGTGTCGGAGATGGAGTAGCGCATCGTCGAGAGGCCGCCGATGTAGATGAGATCGGTGATCAGCTTGACCTCGTGGAGGCACTCGAAGTAGGCGATCTCCGGCTGGTACCCGGCCTCGACGAGCGTCTCGAAGGCGGCCTGGATGAGACGCGAGAGGCCGCCGCAGAGGACCACCTGCTCGCCGAACAGGTCCGTCTCGGTCTCTTCCTTGAACGTCGTCTCGATGACGCCGACGCGGGTGCCGCCGAGGCCCTTGGCGTACGCCAGGGCGATGTCCTTGGTGTTGCCGGACGGGTCCTGATGGACGGCGATGAGGTTGGGCACGCCGCTGCCGCGGGTGTACGTGGCGCGGACGAGGTGGCCGGGGCCCTTCGGCGCGACCATGAACACGTCCACGTACTTGGGCGGCACGATGGTCTTGAAGTGGATGTTGAACCCATGGGCGAAGGCCAGCTTGTCGCCCGGCCCCAGATGGGGCGCGACGCACTCCGCGTACACGCGCGGCTGGGCGGTGTCCGGCACGAGCATCATGACGATGTTCGCGCGCTTGGCGGCCTCGGCGGTCTCCAGCACGGTCAGCCCGGCGGCCTCCGCCTTGGGCCACGTCTTCGACCCGCGGCGCAGACCGACGACGACCTTGACGCCCGAGTCCTGCAGGTTGAGCGCGTGGGCGTGGCCCTGCGATCCGCACCCGATGACGGCGACGGTCTTGTCCTTCAGCAGGTTCAGATCGGCGTCGTCGTCATAGTACATCCGCGCGCGGATTTCGGTGGAGACCTCCGTAGTCTCCGTCTTCGTTCCTACCTCGTCAGCCATGGTCCCTTTCCTTCCTGCATCGTCCGAGGCCAAGCGGGCCGCGGTGCGCTCGCACCCCGGTCGCTCCTCTCGCGCCGCCTTCGTCTCGCTCACCGTTCGCCGGCCGAGCACCCGCTCGCGGCCGAGCGACACGGCGCCGGTGCTCTCGAATGGTAGTGATTCTACACGATCGCTCGTTCGCCGACCTTGCTCGCGCTCTCTCGGCGGCGCCTCGTCCTTGCGCGGACGAACGCCAGGAGGAGCACCGCATCAGCAATCGCTACGGCCGACACCGTCGTCACGACGACCGTCCGCAGCGTCCTGTACCGCGGCGCCAGCGCGGTGCCCGGGCCGTCGTACATCAGGTACCCGGGCTGCACGCCGGACACAAGGGCGAGAAGCTGTCGCGCCGGCTTCGGCAGGAAGGACACCTTCCGGTCGAAGCGGTCCTGCTCGACGACGTTGTTGCCGAGCGTCATGATGATGTCCGCGAAGTCCTCCCTCGCGTCGAAATACGCCATGGTGCGCGGGTCCTCGTGCGTGAATCGGTGGTAGGCCGTCCCGAAGCAGATGAAGCGGAACGCCTCGCCGCCGTAGTAGTGCTGCCGCAGCTCCATGAGCGACAGGTACGCGCCGCCCGCGTCGGCCGCCATGAGGGCGTACTCCGGATCGATCCATACCCACTTCCGCGCCTGCCGATCGTAGTATTCCGCGAACGAGTGACCTTCCTTGTGCACCTCCCGGGCGATCAGGCCGTACCACGACGCGAGCGCGAGGAAGACCTCCGTGTGATCGGAGCAGCACCCGTAGCCTTGGTCCCTGGCGATCATGATCAGGGCCTGCTCGAGGTTGCGGAAGTCCCCGCAGCCCGGGCCGCCCTCCTTCGAGAAGGCTCGCACGATGGACGTCGCGCGGCCTCGGTCGGACATGGTGTCGGGGAGTGCAAGCCGCAGGCACGGGATCTCCGGCTCGAGGGGCGCAAGGAACTCCCGCACCTCCCGGGACGAGTCGGTCTTGAATCCGTACGCGCGCTTCAGCTCTCCTACGCCGACGGCGAACGTGTTCCGATCCGACGTGTAGGTCGTGAACAGCGCCTGTCGCACGGCCATGAGGGCCGCTGCGTCGCGCCAGGCGGCATATGCCAACCACCCAGCCAGGGCCAGGTTCGCCGCCACGATGGCGACCGCGATCTTCCTCACGACGTTCCGCTCCGTCATGGCCGCCGACCGCCCCGTTCGCCGGGGAACGGGGCCGCAGCGGTCGGTCCGCGCGTCAGGCCGCCTTCGTCTCGCTCGCCGTCCGCCGGACGGGCACCCGCTCGCGGCCGAGCGACACGACGCCGGTGCGCGCAATCTCCTTGATGCCGATCGGCTCGAGGAGCTCGGTGATCGCCCGGACTTTCTCCTGATCCCCGGTCACCTCGATCGTCAGGGTGTTCGCGCTGATGTCCACCACGCGCGCGCGGAACACGTCGGTGATCTGGATGATCTCCGAGCGCATCTCCGCGTTGGCGACGGCCACCTTGATGAGGACCAGCTCGCGCTCGACGTGCGCCATCTCCGTCAGGTCCGTCACCTTCACCACGTCGATGAGGCGGTTGAGCTGCTTGGTGATCTGCTCGATGATCCGCTCGTCGCCGTGAGTGACGATGGTCATCCGCGAGAGCGTGGGGTCTTCGGTCTCCCCAACGGTCAGGCTGTCGATATTGAACCCCCGGCCGGCGATGAGGCTGGCGATGCGCGCCAGGACGCCGAAGTGGTTCTCGACGAGCACGCTGATGATATGTCGGCGGTTCATGCCCAGTCCTCGTCTTTCATCTCGTGGAGTGCCGCACCCGCGGGCACCATCGGGTAGACATTCTCTTCCGGGTTGACCAGGAAGTTCATGAAGGTCGGACCGGGATACGCCAGCCCCTCCTTCAGCACCGGCACAACCTCGTCGTACGTGCGCGCCGTGAGCCCCTTCGCCCCGTACGCCTCGGCGACCTTGGCGAAGTCGGGGACGTTGCCCGTGCAGCTCGACGAGTAGCGGCGCTCGTAGAAGAACTCCTGCCACTGCCGCACCATGCCCAGGTAGCCGTTGTTGAGGATCGCGACCTTCACCGGGATGTTCTGCTGCACGACCGTGGCGAGCTCCTGGATGTTCATCTGGATCGACCCGTCGCCGGCGATGTCGATCACGAGCGAATCGGGGAAGGCAAGCTGCGCGCCGATCGCCGCGGGGAAGCCGTAGCCCATCGTGCCGAGGCCGCCCGAGGTCAGCCAGTGGCGCGGCTGGTCGAACAGATAGTACTGCGCCGCCCACATCTGCGCCTGGCCGACCTCGCTCGCGATGATCGTCTCCCGATCCTTCGTCATCTCGTAGATCTTCTGGACGACGTACTGCGGATGGATCACCTCGGTGTCCTGCCGGTACTTGAACCAGTGCGTGCGCTTCATCTCCGCCAGCATCGCGTTCCACCCGTTCGGCTCGCGCGGCTTGACGACCTTGTTCAGCTCCTGGAGCACCCAGCGAGCATCGCCGACGACGGGGTAGTCCACCTTGAAGTTCTTCTTGATGGACGACGGATCGACGTCCACGTGGGCGATCTTCGCCTTCGGGGCGAACCCCGAGAGCCGCCCCGTGACGCGGTCGTCGAAGCGGGCGCCGATGGCGATCACCAGATCGCTCTCCTGGAAGGCGATGTTGGCCACCTTGCTGCCGTGCATGCCCGGCATGCCCATGAACAGCGGATGCGTGCCGGGGAAGGCGCCGAGCGCCGTGAGCGTCGTCGTGACCGGGATGTTCGTCTTCTGCACGAGCTCGGCGAGGTCGCCATGTGCGCCGGCGATGATGACGCCGCCGCCGACGTAGAGGTACGGCCGCTCGGACTCGGCGATGGCGTCGGCCAGGCGCTGGATGGACTTCGGATGCCCCTCCGTGCTCGGCTTGTAGCCGCGGATGTTCACCGCCTCCGGCCAGTGGAAGACGCCCTTCAGCATCGTCACGTCCTTGGGGACGTCGACCAGCACGACGCCCGGCCGACCCGTGCCGGCGATGTAGTATGCCTCGCGGATGATCTGCGGGATGTCCTCGGGACGCTCGATCATGTAGCTGTGCTTCACGATCGGCCGCGTGATGCCGATGGCGTCGGTCTCCTGGAACGCATCCGACCCGAGCATGTCGAGGGAGACCTGCCCGGTGAAGACCACCATGGGGGTGCTGTCCATCTGCGCCGTCGCGATGGCGGTGACGGTGTTCGTCGCGCCGGGGCCGCTCGTGACAAGCAGCGTGCCGACGCGACCGGTGGCCTTCGCGTAGCCGTCCACCGCGTGGCCGCCCGCCTGCTCATGGCGCGGCAGCACCACGCGGATCTCCGTGCGCCGCTTGTAGAGTTCGTCGAACAGCTTCAGCACCACGCCGCCGGGGTAGCCGAACATGAGGTCCACACCCTCGCGGACGAGGCATTCGACGAACATCTCCGCGCCGGTGCACTCCTTCCCCTCCATGTCGCGCCGCCACCTGGAACGGTCGCCGGCCGACTCTATCGAGTGTGCGCTGGTCGTTGTCGTCATCGTCTCACTCCCTCGACACGTCCGGCGGGAACGCCGGGCTCGCGCGCAATTCCTCCGACAGAGGCAGCTCGATGGCGCATCGCGTGCGCGCGCCGTGGTAGACGGCCTCCGTCACGTCCATGTACATGAGCCCGTCGGCGAACGACGGGTTGCCCTCGGCCGACGATGGCCGAGCCGTGCCCGTCCGGACGGCCTCGATCCAGTCGGCCTCGACCGTCCATGGACGTACCGCCTCGTCGGGCAGCGGAATGGTGGCGATCGCCGCGCCATCCCGTGCGCCGACAAGGTGTCCTATCCCCTCTTCGGGGCCGACGTGGTAGCGGAGCATTCCCTTGCTCCCATAGGCTCCGATGAACCCCTCCGGCTCCCCTCGATACACGCCGCTGAACTCGTAGCTCACGGGCACTCCCGACGCCATCTCGCCGTGGATCAACACGATGTCGGCGTGGACGACTTTCCGCATCCTGCCGGTCGCCGGGTCGCGGCGCTCGGATATGCAGGTCCGGGTCTCGGCGCTGATCCGGCGGGTCGGGCCGAACCAGCGATGGACCCATTCGACGTACATCCCGACGTTCAGGGTGTTGACCCCCGAGATGTCGGGGTCGAGACGCCAGTGAAACGGCGTCGCAGGATCGGACCAGGTGCCGCTGGTGGCACGCA
>Ga0315279_10004075_pt1 | contig 19823 bp, 11 predicted proteins | sample YL17G06_20_MG_FD_203694 | JGI IMG/M metagenome (GOLD analysis project Ga0315279, IMG submission 203694) | Sediment microbial communities from Yellowstone Lake, YNP, Wyoming, USA - YL17G06_20 | ecosystem: Environmental > Aquatic > Freshwater > Lake > Sediment | place: USA: Wyoming | collected... | reverse complement strand
TTTATCAATTGACCTCAGTGGTTGCCTTCAGTAGTCTCACCGCGGAGGCGCAGATACGGACAGAATTTGATTTGGAGAACAAACCATGAAACATGTCTCCATTAGGAAACCGGTTATATGCATTTCGCTCGCTCTCGGCATTCTGTTATCCGGCACGATCCTGCAGCCGGCGACGCCCTCATTGGTGAAGGTTGAATCGAAGAACATACGCGTTGAGTTCAATTCCTCGATGCACAGCCGGGTGACTGCCACGCTCGACGGCAAGGAGACAGTGCTCGGCCAGTTCGGGCCATCCGAGACCGTCACAGTCGATGGCAGGGAGCTCACGGATTTCGCCTTGAAGGACAGCCGGCAACAGAGCGTCCGGGACGCCCTCGGATCCGGCAGGCAAATAGCGCTCGCAGGCACATCAGGCTCAGTTCAGAAGACCGTGCTGATCACCGTCTACGATGAGTTCCCGCAAATCGCATTCTCAAAGGTGCAGTACGTCAACAAAGGAAGTTCCGAGCTGAAAGTTACCGGCTGGACGAACAATCGCTATTCGATCGCCGCGGCACAAGGCGCCGGCGACCCGCCCTTTTGGTCGTATCAGAGCGGTTCGTATGAGAAACGGCCGGACTGGGTTTTGCCGCTGAAAGCGAACTTCAAGCAGGAAAACTATCTTGGTATGAATGCGACCGACTATGGCGGGGGCACGCCTGTGGTGGACGTGTGGCGCCGCGATGTCGGAATCGCCGTCGGCCATGTCGAAATGGTACCCAAGCTCGTCTCGCTGCCTGTGGCAATGCCGGATCCCGGACAGGCCACCCTGGGAATCAGTTTTCGAACCGACCAAGTCCTGAAGGCCGGTGCCACACTCGAAACCTTCCGCAGCTTTGTCAGCGTACATCAAGGGGACCATTTTCAAACGCTGAAGGCCTACAGCAAGATCATGCAAAGGCGCGGCGTAAAGTTTCAGCCAGCTCCCGAATCTGCATTCGAGCCCATCTGGTGCGCGTGGGGTTATGGCAGAACATTTACGCCGAGCCAGGTGGATGGAGCATTGCCTGTTGTCAAAAAACTCGGCTTCTCGTGGGTCGGGGTGGATGACGGATGGCAGTCATCCGACGGAGATTGGCTCCTGGTGAAAACCAAATTCCCGAGTGGCGACGCGGACATGAAGGCCCTGGTGGACAGAATTCACGCGCAGGGCTTCCGAGCGCAGATCTGGTGGGCGCCTCTGGCGGCGAACCCGGATTCTGAGTTGGTTAAGAGCCACCCCGAGCAGCTGCTCCTGAACGCCGACGGGTCGAAGCAAAAGATATCCTACTGGAATGATTGGTATCTCTGTCCCGCTGATACGGCGGTGCTGGAGCATCACCGTCGACTGGTTGTCAAGATGATCAAGGAATGGGGTTACGACGGTTTGAAGCTCGACGGACAGCACATGAACGGCGTTCCCGCCTGTTACAATCCTGCACACAAGCATGCCCGGCCCGAAGATTCCGTCGAGGGATTGCCTCGGTTTTTCCAAATGATCTACGAGACGGCCAAGAGCATTAAGCCAGATGCCCTGGTCGAATGGTGTCCTTGCGGCACGGCCTTCAACTTCTACACGCTGCCTCACTTGAATATGACAGTGGCTTCCGACCCTCATAATTCGTGGCAGGTGCGGACGAAGGGCAAGACCCTGAAAGCCCTGCACGGCGATTCCACAGCCTATTTTGGGGACCACGTAGAGCTGAGTGACGAGCGACAGGATTTCGCGTCGACGGTGGGTATCGGCGGCGTCCCTGGAACGCAATTTACCTGGCCTGCGGGTTCGGCGCAGAGGAACAGGCTGGATTTGACGCCTGAGAAAGAGCTGATCTGGCAGAAATGGATAAACCTGTACAAGGAGAAAATGCCCTCGCGCGGCCAGTACCTCGGCGAACTGTATGACATTGGGTTCGACCGACCGGAAGCGCACGCAATCCGCAAGTCCGCCAACATGTACTACGCGTTTTATGCGCCGGATTGGCGCGGCAAGATCGAGCTGCGCGGCCTCGACGGAAAGTCGTACGTGATCACCGACTATGAGAATAACAAAGAGTTGGGAACAGTCCGCGGGCCGAATGGGACTCTGGATGTTCAGTTCCAGAAACACCTCTTGCTGGAGGCGAAGCCACAGTGAAGCACCCGCCTGAGTATTGGAGCCGGCTCGACGACCCGGCGTGTGATTTCGCCCCTTCTGCTGCATCTGCCCGGAACGTACGCTGATTACGAACGGGATTTTATGCCAAATCGATGTCATCGAATATGGAGTTTTTGCACAGATCGCTCCGGGCGTCGCCTCGGGGCCGGCAGCGAGGGTTCCGTGCGGATCTGTTACGCAGCCGACCGGTCTGTTATCGAACCGGCGATGGAGCGTCTGTCGGAGTTTCTGCATCAGTGAGGGTTTCCGGTTGTCGGTTGACCGGCGAACGGTGGCGGCTGTTGAACCGACAACCGACAACCGCAGTTCAGATTCTCACGAACCAGTTGCGCCGGTACATGAACCACGAAACCAGGAAAAAGAGGAAGGAGTAGCACAACGCAAACGCAAGCGAAGCGTTCGCAGGTGCGGCGAGCGGCGCGAATATCTTTTCGAAAATCCAGCTGTAGACTCTGATCGGATTTCCATCCGCTCCGGACACCTTGATGTTCATCAGCGTCTTGGTGAAGAGACCCGCAAGCACGTAGACGGCAATTGCGTTCATGCCGTAGATCGCAAACGGCCGGGCCCAGGAGCGATACCCCCGGATATCGACCAGCCAGTAGCAGCAACCAAACGTCAGGGCCGCCATGCCGGCCATGAACAACGAGTAGGGCGTCGTCCAGATGCTCTTGTTGATGGGCATGTAATTGTTCAGGAAAGCCCCGGCAAAGAGCAGCATAGACCCCATCACGAAGATCCAAGACATCTTCTCGGCGTCCGGCTTCTTCAAGCGGAGAATGTGGCCCGTCAGGATCCCGAACATCGTTGTGGCGATTGCCGGTAGTGTGCTGACAATCCCCTCAGGGTCCCAGGTCTTCGTGGACGAGTACATGTGTCCACTGAGAAACAGACTGTCCACCCAGTGCGAGAAGTTGCCTTCCTTCGTGAGCACTCCGGCCCCGACTCCCGGAACGGGGACGTACCTCATCAGTATCCAGTAGGCGGCAAGCAATCCCCCCGTCCACACGATCTGCCCTCGAATGCCGGTGGTCAGATAGATGACCGTCGCGATCAGGTAGCAGATGGCAATCCGCTGGAGCACACCCGGGATCCGCACCGTCGAGATGTGGAAGTACGGGTAGAGGGTGAGGAAAAGGCCGAGGCCGAAAATGATCAGAGCGCGGCGTACGGCGTGGCCGAAGAGCGACGATCGGCTGTCGCCCCGTTCGAGGCGCCTGGCCGTCGACAGAGTCATCGCCACGCCGACGATCCAGAGGAAGAACGGGAAGACCGTATCGGTGAATGTCCAGCCGTGCCAGTCAGCGTGCCGGAGAGACGGATAGACTGCCATCCATGTGCCGGGGTTGTTCACCATCATCATCGACGCGATGGTCAGCCCGCGAAACACGTCCAGCGACATCAGTCGGCCCGTCGCGCCTGGTTTTCCGGCCGGCGCTTGCGCAACGGCAAGGGATTTCGATACGGTTTGCTGTTCGGCGGCCATGTGAGACTGATCCCTCCTGAGGAGCCGCGCAAGGAGCCGCAGCCGGAATGGACACTAATTCTAAACAAGAAGAGCTTCTGCGGGTAGCACTTTATCGGCCCGAAATGGCCTGTCCTTTGCCACAACCCCGTCCGCATTGAAAACGTTGACGTTTTTGTCTCAAGCTGGCAGCTAGTATCAGCACAGAGAGTGCGGTGCTCTAACTGGTTGATTTGATAAAGGATCAGGGGATTGTGGAAGAAAAGCGGGTTGGTAGCGACGGGTGGAATCGAACCACCGACCTTGGGGTTATGAATCCCACGCTCTAACCGACTGAGCTACGTCGCCACACTTCATGCCAACGGCGGGCTGATCTATGAGCCTTTCATTTTGCGGTCTCTAAAGCGGCTTTTCAAGAATAAACTGAGTCCGCTCTGTGCTCCAAAAGTCCCTTGCCACCCACGACCTCATCCACCGCCCCCTCCAGAACTTGAAGGGACTCTCTCAACGCGTCTTCGGGGATCGTCAGCGGCGGGGCGATCTTGATGCACTCGCCGCTCCCCCCGACCGGCGCAAACATGAGCAAACCCTTCTGGAAGCAGGCGACGTTAATCCGAAAAGCCATTTCAGGGTCGGGGATCTTCGCGCCGGGCTTGACGACCTGGATTCCTGCCACCAGGCCCTTACCTTGTACGCACCCCAGGACCTTCGGATACTTTTGCTGAATGCGCTGCAATTCGGGAATGAGGATTTCACCCAGGCGTGCCGCGCGCTCGGCGAGGTGTTCTTTCTGGATAATCTCAAGACTGGCAATAGCCGCGGCCACAGGCAGGGGCGATCCCGAGTGCGTGGAAGTCATCGACCCGGGGGCGTACAGGTCCATGATATCCTCGCGTCCGATTACGGCAGAGATGGGCAAAGATGAAGAGATGCCCTTGCCGCAGGCGATCAGATCAGGCCGCACACCGTAATGCTGGTACCCGAACATCTTGCCGGTGCGGCCGAAGCCCGCCTGCACCTCGTCGTAACACATCACAATATCGTGTTCGCAGCAGAGTCCTTGCAGTTTCTGCGCGTAGTCCACCGGAAGGAAATCAGGGCCGCCGCCTTGATAGGTCTCCGTCATCACGCCGGCGATGTCCCGGGGTTGCACGCCTTGTTCAGCGAGTGTTCTCAGGAAAAGATCGAACGAGGTGTTTTCATTCCTGTAACCATAAGGGAACGGCACTTGCACGAAGGTGCGGTCGCGATCAACCATCCACTCCTTCTGCTTCTCGTTCCCGCCGGCGAGCTGGGCGCCCATCGTGCGCCCGTGGAAGGCGTGGTTAAAAGTCACGAAATACTTCTTGTGTGGCCCGTGTTTTTTCAGGGCATAAGTCTTCGCCAACTTGATGCAGTTCTCGGTCGCCTCGCTTCCGGTGCTCATCAGAAAGACCCGGTATTTTTCCGGATCAGGAGAGATGTCGCGGAGCATCTGCGCCAGGCGTGCGCGTCGTTCGTGCACGAACACGTAGGACGCCAGCAACCCGTGGTCGATCACCTCGCGCAGCGCAGCGCGGATTTCCTGGCGCCCGTGCCCGGCGTTGGTGATGAGCACGCCGGACGACCAGTCGATCCAACGGTTGCCCCAGCGGTCGCTGACGATGCAACCCTCGGCCTTGTCCCAAACAATCGGAGGCTGCCCGCTCATGGAGCGCGGCTCCGTTTGCCTAAGCGATTCGAAGACCGGCAAGGACTCCGGCACCGGTATCTTGGTCTTGATACTCCGGTATTTCGTCTCCACCTTGGGGACTTCGACGGGTGTCAGATCGTAGACAGCCATGTTTCTCCTCTCCCTATTCTCTCTTCAGTTCGACGTGCGGGTGGTCGCCGTAGACAATGCGGACGGGCGCGGCGTCCCGGAGGACTGACATTCGCGCCGCCTCAACCACTAGTTCGTTAATGTAGCTGTTGGCCGGCGTGGCGATGAGACCCTTGGTGTCCACTTCCCGCATGATTTCCCGGCGGCGTCTTAGTGCCGCGTCCGGCTCGAGGCCCACGGTCTCGCTTTCCAGGCGATGAATCGCCTGCGTGATGCCGGCGACAGATTCGTACCCGTAGCCGATGGGCTTGTAGCCCGGCCCTTCCCAGTGAATAAGCCGATAGAAATCAGGACTGACGTAGTTGTATTTCGAGCCCCCCGGCCCAATGCCTTCGAGGTACGAATAGGCCACGCCGCGATCGTGGTCGTCGTGGAAAATGAGCCCCGTCTGGTCTTTTCCCTCGCAATACATCACCATGCCCTGATCGTTGCTGCCGGCCGCGGCATCGGGATAGCCCAAACCATTGACCACGGAGAGGAGGGCGCCGTTTTCCCACGTCACGCGAGCGTGCGACCACATGAAAGCTTCGTTCCCGTTGGGGAATTTTCCCTTGACCCCTTGCACGGAGACTTCTGCCGGTTTCAATCCCGTGATGAAGTAGACGAGGTCCACATAGTGGCAACCGATGTAAGTGAAAGGGTCCGTTCGATCACACGTAAACCAGTTTTGGAAATTGGACGAGCGATAGTAGTACGGCTCAATAAGCTTGGCCTCGCCCATGATAAAGCTGCCGAACTGCCCCAACGCGTAGGCACGTCGCGCCACCAGCGCCCGGCGATCAAAGCGTTTATGGTACTCTACGCCCACAAAGCGCCCGTTCTCGGCGGCCAACTTCTCGATTTCCACGGCCTGCTCGAACTTGAGGACCAGTGGCTTCACGCACAGCACGTTCTGATCGTGGTGCAGGGCGTGCATCACCACGGCGTAGTGGAGATTATCGGGTACGGCAACCACGACCATGTTGCCCGGAGCCATTGCCGCAATGACCTCCTTGTACAAATCGGGAAATGTCTTATCGGCCGACTCGGTGAGAGAGGGGTGCGGCGTGAAATCCTGCCCTGGAAAAGCTTCGTGAAATTCCCGGTTGTCGCGCAGCGCCTTCAGCGGAGGGGTGTTCAAGGCGCAGACCGCGATTTTGCCGACGATGCCGGTTCTCTGCAGGTGGTAAAGCGAAGGGAGGAGCAAATCATACGTGATCATTCCTCCGCCCACGATCGTAGCATCGAGACTTGTAGATTGTGCCGTCACTCGAAAACTCCTCTTTTGATTGCGTCCAGAGCCATTCTGGATGACGGGAAAGAATCCTATGTCCAGAGATTTGTTCTGTCAAACTCGTCTTGTGCCGAGCGGTCAGCCTTCAGCTGTCAGCCCTCAGTTGGATGTATCTTCAACAATGGCTGTGCGGCCCCGTGAGGGATCGTTCAGAGCCGCGCGCGAAGCAAGTGGGGATGATGAACAGTATTGTGTTACCTCCCCGCTCCCTGCCGGTCGCGGCTCTGAATATCTGTTGATGAGGCAACGGCCGCAACAATTGCCGCACAGAACTCTGCCAAAATAGCGGAGTTTTGCCCCGTTGTTGTACAGAGGGAAATCGGACACAGATTTTCACGGATTTAACCGATGGGGGCTTGTGCGTCCATCGGCTCCTATCAAGTGAATCCGGTAATCTCACATCCGCGGCGGAACGAAACGAAAGGGAGCGCTTTGCACGCGGATTGTTGTAAGATCTTGGCAAATCATCACCCGCGCAAGGAGGCATGATGGACGAGGATAGAAAAGACAAGCTCGACAGGCGCTCATTTCTGAGCAACGCAGCCGGGATCGTGACAGGGTCAGCCCTGGGGATGGCTGCGCTGTCTTACGGCCGCACCCTGGGAGCGAACGACCGCATCTCGCTGGGACACATCGGTGTGGGCAATCGTGGGAGCGGGCTTCTGCAACAAGTATCCCAGCTCAAAAGCAAATTCAACGTCGAAACGATCGCGATCTGCGACCTCTGGAAGACCAACCGTGAGCGTGCGGCTTCCAACGCCGACCGCTATTTCGGTCGCGCCCCCCGGGCCTTTCAGTACATGGAAGAGCTGCTGGCTTTGAAGGATGTCGACGCCGTGATTATTGCGACGCCGGAACACTCGCACTCCCCCGTGCTGAAAACGGTTGCGGAGGCAGGGAAGGACGCCTATAGCGAAAAGCCTATGGGGAACGTGCTGGAGGAAATCAAAGCGGCCCGGGACGCGGTGAAACAGCGCAAGCTGGTGGTGCAAATCGGAACCCAGCATCGCAGCGAGCCCTATCAGCTGGCTGCGCGTGAAGTGGTGCGGAGCGGCGTGCTCGGCGATGTGAGCAAGTATGAGCTGGTATGGAACTACAACGGCCCGCGCTGGCGCGGCCGCCCCCAGGTGAAACAAATCCGCGAGGGGGACACCGACTGGAAGAAGTGGCTGATGACCAAGCCCTACCGGCCGTTTGATCCGCAGATCTATTTCGAGTTCCGTCTCTACAAGGAGTTTTCGAGCGGCATTGCCGACCAGTGGATGAGCCACGGGATCGATCTGGTTCACTATTACATGAACGAGCAACCCCCCCTTTCCGTGGTGGCGCATGGCGGCGTCTTTGCCTGGCACGACGGACGCGAGAACCCCGATACCTTCCATGCGCTGGTAGAGTATCCGACATTCATGGCGAGCTTCGCCACGAGCTTCGGCAACGATTGCGACAGCTTTTCCCGTATCATGGGCAAGAAGGCGACCCTGGTAAACATCGGCGGAGAGGGCAGCCCTCGATGGAAGGTGGTCGAGGAAAAGGGCAACCACGAGAGCAATCCCTACATTCAGCGTGCGGAACGCTGGGTGACGCTGCCCGGCGAGGATAAGCCGGGGCCCATCAATATCGGCGACGAGGATCTCTCGCACATGACCAACTGGTTCGAGTGCCTGCGCAGCCGCAACATCCGGACAAACGCGACGGTGGACAACGGCTACCTGCATTCGGTCGCCTGCATAATGGCAGCACAATCCTACTGGCAGGGGAAGCGGCTTTACTACGACGCCAAGAGCGAGCAGATTCTCGATCGCCCGCCGAAGGCATAGCCCCTTCCGCTGCGGGCGGGAGAGGATTTCTTCAATAAAAAAGGACGCCGAAAAACGCTGCCTGCGGACGCCGATCCTTTGCATGGGTGGCCTTCGGCCGGGATCGGCGTCCGCAGGCGGCGTTCATCCGCGTCCAATATTCTCTGTGTCTTCCGCCCACGCAACCAGAAAAGAACGACCTGGTTTCCCCGAGAGACTAACCGAACACGCGGCAAGCGGCTCTGCAGAGAGGCTCTTAAAGCTTTGAGGTTTGCACGACCGCCGCCGGGTGCTCCCAGACTTCCTTCTTGATCTGCATCCCGAAGCCGGGCAGCTCGGGAGCCGCAACGGAACCGTCTTTGGGAACGAGGGAGTTCTCCAACATCTTCGGCCAGTCGGATTCATAGAACCGCTGGCAGCTTTCCTGGATCCAGACATTTGTGAGCGCAGTTGTCAGATGGGTCGAGGCATAGAACAGGAGCGGTCCGCCCGCAGTGTGCGGCGCTACTGGAAGTTGGTAGCTCTCGGCCATCGCCGCGATCTTCCGCGCCTCGCTCAACCCGCCGCACCAGCAAAGGTCGAACATCACGTACTTCGCCGCCCGCGCTTCCATCATCTGTTGGAACTGCATCCGGCCCGCCATCCTCTCGCTGATCGTGAGCGGCAGCGAGGTTGCTTCCGCTAATTGCCGGTACTGCAGGAAATTGCCGGGCAGCAGCATGTCCTCCAGCCACATCGGCTTGTACGGCTCCAGCGCCTTCGCGATGCGGATCGCGGAGGTCAGGTTCCAATTAGAGTGGAACTCGAGCAGGATCTCAATATCCATGCCGAACACTTCCCGCAGTTTGCGCACGGGCGCGAGTCCCTCCTCGATATCGGCGTTGGTGACGTACTGATTGTGATTCCTCTGCGCTGCCGGATCGAATGGCCAGATCTTGATTGCCTGAATCCCGTAGCCGTCCCGCACCTCGCGCATGATCTTCTCCGGTTCCTTGTGGAAATCATAGCGGTGCGGGAAGCAAGTGTTGTACAGGCGGATGCGCGGGTTGGATTTCCCCCCGATCAGCCGGTACACGGGCGTCTGCAACACTTTGCCCAGCAGGTCCCACAGCGCCAGGTCGATGGCGCTCAGCACCCGCATTTCTGTCCCGCCTGTGATCTGGTAGTCGAAGGCCCTGTAAAGGTCCATCCAGATCCGGTCGATATCCCTCGGGTCCCGCCCCAGCAGCATCCGTGCCGCGTCGGAGTGCACCAGCGCTGCCTCCACAGCGTTCCTTGGATAGGTCTCGCCGATCCCCGTGTGGCCGGAATCGGTCTCCACGCGCACCCACACCCAGTGCGGCCACCACGGCGCCGCGTCGCGTGATTTCCAATAGATGGTATCAATGCGCGTAATCTTCATTGCCGGCGCTGAAGCCGCCCACAGCCGGAAAGTGGGCAGCAGCGCGGAAAGCAGGAACTCGCGTCGTCGCAGCGTCATAAGATCTCCTGGAGCATGGCCGGATTGTATCCCGGTCGGAGGTTGGCTTGGCTTCGTGTCTCTTGGCAATCTTCGTGTCTTGATGGTGTTGTTTTAACAGCCTCACCACCAAGACACCAAGAACTCCAAGAACACAAAGTCGATTGGTAGCAAGACACAGCTGCTCTGTGTCAGGCCCACTTGCGGAAGAAGAGCGCCTGCTGTTTGATGTCCGCCGTCTTGGCCCATAGCTCGGTCAGCTTCATTTCGGTCAGCGGGGTGAAGTCCCTGGCGATCTGGATATTCTCCTCCAGCTGGGCCACGTTGTCGCAGCCGACGATGACGGTGCTCACAGGGAGCGAGAAGACGTACGCCAAGGCTTCCTTTATCGTCAAGGTGCCGCTGCGCGTAGCGCGCCCAAAGGCTGGCTGGGTCTCAGGCGGAGGCGGCGTCCAATTCGCGAGGATGCGGCCTCGAGCGGGAATCTTCATGCCGATAATGCCCAGCTGTTGGTCGAGCGCTCGCGGGAGCAAATTCTCGATGAAGCTGAGATGGTGTCTGTCCGCCGCGTTGACTGCCATGAGAATAGTGTCGAATTTGTAGCGCTGCAAGCCGTCCGCAAGCACGTCAGGATCAGCGTGACCTGTAATCCCCAGGAAGCGGACCACCTTCTCCGAGCGCGCCTTTTCCAGCGCGTGAATGGCGCCGTCCTTGGCGAAAATCTTGTCGAGCTGTTCGGTGGTGCTGATGTTGTGGAGCTGCCATAGATCGAGGTGATCGGTGTTCAGCTGTTTCAGGCTCGACTCCAGGAGCTTCATGGACTCATCGTAGGTCCGAAGGTGCGTCTTGCTCGTGAGGAAAACTTCGTTGCGCCGGGTCTTCATCACCTTGCCGATGTACTTCTGACTCCACTGATCGGCACCGCCATAAGCCGCAGCGGTATCGATGTAGTTGACTCCCAGGTCGATGGCCCGGTTGATTATTGCGACCGACTCGTTTTCCTTGTTGGGCTGCTCGATGGTTGCCTGCCCGCCCAGGCTGAAGATTCCTACTCGGTAGCCCGTTTTGCCCAGATTGCGCATGGGCATCGCCAGGTGGGTGCGCGGGTTGTAGGGAGGGGAAGGCTGAGCAGGAGGGTTAACCTGACTTTCGGCTTCCAGCTGGGGGGCCAGCGTCATTGCCACGGCTCCGGCCACTCCGGCCTTCACGAAATCGCGGCGGCGAGTACTGAACTTTGACGGTTTTTTCATTGTTGCGACTCCAGGCAGTCAAGAATCAAATTCAGAACGCTACTTTATCACATAGCCGCAACCGCAGAGACACAGAGGTCACCGAGAACGCCGGGAACGGCGGGCGAGAGACTTGCAGCGGCCGTAAAGATGGCGGGCTTGGGGGAGATGGGAATGATAGGCCTCTATCAGCTCGGAGATCCTGTTGCATTTGGCGGCAGCCGATTCCAGCGCCACGAGATACTTGGGGTTTTGCAGGTTCGTCGGCAGATGCGCCAGAAAGAGTGTATAGGCGAGGTCATAAGCCTGGGCCTTGTAGCAAACCCATGCCACCTGGACGGCGAGCTTCGCATCCATGCTTTTTATGCGGGACGCAATCTCCTCGCGCGCACGGAGAGCGTTGCCGCTTTCGAACAGCCTCCGCACGTACTCTGGAAAGAGCGCTGGCGGAACCGCTTCACCAAGGTCCTCCAGTGCACTCACCTCTTCGATGAGGGCCACCGGTTCCATCATCTTTGCTCTGATGCGTACGCGTTGCTCGGCCGCAAAGCTATCGTTGGGATGGGAGCTCAGGAATTCATCATAGGTGCCGAGCGCTGATTCCAGGTCGTTCTTTCTTTCATACAGCCAGGCGAGATCGAGTAACGCCCGGGGATTGTGCTCACGCGCAGACAGGAGGAGGGACTCTGCCTCGTCAAACCGGCCGATTTGAGTCAACGTCTTGCCAAGCCAGTAGCGCGTCTGGGGGCTGGGATAGATGCGCTGGCTTTCACGAAAGCAGGTTTCGGCCTCTTCATACCTCTTCCGCCGGTAGGCGAGCTTGCCCGCCAGGAATTGGATGCGGCCGGACTCGGGGAAGAGGCTGCAGAGCTGCCTGGCGAGCGCGTCGGCCTCGGCGAAGCGGCTGGAGCTTATGTAGAACTCCAACTCGAATCCCAGAGTCTCGCGGCTTAGCGGATCTTCTTTCTTGAGAATGGCAAGAATGTCCTCAGCGTCACGCAGGTGGCCCTGCACGAGAGCCTCCCGCATATTGTGCCTCAGGGTCTCCAGGACAGCTTTGCTCAAGTCAGCCTCCGCAGAACTGCATGCGCAAGCAAGCGGAAACGTTCAGCAGTACAGAGAGGGGATCCCGCTCCCTGACGGTCGTGGCTCTGTAAATTCCTGTAATTCGTAGTTCGATCTATAACCTAACATCACCCAGTTCTCGCCGCATGTGGTAAATTTTACATTCTAATCGAGGGTTGCTCTTGAAGATACGCGACCATGTCGAGGTCATCGCTCAGCCTACCGTAGTCCGCCTGGAGCATCTTCAGGCGCCGGATTCCGCCTGGATCAGCGACAGTTACTACATCACGGAGGAAACCGAGAGCCACTTCAAAGCGCTCCGCGTCCTCTTCTCGAAGGACACAGGGTGTGGTGCATTTCTCATCGGCCATTACGGTTCCGGGAAGTCCCATTTTCTCGCGTACCTGACCCAGCAGCTGGAGGCGGGAAACTTCGCCTCGAACAACCCTGTGGTAGTGCCGGTCTCGCTGCTCAACTTCAAAGCCACGCAGTCGCTCGAATCCATTCTGGATGAAACGCTCGCGATCACACCGGGCGAAACTGATCGCCGCAAAGTGTGGCGCGCAGTGGCGCGCCAGCACCCCCAAGGACTGCTCTTGGTGCTGGATGAGCTGTCGGAGTTCCTCCGCTCTAAACCATCGCCGCAGAGCTTCAATGAGGATCTCCGATTCCTGCAGTTCCTTGGCGAGTGGGCTCAGGGGCATCCGTTGTGGATTCTGGCGGCCTTGCAGGAGCAGATCGAGCACACCGGAGAGATCGAATACGACCTCTTTCGAAAAATCAAAGACCGCTATCCCGTGCGGCTCTTGCTGAGCCCGGCGCACATCAAGAACCTGATCGCGCAGCGCATCTTGCGTAAAAAGCCAACCTACCAGGCTGCGGTCGGGAAACTCGCAATAGAGTTGAGGGAAGTATATCCGGAGAGTGTTTTCAACTACGAAGAATTCTGCGAGATTTATCCTCTCCATCCCTTAACGCTGGAACTGCTCGAGGAGGTGCGCGACCGATTCTCCCAGGCGCGCGGCATCATCGACTTTACCTTGAATCAGCTCCTCGGCAACGAAGCGCGCGGCATAGACCCCTTTCTCGACCAGCCCTGGGGGCATCTCGTTACGCCGGACCTCATTGTCGACCACTTCCGGGATCTGTTCGAAGTGCAACCGGAGTTTCTGGCTCTCGCGCAAAAGGTCCTTCCCCATTTTCGCAAACAGATACCGGCGCTCTTCGAGAGCAAGCTGCAGCAGGAGCTGGCATGGCGTCTTCTCAAGCTGCTTATTCTCGTTCATCTCTCTCCCCGGCGCGATAGTCTCGACGCGGACGAAGCCGCGCGCTGGCTCCTTTTCAAGGTCTCGAGCATCAATCCGGCCAAGAACCTGGAGATCGTTAAGCGCATTCTCGATGCAATGGTCCAGGAAGGCGCCTACCTCAAGCGCAAAGGGTCGCGCTATGCGATCGATCTGCACGAAGACAGCAAGGAGTACCTCGAGCAGCTTCTCTCCAAGACGATCGAGGAGATCCAGGGGCGCGGCGACCTCGTTTTCGAAGCGTTGCTTCCATCCTTGCACCAAGCAGAGTTCAACCCCTTCACGCTTCCGCGCGACCGCTGGCATACGCGCAAAGTGCGCTGGCATTTTCACGAATGGGACATCCAGGTTTACCTTGGCGGCGGAGCTCCCCAAGAGCCGAAAAGCCTGGCGCTGCAGGTCGGGCTGCCTTGGGGGCCTTCCGCCGAAGGAACACATTGCTATCGGATTCTTCCCGCGCGACTGGAATTGAGTCCGGACATTCTGGAACTGGCCGCGCTCTACTACCTCAAAGACCGGCCGCTTTCAGCGCGAGTGCTGGGTCGCATCCAGGAGCGCATTGCCGCGCGCTCTTCCTGGTTCCGCTCACTTGTCCGGACGGCATTCAACGACGCGATCGTGATGGATCCCATGGGATCCGGTACAACCCCGCCCTTGCTGCCACTGCAGGGAGGGTTCAACAACTGGCTGAACACGTACGCCGAATGGATGCTCAGGCAGACCTATCCGATGTTCGAGCGCTTCGCCCCGGGCTACGGCCCTCTCCCGAAAGAGGCCTACCGCCAGTTCATGAAGTTTGCCTCCGAGCACGACCTCGGTTCTGAGCAGGCGCCCGATTTCGTAAAGCTCATCCGCGAGGCTTACCTGGTTCCGATGGGGTTGATGCAGCGGCGCGGGTCCGAATATGTCATTCACCCAAAGCTCGACACTCACGAGCTCGTGCGACTTCTCGCGCCCATCCTGGAACACCATCCTACGCCCTCCCGCGTCTACCAGCATCTGAGCACTCCAGTGTACGGGCTCGTTCAGGATCAAATCCACCTGCTGCTCATGGTGCTGCTCATCCAGGGCGAGATCGACATCATTAAAGGAGACCAGTCGTATCGCGACACGTACGAGACTCTGATCAATCCGCTCCAATACGACAAGATCCTCCCGGGGCGTGCTCTCAATCTCAACCAGCTGCGCGACCTGCAGATTCTGTGCGAAGGATTCCACATCTCAACGCCGAAGCAATGGAGCGTCCTGGCGCAGAAGCGAGCCATCGAACAGCTTCGGAAGCATGGCAGCCGTCAGCGAGATCAGTTGAGCGAGTTCGTGACGCAGCTGAAATCCTATGGCGGCGCCGGTGACCTGGTCGAGAAAGCGGAAAAGGTCATCTCCCAATGGCTCGCGCTGGACAAAGGGGATCACGAACTGCAGGGTTTCCAGCACTTTTCCTATGCTACCGGGTCGCCACAGCGTTTTGTAGCGGAAGCGAACGAGCTGTCTTCGCTTCCGGCACGCTTCGAGAGGCTGCTGCGCGAGACCCAGCGTTTTCGGCATCTCTTCGGCAGTGCCGCTCTCGCCCAGTGCACGAATCCGGACATAGCATCCCGTTTCGAGGTGTTGAGTCACCCGCCCCCGCTGTCCCAGCCAGGGGACCTTGAGAACTGGCTCGGCCGCGCCCAGGTGTTGTATCAAGAGTATCAGGAGTGGTATCGCGAGATGCACGAGCGATGGCGCGATGCAGTCGGCGGACACCCCATCTGGAGCTATCGAATTCCGGCAGTTTCCCGCAGCAGGCATCTTGCCGTTGCCGCACTCGCGCGGGAACTGGAGTCCCTCATTGCCGAGGCCAAGAGGATGCGTTGCTCCGGTTTGACCCCGCTGGACTTCCAGCCTTTCTGCAGATGCGGATTCGACGGATCCGAGAGTCCCCTGTCGGGCGTCCTGCGACGGTTCGAGCAGACTGCCGACCGGTTGGAGAAGGAGATGAGCCTTTTCTTCCAGCAGGACAAGGTGAAGGCAAAAGTTCGCGAGTGGGTGGAACAGGGAATGGAAATGAGCACGCCAACCCTTTCTTACCTGGAAGGCAAGTCGGATCGCCCGGAGATCGAGAACCTCTCGCTTTTCGACCAGCACCTTTCCGGATTGGAACTGGTAAAGCCGTTTCGGGCCGACGAACTCCTCAACCTGCTGGGGGAGCGGGTGTGGGAAAAAGGCGCGCTGTTGAAGGCGCTCGATGATTTTTTTGAACGCGTCGGGCCGCGGATTGCCCTCCGGCGCGAAGAGCCGTCCCCGAAACAGGATCTCGTAGCCTGGTGTTGCCAGCTGGCACTGGAGCACGCGGTTGCGCTGCCCGCGGGCTTCTCGTCCGCCGAGCGCGCTCTGATCGCGGGGTTGGTTCAGCCACAGTGGGTGAGCGCGGCCAGTCTCGGGAGGTTAGAGCAGATGGGATTTCCGGAAGAAGCCATCGATCGCATTCTGGATCTCCTTCTGAACGGGCTCGTGCCGCCGCTCAGCTTGCTACCATCCTCCGGACCAGTTGCGGCCGCGCTCGAGCTTCTGAAGCCGTCGCGGCCTGCTACTCCCGAGGCTCTAGCGGATAAGATCACATGCCTTTATGAGCAGAACGAACGCTTCCTCAGGCTTCGTCCTCAGCTCTGGCTTTCACACCTCGATGAGCTATCCGAGACCGTGCTTCAAGCGCTTCCGGAGGATCTCGATGCTCTGCTTCAGAGACACCTCGATGCTCAATGGATCCTGATCGATTGCCTGGGCCTTGCCCTTCTCAGAACTGTTCAGGAACTCCTAGGCGAGGCGCTGTCTCATTGGAAGCTGCAAGCGCTGGAATTCGGCTGCGTCTCCGAGCGGACCTCAACGGATGCTTTTTACCTTGGGCTGATCGGGCGCGATTTCAAAAAAGCCTTCGAGAAGATTGATGCCGTCGACGCTATCATCCACGAGCGCAGTCTTAACCTGCGCGACCTGGCAAGGTTGGCGCGCACCGAGCTCGAGATAGCTTTCAGAAAAATAGTTCCCAGGCTCGATCGCACACAGCCCGTACTGGTCTTCGGCGACCACGGATTTCGCATGACGTTCGATGGCAGCGGGTTTACCCACGGAGGTTCATCGACGCTGGAAAGAATCACCCCAGTCTTTGTGTTGATTCCTTTTTGATTCTTCGTGTCATTTGTGTCTTCGTGTTGTCCGTAATGACAACACGAAGACACGAAGAACACAAAGACTCACAAAATTGTTAGTGGAGATGTCATGAAGCGGAGCATGAACAAGGGTTTAATCTTGCTATGGGCGATCTCTGCGCCCTCAATTCTAATCGCAGCGGCAGGTGAGAGCTACCAGGTCAGGGTGGAGAGGGGCGTTGTCGCCAAGATGCGGGACGGAGTGATTCTGCGTGCCGACTTCTACCGGCCCACGGCTGACGGGAAGTTCCCGGTCCTTCTGGAAAGGACTCCCTACAACAAGGCCGGCGGGCTCGAATTTGGGCTAAGGGCCGCGGCGCGCGGCTACATCGTCATTTTCCAGGACGTGCGCGGACGCTATACCTCCGAGGGCGAGTGGTACCCGTTCAAGCACGAATCCGACGACGGATATGACACAGTCGAATGGGCGGCGTCCCTTCCTTACTCGAATGGCAAGGTGGGTATGTTCGGCGGATCCTATGTGGGCGCGACCCAGATGCTGACTGCCATCGCCCGCCCTCCGCATCTGGCGGGCATCTTCCCAGTGGTCACCGCCTCCAACTATCACGACGGATGGACGTATCAGGGAGGAGCCTTCGAGCAATGGTTCAATGAGTCGTGGACCTCCGGGCTGGCTCAGGACACGCTCAGTCGGCGCGTCGCCGCGAGTGCGAATGCGCTGCAGTGGATTTCAAAACTTCCGCTCGTCGGCTATCCCGTACTGGATGCCGGCGGACTGAGCGGGGCATCCATCTTTCGGGACCTCGCGCCTTACTTCGCCGACTGGCTGGCCCATCCGAACTTCGACGGTTACTGGAAGCAGTGGTCGATCGAAGACAATCACGACAAAATTTTGGTTCCCGTCTACAGTGTCGCCGCATGGTACGACATCTTCCTGGGCGGCTCCCTGGGGAATTATTCTGGCATCAAAGGGCGCGGAGGAAACGATGCAGCTCGGCGGGGCCAGCGCCTCCTGGTGGTCATAGGAGGCCACGCGGGAGGCGGCAGGAAAATCGGCGACGTTGATTTCGGGCCCCAGGCCGACATCGACACGGACGAAATCATGCTGCGCTGGTATGACTACATCCTCAAGGGATCGGCTAACGGAATGGATCGGGAGAAGCCGGTGAAGATCTTCGTGATGGGCAAAAACACCTGGCGGGAAGAGGAGGACTGGCCTCTGCCTCGAGCGGAGAGCACCCGGTACTACCTTCACTCCGGCGGCAAGGCCAACGGCTTGACTGGCGATGGTTCGCTCAGCATCACAAGCCCGCAGGCGCAGCCCGCCGATCGCCTCGTCTACGATCCTCAGGATCCCGTGCCCACGCGCGGCGGCCCGTTGTGCTGCGATGCCGCGCATCTGGCGCCGGGACCGGTGGATCAGAGACCGGTGGAAGCTCGCCCCGACGTGCTGGTGTTTACGACACCGGAATTCAAGCAGGACTTCGAGGTGACTGGTCCTGTGACACTCGAGCTTTACGCCGGTTCATCGGCGGTGGATACGGACTTTGTCGGGAAACTGGTGGATGTCTGGCCTAACGGGTTTGCCCAGAATCTGACAGAAGGGATTCTGCGGGCGCGCTATCGGAACTCGCAGGAGAAGCCGGAGTTCCTGAACCCTGGCGAGATCTACAAGTTCACGATCGACCTCTGGGCCACCAGCAACGTCTTCCTGACGGGCCACAGGCTGAGACTCGAGGTATCGAGCAGCAACTTCCCACGCTTTGACCGCAACCTAAATACCGGTGAGGATGCGCGCACCGGGACGAACATGGTGAAGGCGACCAACACGATATACCACGACCGGGAGCATCCGTCAGCTCTGATCCTCCCGGTTGTGCCGCGCTGAGGCGACACCGCGGAGACGCGAAGATCGCGAGTATTTACAGCTTTGATGAGGATGGGAGGGGCGTTGTGAAGTATCGACCGCTGGGAAGAACCGGTTGGAATGTATCCGAAATCAGCTTCGGGGCGTGGGCCATCGGAGGCGCCTGGGGACAGGTGAGCGAAGCGGATGCCCTCGATGCGCTACACGCGGCGATCGATCAGGGCGTGAATTTCATCGACACCGCAGACGTTTACGGAGACGGCCGCAGCGAGAGGCTGGTCGCACGCGTTCTGAAGGAGCGCGCGCAGCGCGTCTATGTTGCGACCAAAGCCGGGAGACGGCTCAACCCGCACGTAGCGGCAGGTTACAACCGCGACAACCTGACGAGGTTTGTCGAGCGCAGCCTGCACAACCTGCAAATGGAGGCCATCGACCTGCTGCAGTTGCACTGTCCGCCGACCGAAGTGTATTACCAGCCCGAGGTGTTCGAGGTCCTCGATGATCTGGCGCGGGCCGGCAAGTTGCGATATTACGGCGTCAGCGTGGAGAAGGTGGAAGAGGGGCTAAAGGCGCTGGAGTACCCGAACGTCCAGACCGTGCAGATAATCTTCAACATCTTCCGTCAGAGGCCCGCGGACCAGTTTTTTTCCCGGGCGAAGGAGAAACAGGTCGGAATCCTCGCCCGCGTGCCCCTGGCGAGCGGTCTCCTGAGCGGAAAGATGAGCCGCGCGAGCATCTTCCCGGCGGACGACCACCGTCAATTCAATCGTCACGGGGAGGCATTCGACGTGGGAGAAACCTTCTCCGGCGTCGAGTTCGAGACTGGGCTCACGGCTGTCGAAGAACTCCGCTCCCTCGTTTCGGACGCTATCAGCATGGCGCAATTCGCCTTGCGTTGGATTCTCATGTTCGACGCCGTATCCTGTGCCATCCCGGGCGCGAAGAACCGGGTGCAGGCGGTCGAGAACGCCCGGGCCTCCGACGTCCCGGCACTAGGCGATGCAACCATGGCACGGATCCGCGTGCTCTATGACCGCGCGATTCGCGTGCAGGTGCACCAGCGCTGGTGAGGCCGCTCGATAGTTCACTTTGCGTTGGCCGTGGATGATAGTTTCGCGCGGCGTGCGCGGATCAGATCGGTAACAGACTGCTCCTGGAGCGTTTGGGCAAGGACTTGACGAACGC
>Ga0315279_10004074_pt1 | contig 19826 bp, 14 predicted proteins | sample YL17G06_20_MG_FD_203694 | JGI IMG/M metagenome (GOLD analysis project Ga0315279, IMG submission 203694) | Sediment microbial communities from Yellowstone Lake, YNP, Wyoming, USA - YL17G06_20 | ecosystem: Environmental > Aquatic > Freshwater > Lake > Sediment | place: USA: Wyoming | collected... | reverse complement strand
TCCTCCACGGCAGGCCGCGCGCCATGCAGCGCACGACGAGCGACACGGCGACGACGGTGAGCGAGGCGGTCGGGGAGCAGATCGTGCTCCACCTGGACGGCAACCGCGTCCGTCAGATCGACATCGACGGTTCCGCGCGCACGTTGGCGACAGAGTACGACTCGGCCGGCGGCATGCAGGGCGAACGCTGGATCAGCGGCCGGCGGATCGTCTTCCACGTGAACGGCGAGCAGGTGACGCAGGTTGACGTCCTCGGCCAGGCGCGCAGCCGCCTGGTACCCTCGCCCTCGGCCAGGCAGGCGGAGGGCATGAACGAGGCGTCGGGCGATACGATGACGATCAGCTTTCAGGGAAGCCGCATGAGCCGCGTGCTCCTCCGCGGTGGCGTGCAGGGCATCTTCTGGCCGCCGCCCGACAGCACGCGGGCCTCGCGGGAGCGGCCGGCCGGCGGGCGGCGACGAGGATGACGGAACCGATCATGGCTCGGGCGGCCGGCCGGGCCGAGGCCACCTCGACCGCGGCGGACACATCGCTCTGCGCGCAGGGCATCGTGAAGCGCTACGGGCACCGCCTCGTCGTGGACGACCTCTCTATCATGGTGCACCGCGGCGAGATCGTCGGCCTCTTGGGGCCGAACGGCGCGGGCAAGACGACGACGTTCTACGCCGTCCTCGGCATGGTGGTGCCGCAGCGCGGGCGCGTGATCCTCGAAGGGCATGACATCACGAATCTGCCCATGTACCGGCGCGCGCGGCTCGGCCTCGGGTACTTGAGCCAGGAGAACTCGGTCTTCCGGCGCATGACGGCGGCGCAGAACATCATGGCGATCCTCGAACGGCTGCCGCTCACGCGCGCGGAGCGCCGCGCACGGCTCGAGGAGCTCCTGGAGGAGCTCAACATCGAGCGGGTGCGGAACATCCGCGGCGACGCCCTCTCCGGCGGGGAACGGCGCCGCACGGAGATCGCCCGCGCGCTCGTCATCGAGCCGAAGTTCCTCCTCCTCGACGAGCCGTTCGCCGGGATCGACCCCATCGCGGTGGAGGACATCCAATCGATCGTCGCAGGCCTGCGCCGGAAGGGCCTCGGCATCCTCATCACCGACCACAACGTGCGCGACACCCTGGCGATCACCGACCATGCGTACGTGATCGCCGAGGGGCGGCTGCTCTGCGCGGGCACGCCCGCCGAGCTGGCAGATAACCCGATCGCCCGGAAGTTCTACCTGGGCGAACGGTTCAGGTTGCACTAGGACGCCTCTCCGGGCGTCCCTCGGAATGAGGCGGCGGCCGGCTGGACGGACCCCGGAGCGGTCACCCGCAGCCTTGAGACGTCGGGGGTGTGGCGGAGCGCGTGGATCGATCCATCCCGTCTGCGGAGGAAAGGTCCGCGGGGAAGCGCGGATTGCTATGAAGGAAGGCGGGACTGCCGGCACCATGCCGCAGGCCGTCCCGTCCGCGCAGCAAAGGAGTCTATGGCAGTGTTGGGCATGCGCCAGGAACTCAGGATGCAGCAGCGGCTCGCGCCGCAGCTCATCCAGTCGTTGCACCTGCTCCAGCTCCAGGCGCAGGACCTCGAGCAGCTTGTCCAACAGGAACTGGAGACGAACCCTCTCCTCGAAGAGACGTCGCAGGCCGAACAGGTGCAGGAGGAGCCGGAGCAGCAGAGCCCGGAGGAACAGGCTCCCGACGAGTTCGGCGCGGAGGAGTGGTCGGCGTACCTGGAAGACGCGTACGACACGCATGCCTCCTATCGCCAGGAAGTGGATCACTCGGCGGAGGTGTACGAGCCGACGCCGGTGTACGAGGAGACCCTCGCCGAGGACCTCACGGAGCAGCTTCGCCTCGTCATCGACGACGAGACGGATATCGCCATCGGGGAGTACATCATCGGGAGCCTGGACGACGACGGCTTCCTCACCGCGTCGGTGGAGGAGGTGGCCGAGACGCTTGGCCAGCCGGTCGAGCGAGTGGGCAAGGTCCTCGCGGCGATTCAGACGCTCGACCCGCCCGGAGTGGGCGCGCGCGATCTGCGCGAGTCGCTCTTGATCCAGTTGCGCGAGCGCAGCCTGGAGGAGCACCCGGTCTACGCCATCCTCGATAACTGCTTCGAGGAGCTGATGCACAAGCGCACGAAGGAGATCATGCGCCAGCTCAAGCTCGAGAAAGAGGATGTCGCCGAGGCGATGGAGATCATCGCCACGCTGAACCCCAAGCCCGCCTCCCTCACGCACGGGCGGAGCGAACGGACGATCATCCCCGATCTGATCGTCGAGAAGGTGGACGACGACTACGTGGTCCTCTTGAACGATCGCTCGATCCCGTCGCTCCGCGTGAATCCGAACTACCGGGAGCTGCTCACGCAGGCGGGCTCGACCGACGCGAAGAAGTACGTCGTGGACCGGCTCAATTCGGCGAAGTGGCTCATCAAGTCCATCGAGCAGCGGCGGACGACGATGCTGAAGGTCATGCGCGCCATCGTCAAACACCAGCGCGCGTTCTTCGATCACGGCATCGAGCACCTCAGGCCGATGGTCCTTCAGGAGATCGCCGACGAGATCGGCATGCATGTCTCCACGGTGAGCCGCGTCTCGAACGGCAAGTACGCCCAGACGCCGCACGGAATCCTCGAACTGAAGTTCTTCTTCGACGGCAAACTCGGCGTCACCGACGGCGAGGACATGGCTTCGAAGGCGGTGAAGGACAAGATCCACCGCATGATCGATGAAGAGGACAAGCACAACCCGCTGAGCGATCAGGCGATCGCCGACCGGCTCACGAAGGGGTCCGGCATCGAGATCGCTCGGCGCACGGTCGCGAAGTACCGCGACCAGATGCGGATCCCATCGGCGCGGATGCGCAGGGAGGTTTAGGGTGGGAGAGCATGGGGGTGAGCGCATACATGTGCGCGTACATGTCGAGAGCATTGTAGGGGCGAGGCGCTGCCTCGCCCTCGTGGCCCGCGTGGGGATCATTGCAGGGGCGAGGCGCTGCCTCGCCCTCGTCGCCCATGGCGTGCGTGCGTGCGCGCACGCCGCGGCGTTCCTGTTCCTCCTGGGCATCGTGTCGGACCCCGTCGACGCGCAGCCGCTCGGCATCCTGGAGAACCCAGCGCTGGCGGATGAGGCGACGGCGGTGTGGATCAACCCGGCGGGTCTGGGGTTCCGCCGGTCGACGACGTTCTTCGGCTCCGCCTCCTTTGGCGGCGACACCACGCATGTGAATGCCCTCCTCGCCGGCGGTCATCTCGGCGCCGGATGGCTGCGCTCGGACGCCGAGTCGCACCGCAGGGATCGCTGGCGACTCGCCTTCGGCGGCACCGGCCCGGCGGGCCTGCTCGGGTTCGGTGCCGCGTTCCAGTGGCTCGTGCCCGAGCACGGCGGCAGGGACTTCAGCGCGGACGTCGGCGCCATGACACGGCCGGCCCAGTGGCTTTCCGCCGGCGCCGTCGCTCGCGACCTCGGCGCGGACCGCGCATCGGAGCACCGCAGCTACGAGGTCGGGCTCGGCCTGCGCCCCGTCGGCGAGACGCTCACCCTCGCGGGCAAGGCGCGGTGGACTCACGGGAGCCCGTTCAAGGAGAGGACCTACTGGCAGGTCGGCGGCATCCTCAACGTCGGCCCCGGCATCCTGGTCGAAGGGGCGTACGACAAGGATCGGAGGGTCCTCGCGGGTGCGCAGATCATCCTCGGTAGGGCGAGCGGCGGCGGCGCTGCGACGTGGCGGCGCGACGGCGACGGCACGCTCGGCTGGGCAACCGTCCGCCTCCAGAGCGACATCCGCGCCACGAGGATTCACATGCGCGGCAACGTCGCCGAGGTCCGCCTGAGCGGCACGATCCGGGACCAAGGCAGCTTCAGCCTCCTCGGCGGCGCGACGTACCCCCTTGCGGGCCTCGTCGGCCAGATCCGCCGCGCGGGCGACGCGCCCGACGTGGCGGTGCTCTACCTGCGGTTCGAGGGGATGGATATCGGCCAGGGCATGGCCGATGAACTCCGCGCCTCCCTCGTCGAGTTCAAGGAGCGAAGCGGCCGGCCCATCGTCGCGTACATGACGGGCGCCGACGTGCGCGAGTACTACGTCGCCTCGGTGGCCGACTCCATCTACCTCGCGCCGATGGCGGACCTGAGCGTCGTCGGGTACGCGGCCTATCCGATGTTCCTCCGCCGCGCACTTGACAAACTCCACGTGGTGCCCGAGTTCGACCGGATCGGCAAGTACAAGTCCGCGACCGAGGAGCTCACCGACAGCACGCTCTCCGCGCCGTACCGCGAGCAGCTCACGAGCCTGCTCGACGACTGGTACGGTCGGCTCGTGGACGCAATCGCCAAGGGGCGCGACATCGCGCCCGATAGCGTGCGTACGCTCATCGACGGCGCCCCGTACATGGCCGCCGACGCGAAGGCGCGCGGCCTCGTGGACGGCATCGGCCACGAGGATCGGGCGTTCGACGCCGCGAAGGCCATGGCGAAGAGGGCGAGCGGCCACGCAGGACGGCGCGTGCACATGGCGGGCCGCCGCCCGTACGACGAGCGTTGGGGCACGCTTCCGCGGGTGGCCGTCGTGTTCGCCTCCGGCGATATCGTCGCCGGCACGGGCGGCACCGACATCATCAGCGGCACGCAACTCATGGGCGCCGAGACGATGGCCCGCGCGCTACGCGCCGTCCGCGAGGACAGGACCATCAAGGCCGTCGTGCTGCGGATCGACTCGCCCGGCGGCGACGCGTTGGCGAGCGATCTCATCTGGCGCGAGGTGGCGCGGCTGCGGGAGAGCAAGAAGCCGGTCGTCGTCTCGGTGGGCGATCTCGCCGCGTCCGGCGGCTACTTCATCGCCTGCGACGGCGATTCGATCATCTCGAACCCGGGGGCGATCGTCGGCAGCATCGGCATCTTCACCGGGAAGCTCTACGTGGCGGGCCTGTACGACAGGCTCGGCGTGGGCGTCGACGTGATCACGCGGGGCGACAACGCCGCCATCTACTCCTGGCAGACGTCGCTCACGCCGCAGCAGCGCGAGCTTGTGCGCCGAGGGCTCCAGTACGGATACGACGTGTTCGTCAGCCGGGTGGCCGAAGGGCGGAAGATGACCGCCGCCGAGGTGGATTCCGTCGGCCGCGGCAGGATCTACACCGGCGAGCAGGGGATCGACCGCGGCCTCATCGACCGAATCGGCGGCCTGGAGGACGCGATCCGCGCTGCGATGCACATGGCCCGCATCGCCGATCGCGCCGAGATCGTCGCCTACCCTCGGCGCGCGCCGTTCTGGCAGCAGTTCGCCAGCGGGAGGCCGTTGGGCATCCAGGTCTGGCAGCCCGCCGGCAACGGGTGGTTCTACGATCCCGTCGCCGCGGAACTGCGGTAGGCGTGCGTACGCCCGGCGGACACTGCACTTCATCCGCCGGGCGCTCAGCCGCCGCTCATCCGTACCGCTAGGGACGTGGCGACAGCACGGCGCGGAACGCCTGTCGGGGCGAGCCGATCTCCGACGCGCCGCGCCCGACGTACCGTCGGCGAGGCAGCACGTCCGGCTCCTCCCGGCAAGAGACGGTAGAACATCGCCGGCTCACGCGCGTAGGAGAGATGCGCCGCCGAGGCAGCGTGACCCGGCTTCCGCGGCGGCACGCCGTTTGCGGCACGGAGTCAGGGCGGGGGGAATGTCCGGCGGCGGTCACCTTCACGACCTGGAACACATCGCGGACCGGCACACGTTCATTGCTGTAGGATCACGAAGCCGCATTTCTGTCTCATGTCCAATACCGTCGTGCGGCGCTCACCTGACGCCGCAGAGGTAACGTCAATGTGGAATGGTAGACGTATGCTGCGCCTCATGGTGGGGCCGGTGCTGACGCTTGTCGCCGCGGCGAGCGCGCCGGCGCAGGTGGGCGAGTTCGGCCGCAACAAGGCGATCACCGAGATGGAACACTGGCACTTCGTCCAGACCCCGCACTTCGACATCTACTTCTACTCGGGCATGGATACGATCGCCCGCGTCGCCACGAGCATCGTGGAGGACGCGTACAGCCAGATCAGCGCGAGCTTCGACTATCGGCTGCGCAATCGCATCCCCATCATGCTGTATCGGTCGCACCAGGGCTTCTCCGAGACACAGGTCACTCCCGAGCTCGTGCCGGAGGGCGTCGGCGGGTTCACCGAGTTCCTCAAGAACCGCGTGGCGGTCCCCTTCGAGGGATCGTACCCGCTCTTCCGCCACGTGCTCCACCACGAGCTCACCCACGCGGTCATGCACGACATGCTCTACGGGCGCGACATCGTGACCGGCGTCCAGGAGAGCGATGTGCCGCTCTGGTTCACCGAGGGACTCGCCGAGTACGAGTCCATCCCGTGGACCGCCGAGGCGGACATGTGGATGCGCGACGCGGTGGTGAACGACTACCTGCAACTGGACGGCTACTTCGCCTACAAGGGCGGCCAATCCATCCTCTACTACATCGCCGAGGTCTATGGCCCGGACAAGGTCGCGCAGATCCTCCATCGGCTGCGCGGGTTCTCCCGCTTCAACCCGACGATGCAGGCGGTGCTCGGCGTCCGCATGGAGGATTTCGCGAAGAAGTGGGAGAAGGACCTGAAGAAGGTCTACTGGCCGGAGATCGTGGACCGCGACGAGCCCGACGACGTCGGGCCGGGGCTCACCGACCACAAGAAGGACAACTCGTACTTCAACCGCAACCCCGTGTTCTCGCCATACGGGGACAAGATCGCCTTCCTGACCGGCAGGGACTACTACACGAGCATCTACGTCATGTCCGCCATCGATGGGAAGATCCTGTGGAAAGTGGTCGCCGGCGAGCGGAGCGGCGCATTCGAGGAGATGCACTGGGAGCACGGCAGCATCGCCTGGTCGCCCGACGCGAAACGGATCGCCTTCGCCGCCAAGTCCACCTCGGGGGATCGGCTCTACATCGTCGATGCGCAGTCGGGGAAGCGGCGCGCGACGTACAATTTCCATCTGGACGGCATCTACGCGCCCGACTGGTCGCCCGACGGCACGACCATGGCCTTCATCGGCCTGAAGAATGGCAGGTCGGACATCTACCTGCTCAATCTGGCGACGAAGGACGTCACGCGGCTGACGGACGACATGTTCGAGGACACCGACCCGAAGTGGTCGCCGGACGGTACGAAGCTCGTCTTCTCGAGCGACCGGCTGCCGGGCCTCACCGATAGCGACGCCCAACTGCTCTACCGGACGCGGGACGTCTACGTCATGGACGTCGCCACGCGCCGCTTGCGGCGGCTGACGAACAACCCGGCGGACGAGACCTCGCCCACGTGGGCCCCAGACGGGAAATCCATCGCCTTCGTGTCCGACGTGAACGGCATCTTCAACATCTACGTCGCCACCGTTGACAACAGCGACAGCACCGTTCAGAGCAGCGTCCGGCCGCTCACGAACCTCCTCACCGGAGCATTCTCGCCGTCCTGGAGCCCTACGGGCGACAAGATCGCCTTCTCGGCCTTCAACCAGGGCGGGTGGGATATCCACGTCATCCGCGACCCACTCCAGAAGCTCAAGACGACCGCGTTGCGGCCGGCGTTCTACCTGCGCGAGGGACGGCTGAGCTACTCCGGCGTGCACCGCAGCGGCGAGCCCGACTCTCTCTCCGCCTCCAGCGTGCGTGGCAGCAGCGATCCGGACTCCACTGCGGCCGCCGGCTCGGCGTACGGCACGCGGCTGGCCGCACTCGACTCGCTCGGGAACTACTCGATCGGGCCGCGGATGTACGCGCTCCAGCCGACGCTGAACCTGGTGCAGCACCCCGACATCGACTCGGCCCGCGGCGGCTTCATCCCGCGGCGGTATTCGGCGCACCTAGGGGTCGATGACGTCCAGGGATACGCGAACTACTCGACCCTCGGGGGCGTCGGCGGCCTCCTCACGGTCACCGCCAGCGACCTGCTTGGCTACCACCAACTCGCGTTCAGCACGAGCCTCTATCGCGACCTGCGCGACAGCGACTACTCGCTCTTCTACCAGTACCTCCGCCGTCGCACGAGCTACGCGGTGTACTTCGACCAGGTGCGCACATGGTACCCCTTCGAGGGGATGGACCAGTTCGGCAACATCGTGCGGGATTTCGTGGAGCGGCGCGACCTGGACTTCGGCATGTTCGCCTCGCGGCCGACGAGCCAGTTCCGGCGTTTCGAGTTCGGCGTGGAGTACATGCGCAACCGGCTCAGCGCGCCGTCATTGGCGAACGACCGCAAGCTGTCCACGTTCCTGACGAACGCGGCGTTCGTCCACGACAATGCCCTGTGGAACCAGTTCGGGCCCATGCTCGGGTCGCGCTGGCGGCTCACGCTCTTCTCCGCGCCGCCGCAGGTGAACAGCGCCCCCTTCGGCGTGGCCACGGTGGACTGGCGCCGCTACGTGCGGGTGACGGCGACCACCTCCTTCGCCTTCCGCACCTCCGGCGGCATGAGCTTCGCCGGCAAGAAGGCCAACGCGCCCGCGTTCTACCTCGGCGGGCTCCCCTACTGGATCAACTATGGATTCGCGAGCATCGACGCGAACACGCTCGTCAACGACGCCTTCTCGCAGTTCGTCTTCCCCCTGCGCGGGGCCAGCTACTACGAACTCGTGGGACGCCGTTACGCCATCGTGAACGCGGAGTACCGCTTCCCGCTCATCCGTTTCCTCGCGACGGGCGGGCCGCTCGCCGTCGTGTTCAGCAATATCGGAGGCGTCCTGTTCTTCGACATGGGCAAGGTGTGGGACATCCCGCAAGGGATGGAGAACACCTCGGTGCGGAATAACATGGTCGGCGGCTACGGCTACGGGGTCCGGTTCAACCTCGGGGTGCTCGTCCTGCGGATCGACGCGGCGTGGAAGACCGACCTGCACGCGACGTATGGCGGGGCGCGGTACTACTGGTCGTTCGGCTACGATTTCTGATCGGCCGGCTCCGGTGTCAGGGCCTTCGCGGGTGCGGTTCGCCGACATCCTCTCGCCCGAGCTGCCGCACGTGGCGGAGGCGCACCGGGTCTTGCTCGACCGGGTCCGCATCGTGCTCGTCGAGCCGCGGCACCCGGGAAACATCGGTTCGGTGGCGCGGGCCATGAAGGTCTGCGGCCTGCGCCACTTGTACCTCGTGAGCCCTTGTGCGTGGCGGGACACGGCCGATGCGCGGATGATGGGCATCGGAGCGCACGACGTCCTCGGCGAGGCGATCGAGGTGGCGACGCTCGACGAGGCGCTCGCCGGGGTCGCGGCGTTGATCGGCACGACGCACCGCGTGGGTCGCGCCCGCGGGCCCATGGTTCCGCCGCGGACGTTCGCCGAGCACCTGCCGGCGATGCTCGGGGAAGGTCCCGTCGCCGTCCTTTTCGGCCGCGAGGACAAGGGCCTGTCGAACGACGAGCTCGCCCGTTGCCAGATGGCCGTGCATATCCCGACGGAATCCGACTACCCCTCGCTCAACGTCTCCCATGCGGTCATGGTCGTCGCCTACGAGTGCTTCTACGCGATCCTGACCCGCGACATGAACAAGGAGACGGCGCCTCGGCCGAGCTACCCGGCCGTCGCAGCTCTCGCGGAGCGCATCGCGGCGCTTGCCGAACGGGCGGGCATCAGGCACCCGCGCGGCCACGTCGGCCTCACCCGCAGCCTCCGCGAGGCCATCCGCAACGGCCGCATGACCGAGCGCGACTTCTCCCTCATCCACCTCCTCTGCCGCGAGCTCGCGCGCGGCCTGCCGCCCGACCAAGCGCGCACCGCGCCACCCCACGGCGATAGGGAGGAGTGATACGGACCTGCGTTGTTCCTGCTACACACGCAATCGTAGGGGCGGCCCCCCGTGGCCGCCCTTCCTGGGGCAGGCACGGGGGCCTGCCCCTACTCCTAATCACAGGAGGCCGGGCATTCCTGCCCGGCCAGACGGACAACGTCCCCTTTGAGGACGCGGGACGTCCGTCCTCCTATCGCACGGGGAAAGGACGTCACCAACTCACGTGCGTATGAGAGGCGCGACCCGAACGGCACGTGCCTCGCGCCGTGCGCGCGTTGCGTCGCATGGGACGAACGCAGGGAAGAAGGCTCTCCGCGCTGCCGCAGTGCGGTCACAGCGGATGGGTCGGCGCGATGCCGACGCGGATGCCGCCGCGGCCCGGGCGCCTATCCTCGACCACGTCGACGACTGCGGCATCGATGTAGGTTCGGTCGGAGGAGAGCCGAGCGCTGATGCTGCCCCAGAAGACGGAGCCATCCTTGCGGGTGAGGTGGACCTCCGTATACCGCACCTCGCCTCGCTCGCCCAAGTTGGCGAGGATGCGCTCCAACCCCTCCTGATCGACGCAGCGCTCGCGGAGATGGAACTGCGCCGCCAGTTCCTCGCGACTGTCGTAGCCGAACATCACCGCGAGCCAGTGGTTGCACTCGAGGATCCTCAGGTCCGGCACGCGCGCGCGGAGGAGGCCGACCACGGCGTTCTCGTAGAGATCTCGGTAGCGCACGACCGTCGCGTGCTGCGGGTCATCGGTAGGGGCGCCCTTGGTGGCGGCCTTGCCGATCCCGAGGAGCATGCGTTTGCCGCGCCATGTCGTCGGCGTCACCACCACGTCGAGCGCGACGCCGAAGGGCGAGATGACCCGGACGCTCACGGCGCCTTCGCCGGCCCAGGGTAACTCGCCGGGCTCTGCCTCGCCGTGGATCGGCGGCGTCTGGTCGGGAACCGGCGCCATGAACTCGCGGATGCTCCGGTTGCCTTGCTCCTCCTGCGGAATGCCGAAGAACCGCAGCGCCGCATCGTTGCAGGTGATGAAGTACCCCTCGCCGTCGAGGATCATGATCGGATTGGCCGCGCCCGCGAAGAGGGCTCGGTACCGATCCTCGCTCTCTCGGAGGGCCGCCTCTGCCTGCTCGCGACGCCGCCGTTCCTGGGCCTCCGCGAGCTCGCGCTCCATCGCCGGCGCGAGCCGCATCAGGTTGCTCTTCATGATGTAGTCGTGCGCCCCGGCCCGCATGCAATCGACGGCCGTCTCCTCGCCGATCGTGCCGGAGACGATGATGAACGGGATGTCGATATCCCGGTCCTCCAGCATCGCCATGGCCTCGGGGATGCCGAAGTGCGGCATCGAGTAATCGGCGATGATGGCATCCCAGGACTGCCGTGCCAGGGCCGCTTCCATCCCTTCGGCGGTGTCCACACGGTCGAATGTCACGCGGTAGCCCGCACGGCGCAGGTGTCGGATCAGAAGGAGGGCGTCGTCCTCTGAGTCCTCCACGAGCAGGACGCGGATAGGAAGGTTCATGTCACATGCCCCTGCAGCGGCGGCACCTGGTTCAACAGGAGCCAGTAGAGCCCGAGCTGGCCCAACGCTTCCGTGAAGCGGTTGAAGTTCACGGGTTTCTGAATGTAGCTGTTCGCGCCAAGTTCGTAACTGGCGACGAGATCCTGCTCTTCGCACGAGGAGGTGAGGATCACCACCGGCAGGAACCGCGTCCGCGGTTCCACCCGGACGCGCCGGAGCACCTCCAGCCCGTCGATGCGCGGCAGCTTGAGGTCCAACAGCATGACCTGCGGCACGATCCGGGCCTGACCGTCGACCCACGGACCCGTGCCGAACAGGTAATCCAGCGCCTCCACCCCATCGCGCGCGATCACTACCTCACTCATGATACGGCATATCTTGAACGCCCGCAGCGTTAGATCGATGTCGTCGGGGCTATCTTCAACGAGAAGAACCGCTTTCCTGTCCATGCCTCGGTACCCCAACAGTGAAATAGAACGTGGCACCCTCTCCTTGGGCACCCTCCGCCCACACCTCCCCCCCATGATGATGAACGATACGACGAACCGTCGCCAGGCCAATGCCCGTGCCCTCGAACTCCTCCGCGGTGTGCAGGCGCTGGAACGCGCCGAACAGCCTGCCAGCGTGCGTCATGTCGAACCCGGCGCCATTGTCGCGGACGAAGTACACCGTCCCGATATCCGCGGAGACGACTCCGAACGCGATCCTCGGCTCGCTGGAGTGCCGGGTGAACTTCCACGCGTTGTGGATCAGGTTCTCGAGCATGAGCCGCAGGAGTCTGCGATCGCCGTTCACTACGATCCCCGGCGCGATGTCCACCGCCACTTGCCGACCCGGGTCTTGCGCCTGGAGCTCCTCGATGATGCTCCGCGCGACCTCGCTCAGGTTCACCGACTCGATGACCACCTCCGTCCGCGTCACCCGGGAGAGCGTGAGCATGTCGTCGATGAGCTGAATCATGTGCTGTGTCGCCGCGCCGACGCGGGAGAGGTATCCCTTCGCCGTCTCGTCGAGCCGATCGCCGAAGTCCTCGAGGATCGCCTGCGTGAACCCCTCGATCCGCCGCACGGGGGCGCGCAGGTCGTGCGACACGGAGTAGCTGAACGATTCCATCTCCCGGTTGAGGTTCCTCAGCTCGCGCACGCGTCGCACGAGGTCGGCGTTCAGATCCCGGATTTCATCCTCCATCCGCTTTCGCTCGGTGATGTCCACGCCCTGCGCGATGACCGCCTGGAGGGTCGTGCCGTCCGGCGCATGGATGTGGGCCGAGTTCCACAGCGCCATGCGAACAGCCCCATCCTTCCTCAGGATGGAGATCTCGACCGATTCCCACCGTTCGCCGGAGAGTGCCCGGGCAATCTCCCGCAGCGACGCCTCCCGCCTGTCCTCGGGGAACAGCATCCCCACCTCGTGGCCGAGCACCTCTTCCGCCTGGTACCCGGTGAGCCGCTCGAAGGCCTGGTTGAACCGCGTGATCCTGCCCGCGGCGTCCCACACGATGATCGGTGCGCTCGCATGGCTGATCAGGTTCTCCAGGAACTCCGTCGTCTCCCGCAGCGCCTCCTCGGCCTGCTTCCGCTCGGTGATGTCGATGGCCGCGATGATGGCGCCCGTGACCTGCCCCGATGCGTCGCGCAGCGGCTCGACCGAGTAGTCCCACGCCTGCCGTTCGCCGCCGAGGTCCATCTCGACCTCTACGCGTTCGCCGACGCCCGCCTCGATGACGCGGCGCCGGACATCCATGACCTTCGCCGATCCGGGCCCCGGCAGTACCTCCGCGGTGGTCCGCCCGATCAGGTCCTCCACCCGGAACGCGGGGGGAGGGTTGTACACCCACGTATACCGCAGTTCCCGGTCCACCGTGTGGACGGTCATCTTCGCGTTCTTCAGCGCCATCCGGAGGAGTTCGTCGCTCACCCGGAGCGCCTCCCCGGCCTGCGCATGAGCGGCGCGCAGCCGGAGCGAGGTGATCCCGTACGCCAGACCGCTCGCCAGCCCCACGAGCAACTCCACCTCGTCTTCCGAGAATGGATCGGAGTGCCTCGAGTAGATGGTGATGGCGCCGAAGGCCTTGTCCCCGTCCAAGAGAGGAAAGACGATGGAAGACGCATACCCGCGCTTCAGGGCTTCCTCTCGCCAGGGCGCGAGATTCGGGTCGGTGAGCATGTTCCGGCACGCGCTCGGTTTCCCGGTGCGGACCGCTGTGCCGGTCGGGCCGCGGCCGCGTTCGGTGTCGGCCCAGGTGATCTTGAGAGTTTCGAGATATCCTTCCTCGAACCCCGCGTACGCAACCGGACGGACGCTCTTCGCTTCATCGTCCTCGGCATATCCGATCCACGCCATCGCATGGCCGCAGTCTTCGACGACAATCCTGCAGACCTCCTGGAGATAGGCCGTCTCATCGGTGGCGCGCATCAGGGCGTGGCTGCTGTCGATGTGTGCCTTGAGTGTACGGTTGAGCTGCCGCAACTCCGCTTCCCGTTTCTTGCGCTCGGTGATGTCGCTGCCGTACACGTTGACGTACCCTTCGCCCGCGATCAGCACGAGGAGCAGGGAGTAGACCCGTCCCTCGGCCTCCACCTCGGTCTCCTGGGTGACCCCGGACGCCAGCGCCTGGGAGGCAAGCGCGTGGAGCTCGTCGGGCAGTGCGCGGTTCGGCTCGCACTCCCATGTCTTCGCCAGCGCCCGACCGGGGTCGTTCGCGTAGAGGAGGACGCCGTCGGCGCTGACTCGCATGACCGGGTAGGGGTTTTCTCCGGGGAACTTCGCGACGCTCCGGATCTCCTCCTCCATCCGCTTCCGCTCGGTGATGTCGGTCAGGGTGATCACGCTGCCGAGGTGCTCGTTCCGCGCGCCGCGGAGTGGTCCGGCGCTGACGAGGACGGTAGGGGTCTCGCCGTTGACGCGCACGGTCGCTTCGGCGCCACGGGTTCGGGCCTCGGCGGCCTCGGCAAGGACGAGGCCGCGACCGTCGGCGAGAGTGAGCGGGCACGCCGCATCGAACTCCTGCCCGACGATGTCGGCGCCGAGGAGTCGCTCCGCCTCCCGGCTGGCGCGGACGACCACGCCACGCTCGTCGCAGACGATGATTCCCTCGCCGGCCTGGTCGAGAATGGAGCGGGCGAGCCGCCCCTCGGCGACGACGTCCTCGTCGTGCTTCTGCTCGGTGAGGTCGGTGACCGCGAGGCAGGTGAGCGGCTGGCCTTCGTCGGGGCGGAACAGGGCAACCGAGACGTACGCCGGCACGAGCGCCCCGGCGGCGGTCTGGAACGAGAACCCACCGCGCCGTCCGCTACCACCATGGAGCGCGATCAGCCGTTCCAGAGCGCTTCGCTCATCGGGCCGGACCCACTCGTAGATCGAGGAGCCGATCACCCGTTCGAGCGGCGCATCGAGCATCCGGGCGACGCCGTTGTTGCAGTAGACGATGAGGCCGTCTTCGGCAAGCATCACCGCGCCTTCGCTCATCTCCTCGACGAGGACGCGGTAGGGATGATCGGCCCCCTTGAGCGTGAAGACCTGGTCGCCGCGCGAGGTCGAGACGACGAGCGCGTCCACCTCGCCGCTGCGGATGGCGCGGACGGTCTCTTCGAGTTCCTGGAGTCTCGAACGGGTCTCCTCGAGTTCGGCAAGCAGTTCGCGTCTGCTCATGTTCGAACCACGCGGCATCGGATCACCGCTCCTTCTCACGAAGATCGAGCCCCACGAGTGTACGCTCGCTGTCCGAGAGATCGCCCACCAACTTGCGCAGCGGGGCCGGAAGCTTCTTGATGAGAGTCGGCGCGGCGACGATCTGTTCCGATTCCGCCAGCTTCGGCTGTTGGTACAGATCGATGACCTCCAGATCGTACCGCCCCTTCAAGTGCTCTTCGCAGATGGCCTTGATGTTCGTGATCGCGCGGAGAGACCGGGGCGTCGTCCCGGCGACGTACAGCCGCAGGACGTACCGCGTCCCTTCCGACTTGGCGAGTCCGTCTTCGAACTCGGCGGACACATCTTTGGCTCTTGTCTTTCTCATAGCTGACATACCCCGGCTCGCACGTTACTCCGCCACCATCCGGGGGCGGAGGTCCAGGCCCACGAGGACGCGTTCGGTGTTCGACAGGCCGCCGATGATCTTCCGCACCGGCTCGGGGAGTCTTCGCACCAGGGTCGGGATCGCGAGGATCTGGTCGCCCCGCGCGAGCTGGGGGTTCTGAAGCAGGTCGATCACCTCGATGTGGTACTTGCCCGCCAGGTGCTCCTCGCAGATCCTCTTGAGATTGGCGAACGCTTCGAGCGATTTCGGCGTTTGTCCGGCCACGTAGAGCCGCAGCTCCCAGACATCCACCTTCGCGCGAGCCGCCCGTCGTGCCTTCATCGGACACCACCTTCGCCCGCCGGGCGTTGCGCCGCGGCATAGTCGTCTGCCTTCCGGCTCCTTGCCATGTCGAGCTGTTCCTCCGCGATGCGGGCGCCGGCAAGCTGCTTCTCCGCCACGAACCGTTCGAACTCCGCCTCTTCCGCCTCGAGGTCCTTGCGCAGCGTGGTGATCTGCATCTCCAGGGCCTGGCGCTTCCGTTCCAGCTCGTGCTTCCGGCGATCCAGTTCCTGCTCGCGCAACGCCTGTTCCTCGCGGTCCTGCGCCTCCTGCCGAATCCGGCTCGACCCGGTGAGCACGCCGCCCGGCCCCACGTAGACATCGAGCAGCTTCACCCCGGCGTCTGTGAGGATGAACTCGCGAATCTGATTCGAGTGTTTCATGCCGCGCGACTTGAGGACGTATATCCCGCGATTCCGCTCGCCGGCGAGTTCGATGTCGCGCAGCAGCAACCACGTGTCCGCGAGGGACGAGATGGCGGCCTCCGTGTGCTCGAGGTTGTCGCCCCTCGACAGCACCGTGAACATCGTGGTGATCTCTTGCCCCTTCAGGTAGTCCATGAGCCGCATCAGCATCGACTTTATGCCTATGTCACCGCCCCCGGCGACAGCCAGGTTCGAGATCGGATCGACGATGACGACCCTCGGCTGGCGCCTCCTCACCTCGTCGTGCATCGCCGCGAGGTGCATCTCGAGCCCGAAGGTCGAGGGGCGGGTGGCGTGGAACGTGAGGAGCCCTGCGTCGGCCCACTGGGCGAGGTCGATCCCGATGGAGCGCATGTTCCGCATGATCTGGCCCTGGGATTCCTCGAAGGCGAAGTAGAGACAGCGTTCACCGCGGCGGCAGGCCGCATCGACGAACTGGGCGGCGACGCTCGTCTTGCCGGTGCCCGCCGTGCCGGTCACGAGGATGGTGCTGCCTCGGTAGAAGCCGCGGCCGTCGAGCATCGTGTCGAGCCGGTCGATGCCGGTGCTGACGCGCTCCGTGGGCGCCCTCTGGGCCAACCCCAACGCGGTGATCGGCAGCACGACCATGCCGCGGTCGCCGATGAGGAACGGGTACTCGTTCGTGCCGTGGGCCGCGCCGCGGTACTTCACCACGCGGAGCCGACGCGTGGCGATCTCCTCGACGACGCGGTGATCGAGGGTGATCACACAGTCTGATACGTACTCTTCCAGGCCCTGGCGCGTCAGGGTGGTCTCGCCGCGCTCGCCGGTGATGATCGCGGTCACCCCCCGGTCCTTCAGCCAACGGAAGAGTCGGCGCAGTTCGGCGCGGAGGATCAGAGGGTTCGGGAGCCCGGAGAAAAGGGCCTCGATCGTGTCCAGGACGACGCGCTTCGCCTTGACGGCGTCGATGGCCATTCCAAGGCGGATGAACAGCCCATCCAGGTTGTACTCCCCCGTCTCCTCGATCTCGCTCCGCTCGATGCGAACGTAGTCGATGACGAGCTTGTTCCGGGCGACGAGGCCGTCGAGGTCGAACCCCAGCGAGGCGAAGTTGCTCGCGAGATCCTCGGCGGTCTCCTCGAATGCCATGAAGACGCCCGGCTCGTTGAACTGCGCGGCACCACGGACGAGGAACTCCATCCCCAGGAGCGTCTTCCCGCACCCCGCGTTGCCGCACACGAGCGTCGGCCGGCCTCTCGGCAGCCCGCCGCCGGTGATCTCATCCAGCCCTTCGATGCCGCTCGGGCATCTCGGCAGGGCGCTCTCGGTGGCGCGCCTCTGGTGGATCGCTTTCCTCTGCATACGGCACTTCCCCCTCTCTGGTCCGACAGGGTTCCACCCTCACAATAAGGTTCTGCGGCGGGCGGGCGCCGGCGACCGCGCCGGCACACGCCACCATCGGGCAGGGCCATCCGACTGGGGGATCCCCTGCGGGGAAGGGCCTGCAACAGGGCGCTTTGGCCCGCGCAGGTCGTGACGGGCGGGACGGGTCCCCGTGGTACGCGCACGTGGGACTCGATCCGCAGCACACAACCGTCTCCCCGGCGGCTACGGACCCGACGGGGAGCACTTCCCCAATGTGTTTCCCGTCACAATTGTACGCGAAACACCCCTGCATGGGAATGTCCTGCATGCCCCAGCCACACGCCCGGTCCCGAACGGGAGAGGTGGCCGGTCCGACGCGCACTTGGAGCGAGGGCGCTCCGATCTACTTCCCGTGGGTGTCCGTCGGTCGGTCGGGTGTCGGCGGGCGTTCGATGGTGATCGGTTCGTCGGCGCTCACCTTGAAGCAGCAGTAGTGCTCGCCCGCGAGGATATGGTGGGTGCGCTCCAGCGTCGCGCCGAGGACGCGCTCCATGAGCTCCTCCTCGTGGGCGCACATCTGCGGGTGTTCTTTGGCGATGCGCAGGATGGGGCAGTTGTACTCGCGCAGGACGAGGGTGTTTCCCTCGCGTTCCTCGACGACCTCCGCCATGTAGCCGTCGCTATCGCGGAGGCGGCTGAGCGCGACGAGCTTCTCGAGGAGCGGCCGGCTCTTCTCGAGCACGTGTCGGTAGCGCTCCTCCTTCTTCTCGATCTGCTTCGTCATGATGTCGCGCAGCATCTCGTCGCCGCCGAACTCGCGCACGGTCTCCATGAGCTCGATGGCGAGCGCGTCGTACGCGTCGGGGAAGAGCTCGTGGCCCTTCTGCGTCAAGCTGTAGACGAACGACGGCCGCCCCTGCGCCTGTCTCTCCGTGTGGGCGTCGATCAGCCCCTCCGCCTGCAACGCGTTGAGGACCTGGCGCACCGCGGTATTCGTGATGCCAAGGAGCCGTGCCAGCTCCTTCGTGGTGAGGGAGCCGGCGCGCTTCAGCTCGAGAATGATGTGCTCGCGCGTATTCCTCGGCTTGTCGGCATTCATCGCATGGGTCCCTCGGTGCCGGCCGTGGGTACTGTGCGGGGCTTTCTACACATTTTACTTACAAAAGTGTCTTCTGTCCAGTGGCGGCCCGCGTCGGCCCGGAGAACGGCGGGACACGCCTGCGGTTGGTTGTACGCGCCGGGCGCCCGGATGATCCCGGCGTCCCCACGCAGGCCGGCGGCGCCGCAGTGTCCCTCCAGGGCGGACCGCCGACAAAACGACGGGGCGCAACTCCCGGTCGGGGAGCTGCGCCCGCGAATGACTCATGCGCCCGCGCATGGACTATGTGAACGAGCCACGTCCACCGCCCCAGAGGCAGCCGGTCGTGAAGGCTATTCCTTGATCTCCACCTTCCGAGGGGCAGCCTCCACCGTCTTCGGCACCGTGAGCTTCAGGAGGCCGTTCTTGAACGTCGCCGCGATCCGCTCCGCGTCGACGTCGTCCGGCAGCTCGAAGGAGCGGGCGAACGTGCCGTAACGCCGCTCGATCCGGCGGACGCCCTTGCCTTCCTCCTCGTGCTCCGACGTGTTCTCGCCGGACACCGTCAGCACGCCCTGCTCGACGGTGACCTTCACCTGGTCCTTCTCCATTCCCGGCAGCTCGATCGCGATCTGATAGTCCTTGTCCTCTTCGACGACGTCCGCCCGCGGGCACCAGTCGCACGTGGACGCCGGGGCGAATGCCTCGTCGAACCAGCGATCGAAGTCGGCAAGCTCGCGGCCGAACAACGGCCGAACGGGAAGAGTCGGGTAATACCCTACCAGCGCCATGTCCTTACCTCCGCAGTGAATGCTACGCCAAGAGCTTCCAGCGGCGTCACCTCCGCCGACTGTCCGTCTTCGTGCATCTCTCGTTTCCGGTCATTGCGTGGTGCAACGGGTGTGCCAGCCGGTCGAATCGCCACGAGTCCAGAGTGTAACGCACGATTGCACAGGTCCTTACGAGAACGCATCGGCAGGCGGGGCGTCGTCGATGCGCCCGATGGCGCCCACCGGTTCCCCTCGTGGACGGCCATCTCATGCCATCATGGCAGGTGATGAGGGCACAAGGGCAGGTGATGCGCCATAACGGCGGTACCCGACGGCACATCACCTCAGGAGGCTGTGTCATCGAAGACGACCTGATCCCTGCCCACGATGGGATGCGGTGACGCGGATGCGCGTCCTCCGTGCAAGGGTGCGCGACGTCTGCGTCACGGTTGGTGGGCGTTGACATAACGAGTTATACGCGTTCGTGTTGAAGACGCTACATCGTGGCCGGAGGGGCGAGGCATGCCTCGCCCCTGCAAACCGTTGTGCAGACGCATCATACAAGCGACGCTATGGGCAAACCCCGCGTTCGCCCATG
>Ga0315279_10004073_pt1 | contig 19836 bp, 15 predicted proteins | sample YL17G06_20_MG_FD_203694 | JGI IMG/M metagenome (GOLD analysis project Ga0315279, IMG submission 203694) | Sediment microbial communities from Yellowstone Lake, YNP, Wyoming, USA - YL17G06_20 | ecosystem: Environmental > Aquatic > Freshwater > Lake > Sediment | place: USA: Wyoming | collected... | reverse complement strand
TACCTGGTATCAAAATGATACCAGCGGTAGTAGCGAAACGCTACCAGAAGTGGTAGCGAAACGCTACCCTAACCAGAAAGACCCATTGAATAAGACCCATATATATAATTGTCCAAATCCTGAATCATTCAGACAGATGAAGATGGCAGGCCATTGTGCAAGACAATACCCAAAATATAACCGGGACTTTACCGCTGAAGAAAGTTCTATCGGCACGGTCATCCAGACGTGAGGCGTGCGGCCCTATCCAAAAGGGCAGGCAACCGGCTGATACTGTCGATTACATATTTTGCAGCCGCGCCAGGTTGCGGCGAGGTCGAAGTGTGTATGCGAGCCGGGCGAATGACCTGAATGGTCACAAATCCCAGCTTGTTTGGGGCGATAAAATCCTTCTCGGCATTATCTGCAACGTAGGCGGCAGACTCGGGCTTGACATTTAGGTTGGCCAGCAGTTTTTCAAAGCCGACCGGCGAGGGCTTCCAGAACTCTCTGCCGAGCTCTTCGGTGTACGAGATGCAGCGAAAGTACTTCTCGATCCCCAATGCGTGCACCTTCAATCTCTGGGCGGGCAAAAAACCATCCGTCAACAGGGCTAACGCATATTTGGTGCTTAATTCTTCCAGCACATCTCTGCTATCCGGCGGCAGTGTTATTTGTGGGCTATGGTTGCGGTAGGCTCTGACCAATTGCTGGACAAGCCTGTCGTCATAGGCTATGCCAAGCTCTTCGAGGGCTGCATTGAACGTCGTTTTGCGGTTTCCGCCGGCGAAGTGTTTCCAGAGGGCGCCAAAAATCTGCCCGGCAGACGGCGCTTTCGGCAGCTTTGAAGCCAGCTCGGCCACAGCCGCAAAGCCGCTGCGGCAGTATTCGATTTCGTCATAAAGCGTGTCATCCAAATCAAAAACAACGGTTGTTATCATATTGGAAATAGCGGGCGCTGAATCTGAGACATCCTGCCTATGTTGCGTAGTGCTTGACCTTCTGATTCTCTGGCTGGCCGTACTTGGCTTTGAGTTCGCGAAGAAACGCATCTCGGTTGGAGCGATACCTTTTACCCAATTCTTCGCGAGTTTTACGTTGGAATTTCACGGCGTCAAATTTCTTTTTCATAGACAATGTCCCTGGGGCTCCTAATTTCAAGGATAGCATAGCCCAACTTCAAATTGATTGCATTGAAAGCGTGGATGCGAGCAAGATTGACGATTTGCTGAAAGTTCCAGCTAACCAAAACATTTACTCGCTCCACGGAGGCGATTGCAATGTGTTGAGCATCGACTATATGCTTTCTACTAACTACCCCTTCATCAACGTATTTCTTTGCCAGACTTTCGGCTTCCTCTGTGAGGAAAACGTCCTCTAAGTTTGCATGGGGCACGGATAATAACACCTTCCTTACATCTTCCGGAGCCATCTCAATTTCTTTTCGAGTTAAATCGGATACAACTGCCACTCGTAGACCTTTTCGAAACTCTTCAAATAGTTGAACAGACCACAGAGAGAATTCCTTATCCAAACATCCGCCTATGACGGAGGTATCAATATAAATCCGTTGTTTCATAAAGTCAGGCTTTTTCCTTCTTTGTCACCAAGTTATAATCTTACCGATTACGCTTCTATTTGTCGATGATAAAGTTGGACATAGCGGATAGGAAAAACGCTCTCCGCTATGTTCTGTATTTTTGCCCAACAAGGAAAGGGCGGTTATGCGATATCTGCAGATTATGCGGCCGGTGCACTGGATCAAGAATGTGTTTGTTTTCGCCGCCCTGATATTCGGCAAAAAACTTTTTGGGCCGGTTGATGAAGTGTTTTTTGCTGTCGCCAGCGCGGTTGGTGGTTTTTTTTGCTTTTGCCTGGCTGCCTCAGCTATTTACGTCCTTAACGACATAATCGACCGTGAAACGGATAGACTCCACCCCGAAAAATCTAAAAGGCCCATTGCCGCTGGCACGGTAAGCATCGCCGCTGCGGCAGTATTGTCCGCCGTGTGCGCCGTGGCGGCGATAACCTGCAGCTACATACTTCTGGATAAGTTCGCCATTGTCATCCTGGCATACATTGTGCTGATGGTTCTTTATTCGCTTTGGCTGAAACAGTTGATGATCCTGGATTGCGTGGTTATATCGGTCGGCTTTTCTCTACGGGCAATGGCTGGAGCAATTGTGGTAGATGTGTTTATCTCGCCCTGGCTGGTTATATGCACGTTCGCTTTGTGCCTGTTCTTGGCGTTCAGCAAACGTCGCAGCGAGATTGCGCAACTGCAAGAAAACAGCGAGTTATTCCGCAAGACACTGGGCAGTTACACGCCGGAACTGCTGGCCCACATGCTGGATGTTACCAGCGGCCTGGCAGCAGTATGTTTTCTGCTTTACGCTATGGACGAGCGGACGTTTGCGCTCTTTGGCACTAATAATCTCGTGTACACCACGCCTTTCGTGTTGTATTGCATCTTTCGTTTCAGCGCGCTTATACAGCAGGGCAAATTTTCAGACCCGGTGGACCTTATCCTCAAGGATTTGCCGTTTCAGATCGGCTTTATCCTGTGGGTGTTGTTTTGCGTCGGCATTATTTATGCGGATAAAATCGGGCTTGGATAAACCCCCGGTGAAATCCAGGGCTAAACATTACCAACGAAATGGCAAAGCAGAGATTACAAAAGGTCTTGGCCTCGGCGGGTATTGGCTCCCGCAGAAGATGCGAAGAGCTGATACTTGAAGGGGCGGTGCAGGTCAATCGCCAGGTGGTGGATAGGCTGCCAGCCTTTGTCGACCCGGAAACGGACACCATAATGGTGGGCGGCAGGAGAATTGAGCCTGAAAGAAAGGTCTATTTTCTCCTGAATAAGCCCAAGGGCGTCATTTGCACAAGCTCCGACCCGCTGCGAAGAAACAAGGCGACAGATTTTGTGCCCGTCCGCGAGCGTATTTTTTGTGTTGGCAGGCTTGATGCCGATACAACCGGTTTGGTTATCCTCACCAACGACAACGAATTGGTAAATAGGCCAACGCATCCGAGATATAAAGTTCCCGAAGCTTACATCGCCCGGGTCACGGGCCGGATTGCCCCAGAGCAGGTCGAGAAATTAAAAAGCGGAGTCTGGCTTGCTGAAGGCAAGACTTCCAGGGCCTCGGTCAAGATAATAAGGCGCAGCCGCGCCGAATCCTGGGTGGAGATTACAATTCAGCAAGGCATGAATCGCCAGATTCGCCGAATGCTGGCCAAAGTAGGTTTGCCTGCAAAGGCCCTTGCACGAGTGCGAATCGGCAATCTTACCGCGCGGGGCCTCGGCCTGGGCAGATTCAGGCCGCTCACCAAAGCTGAAGTTGCACACCTGAACAAAATCGGGCGTAGCACCGAAGTCTGAAGCCTGCCGGGTTTTTGTTTGCCGACATATTTTTGTCTTTGACTAAAGACATTGGCAAGGCAGGGCCTTTCTTATTAGAATAATAGTTTTGCAAAATGGAGATTAGGCACATATTATTTAAGGAAATCCGTTTCTTGATTTCCTTAAATAATCGAGCTAACTAATTATCTATCAAGTAGTTAATGTTTGAAAAGGAAAAATAAGACAGCAAATTTTTCCTTTTCAAAGTGTGCCTAATCTCAATTTTCCAAAAGTTCAGTTAGAATATGGCCTTCTAAAAACTTGGTTTGTTATCGCCACATTTTTGGTGTTAGCCTTGCAATGAAAGGGAGTGAAACATGAGCAGATTCCAGGTGACAAAGTTCGGGGTTATAGTCTGGGGCGTGTTTTTGTGCTGCGCTATTACAGGTGTGCAGCTTTTGCCGTGTGCACAGGCCGGCAGCGGCGAACGGCTGACGTATATTGACCTCATCAGCCGGCTTACGGACCTGGAGCAGTTGGCGGTATTGCCCGCCGCCGGCGAAAAGTGCGTCCAATGGTCGAGCTATGACCGCAAAAGTAAGTACGACCAGGCGTCGGGCAAATATGTTGATTGGACGGCTAACGGCGATGGTGACGGCATCATCAGAAAAGAAGACGGCAAACTTGTTTTCGCTGAGATGCAAGGCCCCGGCGTGATCTGGCGGACCTGGTCGGCGCTTGCCAAAGAAGGGCACGTAAAGATTTATCTTGATGGCGCCGAGGAGCCGGTGGTGGACCTGCCCTTCATAGGCTACTTTAACCGTAAGAATGAGCCGTTCACGCATCCGGCACTTGTGCACGAAACCGCTCGCGGGCAGAATTGCTATGTGCCTATTCCGTATCAAAAATCCTGCAAAATCGTAGCGGAGAAGGATTGGGGAGCGTATTACCATTTTACATACACAACATATCCGAAAGGGACAATTTTACCAACGTTCAAGCGTCGGCTTTCGGATGCTGAATCGAAAGCGCTGGCTAAGGCCAACGAGGTTCTCAGCAAGGGCGGTCTTGCGCCGGCTGGGATAGCATCCGATGCGACAACGTCGGAAAGAACCGTGAAGATTGAACCTGGGGACCGCTTCGTAGCGACGCAGGATGGGCCGCGTGCCGTGACGGGCTTTGGCGTCAACGGTAAGTTCGACAACCGCGAGGACGAGATTGAGGCTCTGCGTGACATCGTGCTGCAGATCACATGGGATAATGAGGAAAAGCCCGCTGTGTGGTCGCCGCTGGGCGATTTCTTCGGCTCGGCCCCAGGAGTAAATTCCTACCGTTCCTTCCCCTTGGGTATGACCGAGAATGGATTCTACTGCAACTGGTACATGCCGTTCGCAAAGTCCGCGAAGTTTGAGTTTATCAACGAGGGGAATAAGGCACGCACGCTCGAACTGAAGGTAGTTCAGGAGCCTCTGCGGCGGCCAATCGAGCAACTGGGGCGGTTCCACGCGAAGTGGCATCGTGACGCATTTCTGCCCGAAGATCCGCAGCGAAGGGAAATCGACTGGACTATGCTTAAAACGCAGGGACAGGGGCGTTTCTGCGGCGTGATGCTGCACGTCTGGAATCCACGAGGCAGTTGGTGGGGCGAGGGAGACGAGAAATTTTTTGTAGACGGCGAAAAGTTCCCCTCCACAATCGGAACCGGCTCGGAAGACTATTTCGGTTACGCCTGGTGTAATCCCACGCTGTTCGAGAACTGCTACCACAACCAGACGATAAGTATGGGCAACAAGGGACACGTCTCTGTGAACAGATGGCACATCACCGACAACGTCCCCTTCCAGAGGTCTTTTGAAGCGGCGATTGAAAAGTACTTCCCTAACGAAAGGCCCACGCTTTATGCTGCCACGGTATATTGGTATCAGGCTGCCGGCCAATCCGATCCTTATGAGCCTGTGCCCGTCGAGCAGCGCAAGGGTTATTGGGGCCCGATTGAAATCTCCAAGGTTAAAGGATCGCTCGAAGGCGAAGACCTGAAGATTCTTGGCAGTACCGCAGGCGATCCGCAAAGGCAGGATATGGATGGATTTGGCCCCAACAACTGGAGCGGCGATGCACATCTATGGTGGACTGACGCTAAGCCGGGCGACAAACTTGATTTGGCGGTTCCCGTGCAAAAAGCCGGGGCGTACCGGCTAAAGATGCAGCTTACAAAGGCAATCGACTACGGCATCGTTCAACTGTATCTGGACGGCAAAAAACTCGGCGCGCCAATCGACCTTTACAACGACAGCGTCGTGGCAACCGGCGCTCTGGATATGGGCATTCACAAACTGGATAAAGGCGAGCATAAATTGACAGTTCAGATCACGGGTGCTAATGAAAAGGCTGTAAAATCGTATATGTTTGGCCTTGATTACCTGCTGCTGGAGGAAACTACATCGGGTTTTTACCTGCCGGAGGAGCCATCTTACACAATTCTTGATTCAGCCCGCGACTCGGTCAGGTTTGCGGTTGACCGAACTCTGGTCCCTCATAAGCAGTATCTTTGCTGCAAGTCAACCTTCGTGGATAAGTCTGGCAACGTGATGGCCTGGCACGATTTTGGCAACCTCGAAGGCCCGGGCTGGGCGGCAAACGCGGTCGGCGGCGCTTACGAAATCTATTTGTTCTCAAAACATATCAGAGATCCCTGTCTGCCGGATAAAGCCATTAGCCTGCTGGACCACGTGCTGGAGGACGGATTTATCGACTATAAGACAGGATTCATTTTTAGCTACCGCGACACCGCGACAGGTAGTTTTTGCCTCAATTATAAGCATAATAACGATTGGTTCTGTCCCGGCTCAATGGCGAAAGTCGCTTTTCAGTTGCTTATCTTTGGCGATATTTTGGAGGGCGAAAGAAAAGATAAAATGCGGAGAGCCGCTGCGAAAACCGCCGAGTGGATAAATGCCAACATCAAATTTACGCCCAATGGCTGGTATCCCAGGCGATGTAAGCCGACAGGCGAGCATTATCCTAAAAGTCCCGACGGCGGGAACGACCCTTTATTTGCTAAGAGCGCTGATGGCCTATTCATAATCCAGCTTTTCACAGCCCTTACGCGGCGGGGCCTGGCCGATTACACCGGCGGAATCCGAGAAAAAATAAAAGCGTTTATGCAGGCAAGCGGCATCTTCGGCAGCATCAATCACGACACTTATGACGAGCATGAAGACGTTGCCTACGCGGTGGCGTTCCGTGTCCTGCGACAAGCGGCTGATTTATTAAATGATGACAATATTCGGCGTTTTGCCTATGAGAAGTGTCTTGCTGGCCTGGATCAATTCAAGATGACCGAGGATAGAAACGGTTGTGCTACTAAGGGTCTACTTTTTATGGAAAAAAGCTGGGACACTGCGTATCTTTGGGAAAATGCTGAAGCCGCCCTTGCTTACCTGGAAGCTTATATTGATACCAGCAATAAATCGTATCTTATAGATGGCCTTACCATTCTGCGGGCGATTGCGAAGCACCATCACAGGGATACCGGCTTTTTGACGGAGGGCGTCGACTGGAATAATCACGTTGGCAAGCAGCACCATTTTGACCAGGCTGAATATGGAGACATAAAATATACAGAACCTCTTTTGAATAATCTGCATATTGTAGAGCCTACAGTTTTGGTGCTTAAACTTGAGGGCGCAACTGCCGGAAGACCGCCAAATGAATTTGGCGGCTAAATATTTAGCCCCGCAATTTATTGCGGGGTTATCCCATATCAAGGAGGTAACCTGGAATGAAAAAACTCTGGATAATAGTGGTAGGATTCGTGGTTTTGGCATTTCTGGCCGTATCCCAAAATGTAGCCGCACAAGCCGGTGCCAAAACCGAGCATCTTATTCCTGCTGATAAAGGCCTTTCAAAGGATTTTATGCAGCGGCTTTGCCAGCGCGGCCAGCGCGAAACTTATCGCGGCAAAGAGTTGGATACGATCGGGATGCCGGTTTGCGGGATAGGTACAGGCCAGCTTTATCTGCGGGGTGACGGTACGCTCGGCGTCTGGCAAATTTTCAATCAGCAGGTTTTCTCCGGTTACGGAAGCGACAATTACCGAACGTATAGGCCGGACTGCCCGGTGGATTCCGGGTTTGCAGTCCTGGTGCAAGATGCGGATAAAATCATCGCCAAGCAGTTGAATCAGGATTTTGGGACGGTTGAATTTTCCGGCGAATATCCGATAGGCATCGTGTGCTATCGAAATGATGATTTCCCAGTAAAGGTAGAAATGGAGGCATTTTCACCTTTTATTCCGCTCAATGCAAAGGATTCCGCCCTTCCCGCGACGCTATTTCATATTACTATCGAGAATGTCTCCGCTAAAAGCATCCGTGTTGGGATTTCAGGCTGGCTTGAAAACGCTGTTTGCATACATTCTGCAGCGTCGCTTGATAATGTTCTGCGTCGAAGCCGAATTGTCACCGAGAAAGGCCGCACCTTGATTGTTCATAGCGCTGAAAAAGCCCCGATACCGCAGGAGGCTGCGCCGGCCCGGCCAAAAATTATTCTTGCCGATTTTGAAGGCCCCGATTACGGCAACTGGAAAGTAACCGGCGAAGCCTTCGGCAGAGCACCAGCAGTCGGCACGCTGCCAAATCAGCAGGAGGTAAGCGGCTTTTTAGGCAAAGGCTTGGTGAATACCTACCTCGGTGGCGACGGCCCGCACGGAACGCTCAATTCGCCGGCTTTTGAAATCTCCCGAAAATTTATCACCTTTCTTATCGGCGGCGGGGGGCAGGCGGGCCAAACCTGCATCAATCTTTTAATCGACGGCAAAGTCGTCCGCACCGCAACGGGCAAGGACAATGAAAAGCTCCAGTGGCACTTCTGGAACGTGACAGAATTCCAAGGCAGGCAAGGGCAAATTGAAATTGTTGACCGGGCATCCGGCGGCTGGGGACACATCAATATCGACCAGATAGAACTATCCGATGATGCGCAAAAAGCCCCGATGGGACCTTTAGAAACGCTGCCCGACTATGGCTCAATGGTGCTAATGCTGGCCGAGGCAGGCCCCGCCACGGGTGCGGGGGCTAATCGTGATGATACCGCCTACCCTGTCAGCGAGAAAAAAAGCACCGCCATCTCAACGGCCACAGCCGATTTGGCTGCCGGCGAAAAGAGGACCTTCATATTCGTCCTGGCTTGGTTCTTCCCAAATCACGAGCATGGTCACCAGTACGCTAATCGTTTCAATAGTGCTTCTGACGTTGCCCACTATGTACTTGATAATCACGCCCGTCTTGCCGGCGACACGCGAAAATGGCACAAGACATTTTATGAAGATAGCACCCTGCCGCGTTGGCTGCTCTTCCGCCTGCATTCGACGGTCTGCAATCTGGCCACCGGCACCTGCCAGTGGTGGAAGGACGGGCGCTTCTGGGCATGGGAAGGAGTTGGTTGCTGCGAGGGGACCTGCACCCACGTGTGGAATTACGCTCACGCTGCGGCTCGGCTTTTTCCTGAGCTGGAGCGAGCAGCGCGAGAAATGCAGGACTTTGGCCAGGGCTTTGACGAGAAGACCGGCCTGGTTGGTTTTCGCAGCAATAGCGCTTACGCCGCCGATGGGCAGTGCGGCACTATTCTAAAAGCCTACCGCGAGCACCTGATGTCCAGCGATAATAGCTTTCTACAGCGTAATTGGCCGAGGATAAAAAAGGCGCTTCTATTTTCCATCGCTCAGGATGGCAACGACGATGGCCTGATTGAGAACAGCCAGCACAATACCTACGACATCAATTTTGAAGGGCCGAACACGTTTGTCGGCTCACTTTACCTTGCTGCTCTTCGAGCCGGCGAAGAAATGGCAAAAGAGATGGGCGACCAGGAGTTTGCCCAGCGCTGCCGAAAGATATTTGAAAGCGGCAGCCGGCTCACGGTCGAACGGCTGTGGGACGGCGAATACTTCATTCAACTGGTCGACCTGAAAAAGCATCCAAAAAACCAGTATGGGAAAGGCTGCTTATCCGACCAGCTTTTTGGCCAGGGTTGGGCGCATCAACTCAGCCTGGGCTACATCTATCCGCCGCAGTACGTCGAAAAGGCGCTACAATCGGTCTGGAAATACAACTGGACGCCCGATGTCGGGCCGTACAATGATGTGCACAAGCCGCAGCGATGGTTTGCCAGGCCCGGCGAACCAGGCTTACTTACCTGCACCTGGCCTAAAAGCCAATATCTTACCGAGGGCGTTCTCTATCGAGAGGAGGTCTGGACGGGCATCGAATATCAGGTGGCAGGCCACATGGTCGCCGAAGGTATGCTCCCCGAGGCACTTGCGATATGTCACGGTGTGCAACAGCGATACAATCCAGCAAAGCATAATCCCTTCAACGAGATTGAATGCGGCGACCACTACGCGCGGGCGCTAGCCAGTTGGGGCGTCTACACCGCCCTTTGTGGCTACGAGCATCACGGGCCGAACAGACATCTGGGCTTTGCGCCAAAAATAACGCCGGAGAACTTCCAGGCTGCTTTTACCGCCGCCGGCGCCTGGGGCAGCTTTTCACAAAAGCGACAGGCCGAGGCCCAAACCGAGCAAATCGAGGTCCGCTGGGGCAGGCTCAATTTGAAAACGCTTTCCTTTGCTGTTCCGCAAGATTTTCGCTCTGCCGGCGTTTCTGTGACAGTGCAAGGCCAGGCGGTTGAGTCCTCTTACCAGCTTAGAGAGGGCCGAGTCGAGGTTACGTTGAAGAAAGAGTTGGTTCTTTCTGAAGGTCAGGTGCTGCAAGTTTTAATTCGTAAGAGGCGGTGATCGAACTTTTGCACAGAGGCGACAAAATGATAAAGGACTTGGTAGCCAAAAGTAGGAGCTATAGACGTTTCTTCCAGGAAGTGGCGATAGACAAGCGGGTTTTGCGGGAGCTGGTCGACCTGGCCAGGCTCTCTCCGTCAGCGGCGAATTTACAGCCCTTGAAATACATCCTTTCCTGTGAGCCTAAAAAAAATGCCCTTATTTTCCAGCACCTGGGCTGGGCAGGGTATCTGAAAGATTGGCCCGGCCCGGCTGAGGGCGAAAGACCATCGGCGTACATTATTATACTCGGCGACACCGAGATAACACGGTCTTTTGGCTGCGACCACGGAATCGCGGCGCAGAGCATTCTCTTGGGTGCAGCGGAAAAAGGTCTGGGCGGCTGTATCATCGGGACAGTAAAGAGAGAAGAACTTCGCCGGGCACTGGCTCTGCCGGCTCGCTACGAGATACTCCTTGTTTTGGCCCTCGGTAAGCCCAAAGAGACGGTAGTGATTGAACTGGTTGGGGCTGGCGGCGACATCAAGTACTGGCGGGATAACAAGGGCGTGCATCACGTGCCGAAGCGTTCGCTGAATAGCATCATTTTAATTGACAATTGACAATTGACAATCGAAAATTGAGGCACGAAGGGCAAGAGCTGGACGTGTTATGTTGCAGGCTCACTGCCAAATACAGGATAATGTTGACTTTAAGTTGAGAGGTGGATTATGAAGAAAATATCGATTGGCTCGTGGGCGTATACGATTGGCCCTTACGCAAAAAATCCGGTAGCCTGGGATGAAGTCATCAAAAAGGTTAAGGGCTTGGGCTTTGACGGCGTGGAGCTGGGCGGCTTTCCGCCGCACCCCAACCCCGACAATATGCCGCTCAAAAAGCAGCGCAGCGCCTGCAAGAAACAACTGAAGGAAGTCGGGCTTGACTGGTCGGGTTTGGCTGCCGACCTCTGGAGCCAGCACCTTATTGATGCTGATGACAACGCGGCATATCTTGCATGTTTTCGCAAGAATCTGCAGTTCTGTGTTGACCTTGGGATTCCCGCCATTCGCGTGGACACGGTTCAGCCGCCTACTATTTTCGACAAGGTTGATCCGGATACCGCTCGGCAACATGTGGTCAAGACCTGGAAGGTTTGTGCCGCCGACGCAGCCGACAAAGGTGTACGTATGGCCTGGGAGTTCGAGCCCGGCTTTGCTTTCAATAAGCCTTCCGACATTGTGCGCATCGTTGCGGAGGTCGGGCATGACAATTTCGGCGTGATGTTCGATACCTGTCACGGCTATATGGTTTCCACAAGCGGTGCGCGTCAGCCAGGCAAAAAGGAAGTTCTGCCGGGCGGCGTGGTCGAATTGGCAAAGAAACTTCGCGGCAAGATCAAGCACATCCACCTGATTGACTCCGACGGCACGCTCCACAATAACGAGACATCGACCCACACGCCCTTTGGCCAGGGCAAGATAAATTTTGACGAGCTGCTTCCGGAACTAGCTAAAAATGATATGGGACACGATTGGTGGACCATTGACCTGTGTTTCTGGCCTGACGCCTGGGCGGTTACCGAGCAATGTAAAAAGACGGTAGATGAGCTCAACAGAAAATACGGCTGATCACCGCCCACAGAAGACAGACGTCAGACTTCTGAGTTCTGACTTCTGACTTCGGAAGGGAGTAACGCTATGAAAAAGAAGAAGCTTAACGTTGGCCTTATCGGATACGGCTTTATGGGCCGGACGCACTCCAACGCGTACCTGAAGGTGACGCACTTTTTTGACGTGCCGTACGAGCCGGTTCTGCAGGTGGTGTGCGGCCTGGTGGAGGATGAGGCCAAGGCCTTTGCCGAGCGGTGGGGCTACAAGTCGTACACCACCGACTGGCACAAGGTAATCGAGGACAAGAATATCGACGTGGTGGATATCTGCGTGCCGAACAATGCGCACGCCGAGATTGCAATTGCCGCCGCCAAGGCGGGTAAGGCCATCTGCTGCGAGAAGCCGCTGGCGTTGAACGCCGAGCAGGGCAAACAGATGGTGGAGGCCGTCGAGAAGGCCGGCGTGGCCAACCTGGTCTCGTTCAACTATCGCCGGGTGCCCGCCGTAACATTGGCCAAGCAGCTCATCGACCAGGGTCGGCTGGGGCGAATCTTTCATTATCGGGCTAATTTCCTGCAGGATTGGACCATCTCGCCGAAGGTGCCGCAGGGCGGCATGGGCACGTGGCGGCTGGACGTCAAGGCCGCCGGCTCGGGCGTGCTCGGCGACCTGCTGGCTCACTGCATCGACACGGCGATGTGGCAAAATGGGCCCATCGCCGTCGTGTGCGCCATGACGGAGACCTTTGTCAAGGAGCGAATGAACGCCGAGACGGGCAAGGTCGAGCCGGTGGGCATCGACGATGCGTGTACCTTCTTCTGCCGATTCGATAACGGCTCGCTGGGTAATTTCGAGTCCACCCGCTACGCACGCGGGCACAAGGCACTTTATACCTTCGAGATCAACGGCGAGCACGCATCGATCGCCTGGGACCTGCACGATTTACATCGGCTAAGTTACTTCGACCATCGCGACGAGTCGATCGTGCGCGGCTGGCGGTCGGTTCACGTTACCGACGGCGATATGCCCTATATGGGCAAGTGGTGGGTGCCGGGGCTGCAGATTGGCTACGCGGAGACGTTCGTCCACCAGGTGGCGGAGTTCCTGGAGAATATGGCTAAGGGCGAGCCGACCTCGCCGACCTTCCGCGAGGCTCTTGCCACGCAGTATGTCTGTGACGCGGTGCTGGACTCGGCCAAAAATAAAAAGTGGGTGAAAGTACCGAAAGCGTCCCGATAAATCGGGATCGGATTAAGGAGAATTTATGTCTGCTAAATCTATTGCCGGTAAAGCACTTGAGCAGGGCAGCGGCATATTAAGGCTGGCGCCGAACTGGGTGCCGCGGTCTTTCTGTGTGCCGGGCCGGCGAATCAAACTTCATCCCGACGATTATTATGCGCTGGGCGGCCCGCGCGGCGGCATCGATGAACGCTGGTTTGCCTCAACCACCCCGGCAGACAATGGCCTGTTAACCTCGCCGAACGAAGGGCTGAGCTTCATTGTGTTCGAGCACAACGGAAAGGTGGAAAAAGTCCTGCTCAAAGAGGCGATCGATGAACTGAAAGGCGAAATCGTCGGCGACAGGATATGGAAGCAGTATCGGCGCTGGCCGATGTACTCCAAGTTCTTTGACAATAAAGGTGCGCTGCCGCATCATATACACCACCGTGACGAGCACGCCAAGCTGACAGGGCAGTTGGGAAAGCCCGAAGCCTATTATTTTCCGCCCCAGGCAAACAACTACGGCGGCGATTTTCCGTACACATTCTTCGGCCTCAAGCCCGGCACCACCAAAGAGCAGGTCCGTCAGTGTTTGGCTGATTTTGAAAAAGGTGACAACAAAATCACGGACCTGTCGGTTGCGTATCGGCTGGAGGTGGGCACGGGCTGGGACGTGCCGCCGGGCGTGCTGCATGCGCCGGGAAGTCTGTGCACATACGAGCCGCAAAAGGCATCCGATGTCTTCGCTATGTACGAGTCGGTTCCGCACAATCAGGTTGTGCCAAAAGAGTTGCTTTGGAAAGATACGCCCAAAGATAAGGCAGGGGATGTTGACCATCTGCTTGCGGTGATTGATTGGGACCTGAATGTAGACCCCAATTTTGCCGAGAACCGATTTATGCGGCCCAAGCCCGCTCGCTCGCTCCGCGAAATGAACGCCGAGGGCTACATCGAGAATTGGATATGCTATAAGTCCAGAACTTTTAGCGCCAAAGAGCTCACGGTTCTGCCGGGCAAGAAAGTAACGATTAAGGATAGTGCCGCGTACGGGTTTATCATGATGCAAGGGCACGGCACGATGGGACAGTGGGATATAGAGACTCCCGCCTTGATAAGGTACGGGCAATTAACGTATGACGAGTTCTTTGTTACTGAGCAGGCTGCCAAGAAAGGAGTGACGATTACTAACCCTTCTAAGGCCGATCCCATTGTGATGCTCAAGCATTTTGGCCCGGATAATCCTGACTTGGACTTGCAGTAGTGTGCGGTTGTGTCTAAGCGAACTGGGTTTACGCTGATAGAGCTTTTGGTGGTAATTGCCATCATCGCTTTGTTGATGGCGATACTGATGCCGGGGCTGCGAAAGGCCCGCGAACAGGCTAAGGCCGTCAACTGCAAGAGCAACCTGCGTCAGATCGGCCTGGCCGTGAATTTGTATGCCGAAGAATATGACCTATATGTTCCTTGGGGCCTGACAAATCGTGCTCCGGCGACGGGCAGGATTCCGTGGTTCGAGCTTTTTATGCCCTTTTTGGCACAAAAGCCGATAGACAACGATTATCGAAACGTGGAAATATATCGCTGCCCAAGCTATCCGGAGAAAGACCAGACGGTCTGCTTTGTGGTGAACGGCTGGACCTTCAGGGATAAGAACGACATGGTCGGAAGGGAAAGGATAGACCCGGTCAAGCTAACCAACTGCACCCAGCGGGCCTATACGGTTTACCTTGCCGACAACGAGTACGGGTCGTGGCGGCTGATAGTTAGAAAAGCCGACGACCAGGGAGTCAATCGCTGCGATGTCTGGCATCCGGATCACATGCCATTCTCCGATAGGCAGGACATAACTTATGGCCGACGAGTGGCAAGGGCTCGACATAGAGCCGGCTGCCATTGCCTGTTTCTGGATTGGCACGTTGACTGGGTCGCTGCCGAGGATATGACAATAGATATGTGGAGATTCGAGAAGTAGGACGCCAGCCGGCAGAAGGAGGTAGAAGGAAGAATGGACATCAAAATCACAAGCTCAGCTTTCCAGGACGGCGGTTTGATCCCTGCCAAGTACACCTGCGATGGCGCGGATGTCTCGCCGCCGCTGCAATGGGACAACGTTCCCGATGGCACCAAAAGTATCGCTCTTATATGCGATGACCCGGATGCCCCCATGGGCACTTTTGTGCACTGGGTCATATTTAGCCTGCCGGCAGAGACCAGACAGTTGACGGAAAAGGTTCCGGCTGATAAGATTCTGCCCAGCGGTGCCCGACAAGGCACCAGTGATTTTGGCAGGATCGGTTACGGTGGGCCGTGTCCACCCAGCGGCACGCACCGATACTTTTTCAAAATCTACGCCCTGGATGCCAAAGTGGACTTGCCTGCCGGCGCCAGAAAGAGCGACCTGCTCAAGGCTATGCAAGGGCATATCCTCGCCCAGGGTCAGTTAGTCGGAAAATACAAACGGCGGTGAAGTTGTAGACCCCCAGTGAAACTGGGGGCTAAATATTTAGCCCCGCAATTTATTGCGGGGTTTTTGTGACTGGTTTTTGGAGGTACAAAAATGTTTAATTCAAAAAGTTTAAGAAACGCTGTTGTGCTGTGGTTGTCGGTGTTCTCTATTTTTGCTGTAGCAGTAAGGGCGGGCGATAACCTGCTTGCGACGGTGCCGGCTGAGAGTCTTTTTTGCGTGCGGATAAACAATCTCGATCAGACTCTTGCCCAGGTGGATCAGTTTTTGGCCGGCGTATACCCGACGCCTGTCTCGGTGCTCGTAAAGGCACAATTGGCCGAGAAGTTTGGCGACCCCACCCTAAAGGGCGTGAATACCAGCGGCAGTTTCGCCGTGTTTGGAACGATTGCGCCGGGCGAACCAGTGGGTGATGACCTCATCTCTGTGCTTATTCCCGTTACAGACTACAAACAGTTCATCAGCGCAAATCCCAAACTGTCCCAACCGGATGCCAATGGCGTTTCCAAAATCGCAGGCGAAAATGGACTGGTTATCCAGGTGGGTAATTTCGCTTTGCTCAAATCGGCGAAAAGTTATGACAGGCTGATCGCAACTGCAAAGTCAATTTCTGCTGCCCGGTCGCCCGGCCTGGCAGGTGTTCTCGATGCCGGTCAGGTAAAGCAAGCTTCGCAGGCACCGGTTTGGGCTTATGTGAATATGCAGGTCGTATCGAAAACATTTGGGCCGATGCTACGAGGCCAGATCGAACAAATGAAGAAAATGACTGCCGGCGGCGGCTTTGATGTGCAGGCCCAAATCAAAAAACTCCAGCAGATGAGAAATGATTTGGCGCAGAGCCAGCCGGATAATAAGCAAGTACTTAGTATGCTTGATCAGCAAATCGAAGAAATGAAAAAGATGGACAAGCAATCAAAAGGTCCGCAAACATCACAGTCGGTAACCAGAATGATGGATGCGTATGCTGCCATTCTCGAGACGCTGATGAAAGAAACGCAATCGCTGAGCATAGTAGCGGATCCCAAGCCGGATGTTCTGACTGCTGCCGTCGCGGTTTCGGCTGTGCCCGGCACGGATATGGCTAAGATGTTCTCCGTCGGTAGTTCTGCGAGCGAGGAAAACGGGCTTTTGGGATACCTGGAGGGTGGGGCAGCGATGAATTTTGCCGGCAGGCTGAATACGCCTTTCTGGAAAGCGCTTAATGTTAAGGCGATCGATTTGTTTCTGGCCATGATGCGCGAGAGTATGTCCGCTGAGGATATAGCCAAGATGAAAGCCCTTGTCGAAGAGTCGATGGGCTGCTTCGGTGGGCCGATGGCAGGGGCGTTCTTGATTGACGTTAAGAGCAAGCCGCCATTTGCGCTTAAGTATATTGTGGCCGTTAAGGATGGCAAAATACTCAATAAGGTTATTGATGAAAGTGCTCAGCTCATCAACACTGGTGCGATTGCCAGTTTCTATAAAGATTTGGGCTTCGAGACCAGCTTTACACTAAAGCGCGGTCAAGACCGTTACAAGGATGTTCCAATAGATGCTGCGCAGTTCGTGATGAAATCCACTGAGCCAAATTCACCGCAGGGGCAGATGATAAATGCGATGTACGGGCCGGGGATTGACTACCGCTGGGCGACGGTTGACGGATTGTGGGTCTGCGCCGCAGGTGGTGACTCAGACTCGGCTATACGCAAGCTGATAGACCAGATAAAAACGGCCGAACCGAAGCAAATGGCAGGCGAAGTCAAGGCAGCTTTGGCACTACTTCCGGCGGCGGGCAAGGCTGACTTTGTGGCAACGTATAACATTCTGCGAATGTTAAAGATGTTTTGGGCTTTTATGCCGATGGCAGCAGCGATGCCGCAAATGGATATTCCTACCAAGAGCAACATGGTATTTGCCGGCAGCGTTGCAGGCGGCAAGATGACGATTGATGTCGCTTTGCCCAAAGAGCATTTGATGGAAATAATGGGTGTTTTCCAAAAGATGCAACAGCAGAAGAAGTCAATGATAGAGACCAGCGAGACCCGTGCTAAAAACTTAAAACAGATAGCAATGGCCTGCAATATATATGCAGATGACAACAACGGCAAATTGCCCTCGAATCTGGCGGAACTGATTGAGAAAACTGAACTGTCACCAAAGACCCTTGAATCACCGCTTAAGCCAGAGGATTTTGAGGGACCAAGCTATATATACATTGCTGGACAATCAGTGAATACGAAACGGGCTGCCGACTATATTGTTGTTTATGAAAATCCTCAGTTTTGCAGCGATACGATTACTGCTCTTTTGTTGGATTATCAAGTTGAAACACTGAAACCGGACGAATTTTTGAGAAAGCTCGAGGCGACCTACAAACGACTCGGCAAAGAGATGCCCGATATTAAATTTAAGGGTTCCACAAACCTATGAGGTAAGAGGCAGGGTGTTCGTTTAGCGGTGAGTAAACACTGGTGTGGAAGGCAGTCAGAAGTTCTCCAGGACGGCTGCTGTGTGAATCGCAAGCAGCATTAGATAGTCTAGGTCACTGAGGCTATATTGCTCTTGAGTTCTGTCGTTGTCGACGTACAGCACGCCGAAGCGGCCGGAAGCACCCAAAATAGGGGCTATCATGGCAGAGCTTATCTTTCCTGTTTGTTTTTGCCCTTTCGACAGGCTCAGGGCAGGCTGTTGAACTTGTGGCAGGAGCAAAAACTCACCTTTTTCCACCGATTTAGTTATTTTTTCATTGAGTTCGAGGTCGCTAAGCTCGACTTTTTGCCCGTCTCGGCTTTTTCCCGCGTGGCAGGTCATCGGCCCGGCGGGTTCACTTCTCAAAGTGCACCAGGCGCGATATGCGCCAAATTGTGTTGTTGCGATCTTCAAGAGGACTCTTAACACTTCATCCGGACCGTTGGCCTGGCATATTGCTTCGGTAGCCTGTATGAAGTCCCTTGCTCTTTTCCCCGGCAGCCTTATGTCTGGAGCTTGTTCGGCATCGAGCTTCCTTACTATGGTCTGCGGCTCACGGAAAGTCGTGGTCAGTGTGTCTTCCAGGTGCAGCCGTTTACCAGCGCCACCGGCATCTTCCAGGCGGATTTCGATAGTAAAATCGCCTATGCTGAGCCGGTCCGCGCTTTTAAGTTCGGCCTCATGGATCGCCTTGTCATTCAGGTAGGTTTTGTTTGCTGAATCGAGGTCTCTAACCAGCCATTTGCCGTCCTGTGTGTCGAAGATAACCGCGTGCTGTCTTGAGACTTTTTGATCGGGCAAAAGTATCTGGCTGTCGGTATGTCTGCCGATATGAATAGGGCCTTTCGTGAATCGAAATTTGCTGGTCGTTCGACCACCTTGTTTTACAACTAAGTGCATCGGCTTTCCTGTCCCTATCGGTGTTCTCAAGCTCCATAAATGATTGTCTACGATCTGCCGCGATTTGTCAAGCCTGGCAAGAACAATCAACAGAAAATCGTCAACACTTGACGCCCGAAACTTGCTATTCGGGCGTTTTTTTGTTTAATTGGCAGGTTATGGAGACTGGACTTTTTGATTTGTCCGGCAAGACGGCCCTGGTCACCGGCGGCAGCAGAGGTATCGGTTTTGCCATAGCAAAGGGCCTTGCCAAGTATGGGGCTGATATTGCAATCATAGCGCGGGGCGAGGCCAAGCTTAAAACCGCCAAAGAGCAAATTCAAAAAACCACCGGCGATAGAAACGTCTGGACTTTTCCCTTCGACCTCGAAAAGGCCGAAGGGATAGACGCCCTATTCGAGAAAATAGTCTGCGAAACGGAAGGAGTAGACATCCTGGTCAATTGCGCGGGGACAACCGCCCGTGCGCCCGCTGAGCAGGCCGACCTGGATAGCTGGCAGCGAGTTATCCAGGTGAATCTGACCGCTGTGTTTCTCATCTGCCAGGCTTTCTGTCGGCATCGAAAGCAAGTCGCTAAGCCGGGCAAGATTATCAACATCGGCTCGCTACTGTGCCAGGCGGCGCGTGCCACGAACGCCCCCTACGCCAGCAGCAAAGGCGGTCTGCTTATGCTTACAAAATCGCTGGCGGTCGAGTGGGCAAAATACCATATAAACGTGAACGCCATCGGGCCGGGCTACGTTCAGACGGAGCTTACCAAGCCGCTGTGGAGCGACCAGGATTTTGACAAATGGGTGCTTTCAAGGACCCCGCTCGGCAGATGGGGCAAGCCCGAAGATATCGTTGGCACGGCTGTTTTTCTGGCTTCGCCCGCCAGCGATTTTGTTACCGGGCAGATTGTGTATGTCGACGGCGGCTGGCTCGCAATGTTGTAGAGCATAGATCTTTATAAAAACATATCTGTTTTCACTACTGTCCCGTTAAGGTTTTAGAAAATCGCTGTAAGGCAAATAGATTCAATAGGTTGTGAGAAAAAATGGTTGGGATCGACTTCAACTCATCCGTAGACTTTGGCCAAAATTCCTTACTTGAG
>Ga0315279_10004072_pt1 | contig 19844 bp, 15 predicted proteins | sample YL17G06_20_MG_FD_203694 | JGI IMG/M metagenome (GOLD analysis project Ga0315279, IMG submission 203694) | Sediment microbial communities from Yellowstone Lake, YNP, Wyoming, USA - YL17G06_20 | ecosystem: Environmental > Aquatic > Freshwater > Lake > Sediment | place: USA: Wyoming | collected... | reverse complement strand
CCATGATTTACCTCCACCCCCGAGAGGATGGGGCCGGAAACGACATCGAGGGCCTCTACAGTCCCAACCAGACGGCGCTAATCATCGACGACCTTATCACCGGCGGCCGGAGCATCCTGGAGACCGCCCTCCCCCTGGAGGAGGCGGGCATCCGCGTCCGCGACGCGGTTGTTCTCATGGATCGCCAGCAGGGCGGCCGCGAGCGCCTGCGGGACTTCGGCATCAACCTCGTCTCCATCCTCACCCTGGAGGTAGCCCTCAACTACCTGATGTCGAGCGGCAAGATCTCCGAGGAATGGTATCGCCGCTCCATGGAGTACCTGAAGGCCAACCGTCCCTCCTAGCACGTTGCCTCCTGGGCTGCCCTGCCCCCGTCCCGTTGCACTGGTCGAGTAAGTCCGATGGACTCACTCCCGGTCCAGTGCTACACTCTCGCCGGCGGCCAAGCCGGAGACTTGGGGGAGGTGCGAACTTGCGATTAGACGGTCGTCTTTCCGGGCGATTCTCGTTGCGCTACCTGGCGGCCCTGCTGGTGATCCTGGCTGTAGGCCTTTTTGTGGCCTGCGGAGGTGGCGACAAGGAAGAAGAGGCAGCGAGCGACAAGGCCCCGGAGGCGGCGGCCACCGCGGCCGCCACCCCGGAGGAAGGGTCGGCAGAAGTAACCTCAGGGCCCGCCGAAGCCTTTGCCGAACTTGAGAGCTACCGCGTGAAGATGAGTCTCGTCATGGAGGGTACCACGGCCGAAGCGCCGGGGACTCTGGCGCTGGACCTCGAAGGGGCTTTTGTGGCGCCGGATCGCAGTCAGATCCACGTCAGCGCCCGCCTCGACGATCTCGAACTCGAAGAGGAGTCCATCACCGTCGGCGAGCAGACCTGGGTGAAGACCAATGACAACTGGGTGGAGGGAGAGCCCCAGTTCCAACTCGGTGACTTCTCGCCCGGCTCTTTGTTAGAGGAGATGGGGCCGGAGCAGTTGCGTCTCCTGAAGCCCAGCAATGAGACCGTCAACGGCGTCGATAGCCTCCGCTATGACATCGACCGGGCGGATGTCGAGACCCTGCGTAGTCTCGGCGCCCTGTTTGGCCAGGACGGAGGCCTGGAGAATCTGCCGGGAGAGTTCAATTTCAGCCTCTGGCTGGCCGAGGACGGCGGCTGGCCCGTGCGCATCACCGTGACGGCCCAAGGCGTCGTAAACGACAGCGAGGAGTTGAGCATAGACTTGTCGATGGACGTCACTGACGTCAACGACCCCGACATTGAGATTGAGCCGCCGGCCTAGGTCGAGAGGGCGGCAGCGAGGCAGAGCCAAGAGGGAGAGGGCGAAAGCCCTCTCCCTTGCTTTCGGTTTCCAGCGCGACGGGGCTAGAGCAGGCGACGGATGGCCTTACGGCCGGGGCGCGGGTCGTAGTTGGCCTTGAACTGGTTCAGGGTGTCTCGATCAATGAGGTACTTGCCGGCGAAGAGGACGGCGGGAACCTTCTTCTGCTTGATGAGGCGGCGAAGGCTCTGGGGATGGATGCCGAGGACCCGGGCGGCCTCGACCAGGTCAAGGTAGTTCTCGAATGGAGTAGTGACCATTCCTCTGTGATCCTGGTAAGCGGCTAAGACAAGTGAATAATACCACCCGTGTCAAGCAAAGGGAAGAAGAAATCTCCTCGCTTTGTGGTGCTCTTTTGTGGCGTGGACACTGCCCCTGGCGGGTGGAGGGAGCAGGCAGCAGGAGGGCGGCCCGACGGCCGCCCTCCTCGATGTCAAACTAGAGGAACGATCACTGACCCACCCAGCACCAGACGCTGGCGTCCGCCAGACTCGTATCGATGGTGGCGCCTCCGATCCCCAGGGTGGTGGCGCTATCAGGGCCGCTCACCAGGTGCAGGCGCCTGCATGACCACCACGACAGCGCAGATCATGGCTCCGAGCGTTAGTGGACGACTCATGTCGTCTCCTCCTAGCTTCGCAGCCTCCTGCTGCGATATAACAAACCTGCCACCAGAGTCAGCCCTATGCCTGCGAGTGCTACTACCCATGGCAACCACGTTGGAGTCGTTGACCGCGCCGTTGGCCCGCTCCCGGTCGAGGGGAGAGACCGCGGCATGGCCGGAAAAGTCGTTGTTGTTGAGATATACGTGATTTGCGTCAGTATCTCGTCGGGGCCGGGCGGTGGAACCAGATCGGCGATGAGCCAGATGGGAATTGGCCCGGAATGTGTCGGCTGTTGCGCCACCAGGCTAGCGGCACTGCATCCGAAGGCACCGAGCGTTACGGTTGTGTGGAAGCCCCCGCTCGGATCGGTGACCAGAGACGCTAGTTCCCCGAACTTTGCCGATCCCCGAGGGTTAGCAACGCTTACTTGGATAGCGGTATTGGGCGGGAAGTCGTGTCCTGTAATCTCCACCGTCGCATCACACGGCCCGCTGGAAGGAGAAAGCACGAGAGTGGGCCCCGGCTGCGCCACCGTCGTGGTGTACGCATATTCGGCCACAGCAACGATGTTGGAGATGCGCTCCCCCTCCTCTGCATCCGGTTTGAAGGTAAAACTGGCCGCAATCAGGAGATGGCCGGTGGGATGCTCCAGTTGGCTGTCCAGCGCCGCAGCTTCGCAACTCCATTCATGAAGCCACACACTCTGGCTGAAATTGCCGTTCTGAGTCCTGACTCCGGAATTCAGCAAACCCATGCTGATGTCTTCTGTCCCCGGCTGCAAAACGTAGAATCTCACACCAGGTTGGTCAAAGAAGTTCGTGCCCGTTATCTCCACGCTGCCGTCGCAGGGGCCGCTGGACGGCGTGATGGTCATCGTGGGCTGCGGCTTCAACGTTGTTGTTGTCGTGTACGCGTACTGAGCCACGGCGATGATGTCGGGGATGAGGTCCCCCGGCTGCAGGGGAAACTCCTCCTCGGTGAAGGCAGCGGTGAAGGCAAAGGTGAGGTAGCCCGTGGGCTGCGCCGACCGACTGTCCAGCGCCGCGGCATCACAGCTCCTTTTGTCGAGCCACACGAACTGGCTGAAGGTGCCATCCTGGTTCACGTATGTGGAATTCAGGAAGTCGGCGCTGATGTCAGCCGTCCCCGGCTGCACAAGGTAGAATCTCAAGCTGGGTTGGCCAACAAACCCGCTTCCCGTAACCTCCACCGTTGCGTCGCAGGGGCCGCTGGAGGGGGAAAGGACGATGGTGGGCTGTGGTTGCGCCGCCGCCCCGCCGGGCAGTGTGAGGCTCCCCAGCAGCAAGGCAATGGCCCCCAGCAGAATGACGATCAGAGCATGTCTCTTCATCACGGCACCTCACGCGCTAAAGCGCTCACAGTCTATACCCCCCCCTCGCTCCGCATGTCAAGACCTTTCGCGTCCTTTTTTTCTGTCGCGGCGTGGCGCTTTCCCATAATGGGCGGTTATGACAAGTCTGAGGCGGGCGGCGGCTGTGAGGGCACTGACGGCTGCGCATAGCCTCGTGCGCGTGCAGGGGCTGGGGGGTTCTCTGCCACCCACCATCTCCCTAGAGCCTCGGCAATCACGTCCGAGACCCTGGAGAGGGGCCCCAGGCGGAGTTCGGGGTCGGTCTAGGTTTCGCGCTTCACCAGGTTGAAGACCCTCCGCGCGCCGTGCGTGACGAGGGACACGCCGCCCCCCGACTCGCTCTGGGCGCCAAGGAACCACAGGCCCCGGAAGGGCGTGCGATGGGGCGCCCCACTCTTGCCCATCACCGGGCACATGCCGCCGAAGGAGTGGTGGTCCTGCATGTAGGTGAGCTCGCCGAAGTCCACCGGCGTGAGAGAAGTGATGACCCGCGCGTGCTCCCGCAGGCCGGGGATGATCTTCTCGGCCTCGTGGAGCAGCTTGTCGGTCATCTCCTGGCGTCGCGCCTGCCATCCGCCCTCCAGCTTGTTGGGGGCGATGGTGTAGACGGTAATCGCGTGCTGTCCCTCGGGCGCCATGCTAGGCGAGTGGAACGAAGGGATGTAGATCACGAATCCGTCCTTCCCCTCGTGATAGTCCGCGTGCCGCGTGCGCGCCACCCCGCCCTCGACGTCGTAGGTGCCGTAGTAGTAGTTCAGGGCGACGTCCTGGTGGGGGCTGGGGTCCATGTCCACGCCCAGGTGGACCATGAACACCGACTCCATCATCGGCATGTCGTCCACCTTGGCTGTGAGGTCGGCCGGCAGTGCCTCGCGGCCAACGAGCTTGAAAAAGCATTCTTTGGCGCCGCCGCTGACCAGCACCAGCTCCGCCTCCTTGCGCTCGCCGTCGGTCAGCTCAACGCCTCGCACTCGGTCGCCTTCGAGCAGGATCCGGCGCACCGGGCGGCTGGTGTGTAGGCGCCCCCCGTTCTCGCGGATGACGCTGGCCACGGCCTCGACCAGGTTGCCGCAACCGCCCACCACATACTGGAAGGTGATGCGCGGCCCGGCCGACGACACCTTCGCCGGCAGACGGTTGTCGAAGGCGGCCTCCTGATTGACAGCGGGGACACCCAACCCGGCGAACTCGGACGGGCAGACCACCATGTCGGCCAGGATGCCCAGGAAGAACGCCTTCAGCTTGGGATCGCTGAAGAAGTGGTCCATTACCTGCTGCGCGTTCCACGTCTGGAATTCCTGGACGCGACGGAACAGAAGCGCCATCCGTAGCTTGAGAGGCAGGGCGCGTAGCGGGTTTGCCCCCTCAACCTGCCGGGAGAGGGCCAGCAGGTCCAGTATGGTGTTGTAGAACCGGTAGTAGCGATCGAGTCCGTCAGCTTCATGCGGGAAGATCTCCTTGAGCTTTTCCCGCCGCCAGTTGAGCCCAAGGTATTCCGCCGGACGGAACACCCGATAGTCTGGAAAAGCGATGCCCCGATCGCCGCGCACCAACTGCACCCGGTCGGCGCAGCCCAGCTCAGCCAGGACCTTTCCTGCCGGTTCCCCCGGCGCAAAGCCTTCCACCATGAGTGGTCCCAGGTCCCAGCCAAAGCCTTCCTTCCGTAGCGTCGCGGTGACGCCGCCGATGTGGTCGGCCTGTTCAAACACGTCCACGTCACAACCGTCACGGGCAAGATAAGCCGCCGCCGTCAGGCCAGCCATTCCGGAGCCGACAATGATCGCTCTAGTCACGACTCACCTCCTTGCAGAGAGCGGGGGTTTTCGGTCCTCCTTCCGAGGTATCTTTGAGGCAACTGTGCGAGCAGGGGCAGGTGAAGACCCTCGCACAGTGTACAGTCGCCCACCCCCCGCTTCAATGGGTTCCTCCGCGCCGATCAGAGCGACTGTTTCCTGGTGGTGGCGGAGACCATGGAGGCCGAGTCCCTCCCGCGTGCGCCCTGTCGAAGAACAGTCCGCCGGTGGTATAATCGACCGACTTCGGAGCCCGTCAGGCCCATGCTATCTATTCTCGTCCGCGGCGCCCGGCAGCTAGGCGTCGAACTGGACGCCCGCCAGTTGGACCTCTTCGAGCGCTATTATCGCCTTCTGAAGTCGGCCAGCTCTCGCATCAATCTCACCTCCGTGACCGGCTACGAGGCCGTGCAGCAGCGCCACTTCCTGGAGTCGCTGGCCCTCCTGCTCGCCCTCCGCCAGTTCGACCTGCTGGCCCCGGGCAGGCAAGAGCGCGTGCTGGACCTGGGCGCCGGCGCCGGTCTGCCCGGACTGCCCTTGAAGATCGTGGCGCCGGACCTCAGCCTGACGCTGCTGGAGGCGACGGCCCGCAAGGCGGCCTTCCTGCGGGAAGTGGTGAGTGAGCTGGCGCTGGAGCAGGTAGAGGTGCTGTGCGGCCGGGCCGAAGAGGTGGCGAGGCAGGCCGACCGGCGGCAGGCCTACGGGCTGGTGGTGGCGCGCGCGGTGGCGCCGCTGCCTACCCTCCTGGAGCTGGCGCTCCCCTTTCTCCGCATCGGTGGGGTACTGGCGGCGCCCAAGGGCAGCGGCGCCCCGCAAGAGGTGAGCCGATCCGAGCGGGCGTTGACTCTCCTGGGCGGCAAGCTGCTCCTAGTGGCGCCCCTGGCTGTTCCCGGCGCACTACACCAGCCCTGGCTAGTCCTGGTGCGTAAGGTGGCGCCCACGCCGGAGGCCTATCCCCGCCGGCCCGGTGTCCCGGCTAAACGACCGCTCTAGAGCGAATAGGGGGCATAGCTAGACAAGCGTGTTAAAATGCTTCCAGCCGCGTGCCCGATGGCTGGCAGTTGGGGTAAGGGAAGTTAGCGGCGCTCGGCGAGAAAGGGGGGAAGCATGGACTTCGAGGTCATAGTCGGTAGGCTCCTGCGTTTGGCCCGGCTCGATACTACTGTCTTCGACGAGGTCCGGATGGATCCGGCGGCAACGGCCTCCTCGTTTGTCGTGGCCGCTGCCGCCACCTTCGCCGCTGGCCTTGGTGGCTGGCTCTGGTGGATGCAGCAGACCGACTTCGACAAGGGCAAGGTGTTCGTCCAGTCCGTCATCCTGGGGAGCCTCTTCGCCATCGGGCTCTGGATAGTCTGGCTCTTTGTGGCCTACGTGCTGCTCACCCAGGTCTTCCGGGAGCGGGCAGACCTCCAGCAGCTCATCCGGACCATGGGCATGGCGGCGGCGCCCTTGGGCCTCTCGCTCCTCCTTCTGATCCCGGGCCTCAACTACGGGATAGCGCTGACATCCATAGCGTTGTTCTTCGGCCTGACCACCATCGCCATTCAGTCGGTGACCACGGCCGAGCCGGCCAAGGTGCTCTTGGCCAACGCCGCCGGCTTCGCGATCTGGGCCATCATTCTCACCCTGTTGGTTGACAACAGGACGTACCTGGCGCCGGGCATCTTCATCACCAGCGCCTTCTGAGCCGAGAGCTGCGCCGTGCACCGGGCCCCGAGCCGAGAAGCGTGGAAGGCGGCGAGCTCACAGCGGATACCGAGCGGATAAGCGGATGGCCCTGTGGCACATCCGCTTATCCGTCTCCCCAATCCGTTGTGAGATGCCCACCTTCTACCCCACGGCGCCCGAAGTCCGCAGGCCCTCGATCTGCTCGCGCGTGTAGCCCAGGGAGACGAGCACCTCGTCCGTGTGCTGGCCGGGCCGTGGTGCCGTCGAGCGCACTCGCCCCGGCGTCTCCGACAGCTTGGGCCCGATGCCCACCTGCCGCACTGGGCCCAATCGCGGGTGTTCCACCTCGACCACCATGTGCCGGGCGCGGTTGTGAGGGTCGGCGGCGGCCTCGTCTAGGCTGTAGACGGGGGCGACGCAGATGTCGGACTGCTTCAGGTACTGGAACCACTCGTCGCGGGTGCGGGTGCGGAACTGCTCCCGGAAGTAGGAGAACACCTCTTCCCGCTTCGAGGCGTCGTACTGGTAGGCGATGAAGTCCTCGCGGCCCAGGGCCCGGCAGAGGTTAGCGTAGAAGTGGGGCTCCAGGCTGCCGAGGCTGATCCAGCCACCGTCCTTGGTCTGGTAGACGTTGTAGTTGGGCGCGGCGCCGTTCAGGAGGTGCTCGCCCGGTCGTACGACGGTGCCGTTGTAGAAGTAGAGGGTGAAGGCCATCGCCAGAAGGTACATGACGCCGTCGCTCATGGCGATGTCCACGTACTGGCCGCGACCCGTCTTCTCTCGGGCCAGGAGGGCGGCCAGTATGGCGAAGGCGGCATGGAGGCCGCCGCCGGCGAAGTCGGCGATGACGTTGAGGGGGATGGCCGGCGGCTGGCCGGGCCACCCAATGGCGCCCAGCGCACCGCCAACCGAGATGTAGTTGATGTCGTGGCCCACCATGCCGGCGTAAGGGCCGTCCTGCCCGTAGCCGGAGAGCGAGCAGTAGACGAGGCGGGGGTTCAGGGGCCGCAGCGTCTCGTAGTCCACACCCAGGCGCTTCACGACGCCGGGGCGGAAGCCCTCCAGCACCACGTCCGCCGACTCCGCCAGCCGGTAGAAGACCTGCCTCGCCTCCTCTTTGCGGAGGTTGAGGACGATGCTGCGCTTGTTGCGGGCGAGGGCGTTGTGGGCGAGGGCGCGCTCCGCCTCGTCCTCGCCCTCGGCGCCGAGGTGGCTGGCGGCGACGCTGTGGAGGGCTTCCGGCGGCGCCTCCACCAGCAGCACGTCGGCGCCCATGTCCCCCAGGAGCATGGAGCAGTAGGGGCCGGGCGCCAGTCGCGACAGGTCCAGGACGCGAATTCCCTCCAGCGGCATCATGGCGGTGAGTCCTCCTCGAATCCAGCGGCGTGGTGAACGAACCAGATGGCATCATCCGGCGCTAGAGGGGGAGTGTCAAGGCGGGCGGGATGGAACCGATGTACACCTGTAGGGGCCGAGCTTCAGCTCGGCCCTGGGGTGGGGCGGGCGCAGCTAAAGCTACGCCCCTACGGCCCCACCACTGTCGCGGCGTGCTGACGGGAATGTCATTGCGTAGGGGCAGGGCTCGCCCCTGCCCCCCAACGGGCGCCCGCGAGGGGCGCCCAGAGCTGTCATTACCGGCGCGGCGCCAGTCAGTAGCGGCTCAGCCGGCCTTTTCTGCGTAGAGCTTGAACATCACCCGCCCCAGGCCGCCGTGCTCGACGCCCACGTCCATGCACGAGACCTGCTGGGTGGCGAAGATAGACTCGTTGGGGTCGAGGCCTTCTGCCACACGGTCAACCATGGCCCGAATCTGGTTGGTCAGCGGGGTGATGGCCTCGATGCAGGGCGCGGCCGTGCTCTCGCCCACGTTGAGCACCGGGAAGTTGAAGACGAACCTGTCGCCAGGCTTGAGGCCTGCGAAGCAGTACCTGGACTCCGTGACCTCGGCTATGATCCGCCACTTCATCTTCTCCGGGAGGTTGGAGAGGAGCTTCTCCATGCCGGGCGACAGCCTATCCAGGTCTTCCTCTGTGATCTTGATGACCTGCTTGACGATCTGCCGGGATACCTCATCCATCGATTTGGTCCTCCTTCTCGTCCCTGCGTCGGGCGGGCACGACGGGTCTGTTGACGAATCTCTTTGGGCCAGCCTGCCGTTCTGGCCTGCCCGCCGGCACGTGGGCCAGGTCGCATCATCCGGCGCTAGAGAGGGAGTGTCAAGGCGGGCGAGTGGAACATTGGAACCTGGAACGGTATGCGGGTGAGGGCAAAGGAGATGTAGCGGCGAGCTTCAGCTCGCCACGTCGTCACCCCCCGCGAGGCGGTGGAGGCCTGAAGGCCTCCGCTACATCTGGCGGGCTCCAGCCACGGTGAGCAGCGTGCCGGCCAGCACCTCCCGCCAGCTCTCGCCGAGGCGGTCGCGGTCCAGGCGCACCTGCGTCTGCCCGACCGACACCTCGGGCGGCGCCCGCCGACGCAGCTCCTCACGCGGCAGGTGGGCGCCTTCGGCAAGCCGCACCACGATCTGGCCGTCCTCGGTCTGTATGGACTGCACGCCGGCGCGCTGGGCCAGCAGTCGCAACTGGACGGCGAAGAGGAGGTTGTGCACCGGCGACGGCAGGGCACCGAAGCGGTCGACCATCTCCCGCGCCACCTCCTCCACCTCGGCCTCCTCCTGGGCGGAGGCGAGGCGCTGGTAGAGGGCCAGCCGCAGGTTGAGGTCGGGCACGTAGGAGTGGGGGATGTGGGCCGTGAGGGGCAGGTCCAGGGTGATGGCCGGGCGCGCCGTCGCTGGCAGCGGCGCCTCCTCGCCCCGCTGGAGGGCCTTCAGCCGTTCGACGGCCTCGGCCAGCAGGCGCACGTAGAGATCGAAGCCCACGGCGCCGATGTGCCCGCTCTGCTCGGCGCCCAGGAGGTTGCCGGCGCCCCTGATCTCCAGGTCCTTGAGGGCGATCTGGAAGCCGGCCCCCAGCTCCGTGGCCTCGAAGATGGTCTGGAGCCGCTTCTGGGCTGGCTCGGTGAGGACGCGGCTGCGGTCGTAGAGGAGGTAGGCGTAGGCGCGGAAGGCGCCCCGTCCCACGCGACCGCGCAACTGGTAGAGCTGGGCCAGGCCCAGCCTGTCGGCCTGGTTGATGATGATCGTGTTGACGTTGGGTATGTCCAGCCCGGACTCGATGATGGTGGTGCACATTAGCACGTCGATGCTGCCCCGGACGAAGTCCAGCATCACCCGTTCCAGGTGCTCCTCAGGCATCTGGCCGTGGGCGACGGCGATCTCAGCCTCGGGCACGAGGTCGCGCAGGCGGCGGGCCACCTGCTCGATGTTGTGGACGCGGTTGTGCACGAAGTAGACCTGTCCGCCGCGCTCCAGCTCGCGGATGACGGCCTCCCGCACCAGGCGGTCGTCGAACTCGCTGACGTAGGTCTTGATGGGCAGCCGCTCTTCGGGCGGCGTCTCCATCGTCGACATGTCGCGGATGCCCACCAGCGACATGTGGAGGGTGCGCGGGATGGGGGTGGCGGAGAGGGTGAGGACGTCCACCTCCCGCCGCATCTGCTTCAGCCGCTCCTTGTGGGCGACGCCGAAGCGCTGCTCCTCGTCGATGATGACCAGCCCCAGGTTCTTCAAGGTCACGTCCTTCTGGAGCAGGCGGTGCGTGCCGATGACGATGTCCACGGCCCCCGAAGCCAGGTCGCCCACCACCTGGCGCTGGTCGCGCTCCGACCGGAAGCGGGAGAGCATCTCGATGCGCACCGGGAAGCCGCCCAGCCGCTCCTGGAAGGTGCGGTAGTGCTGCTGGGCGAGGACGGTCGTGGGCACGAGCACCGCTGCTTGCCTGCCGTCGAGGACGGCCTTAAAGGCGGCACGGATGGCCACCTCCGTCTTCCCGTAGCCGACGTCGCCGCAAACCAGGCGGTCCATGGGACGGTGGTTCTCCATGTCGGACTTGACCTGGCGGACGGCCTCCAGTTGGTCGGGCGTCTCCAGGTAGGGGAAGGAGGCCTCTAGCTCCTGCTGCCAGGCGGTGTCCGGTGGGAAGGCATGCCCCTCCAGCACCTGGCGGGTGGCGTAGAGGCTCAAGAGTTCTCGCGCCAGGTCGCCGACGGCTCGGCGCACCCGCTCCTTGGTGCGTACCCAGTCGCCGCTGCCCAGGCGGGTCAGGGCAGGGGTGTAGTCGCCGGGACCCGCGTAGCGGCTCACGCGGTCTACCTGGTCTGTGGGCACGAAGAGGCGGTCGCCCTGGGCGTAGCGCAGCTCCAGGTACTCGCGCTCGTTGCCGTCCAGGGTCTTGTGCGTCAGGCCGGCGAATCGGGCGATACCGTGCTCGATGTGCACGACGTAGTCGCCCGGCGAAAGCTCGGCCAGGAAGGCCTCTCGGTGGGCGAAGCGTCGCGGCGCCAGGCGGCGCTGCTTGGCGAAGCCGAAGACCTCGCTGTCCGTGAGCAGGGTGAGGGATGCCCCGCCGTCCTGGAGGACCCAGCCTTGGGGCAGGGCACCCTGCACCAGGGCCAGCGCCCCGGCGGGCAGCGGCTCCTCGATGGCGGCGGCCACGCTGGTGGCGAGCCCCTGCTCGGTCAGGACCTCCGACAGGCGCGCCGCCTGCTGTGAGACCAGCAGGACGCGCTCGCGCCGCCCGATGGCGGCGGACAGCTCGCCAGCGAGGACACGCAGGCGGCCGCCGTAGGCCGGTGCGGCGGCGAAGGGCAGGCGTCCGCCTGAGGCGGACTCACCCTCCTCGCCGCTCGCCCACCGTGAGAGGTCGATGCGCCGTCGGCGGGACTCTAGCGCTGCCCTCAGCTCGGGCCAGGGCAGGTGCGACAGGGGAAGGCCGGCGGGCAGCTCGCCCCGGCTGACCATCTCCTCGCGGACGGCCAGCACCTCGCCGTCGTGCTCTTCCAGCACGGGGGCCAGGTCGGCGGGCTCATCCCAGACGAGGAGGGCGTCGGGCGGCAAGAAGTCGAGCAGGGTGCCGCGGGCCAGGAAGGGCGTGTAGAAATAGTCGTCGTCGAAGCCCTCACCGGCCGCCAGGAGCTCCGTCTCCCGTTCGAACTTGTCGCGGGCCGAGGTCTGCCCAGGCGGACAGGTCGAGAGGTCCAGCCGCGAGAGGAAGGCAGCCGTCTCTGGGGAAGGCAGGAGCATCTCCCGCGCCGGCCCGACCGTCGCCTCCTCCAGTCGCCCCGTCGAGCGCTGAGTGCCAGGCCGGAACGACCGTATGCTCTCCACCCGGTCGCCCAGCAGTTCGATGCGAAGGGGGAGCTCCTCTCTGCCTGAGGCGGATTCGCCTCCGGCGAAGACGGGCGGGAAGATGTCGATGATGCCGCCACGACGGCTGACCTGGCCCGGCATGTCCACCAGGCCGGTGAGCCGGTAGCCCCTCTGGACGAGCCGGCGCAGGAAGGCCTCCGGCGCTAGCCGCCCACCCACCGACAGCCGTTCGCTGCCCGCGACCAGCTCCTCGAGGGCGAGGGTGCGCTGGGCCACCGCCTGCCCGGAGGCGACGACCACCAGCGGGCCTTGGGCGTCCCGGAGGGCGTACAGCGTGCGCAGGCGGTCGCGGAGGGTGAGGGGGTCGGGGGCCAGACGCTCGTAGGGGAGGGCCTCCCGCTCCGGGAAGAAATAGACGCGGTCGGGGTTGCCCAGCCAGGAGGCGACCTCCTCGGCTAGGGCGGCCGCCCGGTCGGGGCGCGGCGAGACGACCAGCACGGGCCGGCCGGTGGAGGCGAGGGTCGCCACCACAGCGGCCTTGGCGCCGTCGGGCAGGCCGAGCAGGAGAGGCGTGCCGCCGTCGAGGCGCGCCGTGAGCCCGTGCTCCTCCAGGGCTGACCGCAGGTCAGGCAGCAGGCCGGAGAGGTTCATCTCGACATAACACCAACAGGGGCTGGCCCCGGGACCAGCCCCATCGCAATTTTAGCAGGGCGCGCTGCACGGCGGCAACGGCGCTACCTGTTGAACCGGTTCATAGCCGCCTCAACGCCTTCGGCGAGCAGGCAGAGGATGGCCTCGCCGGCGGTGGCGACGGCCTCGTCAAGGATGCGCCGCTCCTCGGCCGTCATCGGCCCCAGCACGTAGTCGACCACGGCCTCCGGCTCCCAGGTCGGCTCCCCCGCCACCTCGGGCCGGCCGATGCCGATGCGGATGCGCGGGAAGTCCTGGCTCCCGATCGCCTCGATGATGGAGCGCATGCCGCGATGCCCGCCGTGGCTGCCACTGGGACGGAGGCGCACGCGGCCCAGGGGCAGGTCCAAGTCGTCGCAAACCACCAGCAATTGCTGCGGCGAAAGGTGGTAGCGCTGGAGCAGGTGACTCACGGCGCGGCCGCTCAGGTTGACGAAGGTGCGTGGCTTGGCCAGGATCACGGGCTGTCCGGTTAGCCGGCCCTCGCCGACGGCGGCCAGCCGCCCCCGGCTCGCGAAGGCGATGCCGTGGCGGCGGGCCAAGCGGTTCAGGCACCAGAAGCCCACGTTGTGGCGGCTGTGGGTGTACTCGCGGCCGGGGTTGCCCAGCCCCACGATGAGCCGCACGCCCTCTGTCTCCTGTCCGCTCATGGGGTTCGCGCCGGCCCTGGGGCAGGGCCTCCTCCACGCTCGAATGGTTCCCTGTCGAGCCCGCCTGCCGGTCGGCCGGGCAGGTCTAGCCGCACCGAGGGTGTGCGGTCGGGTCGCGCCCGCCGCTGCTCGCTGATGGCCTGCTGGAGGAGGCGCTTGAACACCTCCGTCGCCGCCTCCACCTCACTCTCGCTCACCACGGGGAAGGCGCGGCGCAGCCTTTCGAGCACCGGAGGGGCGGCTGTCGTCGGCTCCCCGGCCAGCAGGTCGCGCAGGAACTCCAGCAGCTCGTCGTCCAAAACGGAGGACAGGCCGGCCAGGTCGCTGGCCTGCACCACCTGGAGGAACTGCTCGATGCGCTCGCCGCGGGCACGGGCGAGGATGCGATGCACCGCCTCGCTGGAGAGGCGCGTCATCTGCTGGCTGAGGGCGCGGGAGAGGCGGCGCAGAACGGCGTCGGCCTCCGCCGAGGGCGGCTGGTCGGCCAGGGTGAGGCCGCAGGCCGGACAGGAGGCGGCGGCGCCCAGCGCCTGCTCCAGCCGCTCGACCAGCGGGCAGTCTTGTGCGGCGGCGAGCAGGCGTCCGTGCTGGGCGAGGGCGTCTTCGCCCAGCGGCCGCCCTAGCTGGTCCAGGCTGTTGAGGCGGGCCAGGGCGCGGGCGGTGGCCTCGCTGTCCTCCAGGGAGAGACGCAGGCGGCGCACATCCCGCCAGTAGCTGGCGTGGTGGGCCAGGAGACCGGCCCGGAAACGACCCCGGAAGTATTCGAAGGTGGCGCGCATGCTGTCCAGGCGGTGTGGCTCCGCCCAGAGGGTGGCAAAGGAGATCTGCTCCAGGCTGACCGTACGGTCCATTGCCAGCTCCGAGAGCCGCTCCGGCACCACGCTGCGGGCCAGGAAGTCGCGCATGGCGGCTACCTCCAGGGCGGCGGGCGGGTCGCGCAGGAGGCAGCGGGCGAGGAAGACATCCTCGGCCAGGGCCATGGGGGCGGGATAGAGGTCGGCGAGGGCGCCCAGGGCCGGCGAGCGGGCCACGGCCGTCAGCCGCTCCAGGGCGCGGCGCGCCGGCGCCAGCCCCGGCCTCTCGACAGGCTGGACGAGGGGGGCCGGGCCTGGCTCCGCCACCCGAGCTGCCCGCGGCTCGAGCGGCGGCTCGGCGCCGGGGGCGACGATCCCCAGCGCTTCGCCAGCGCTCCGGAGCAGGGAGTGGAGAGCGTCGACGATCGGGCGTCCTGTCTCCGCCGGGCTGCGGCCCAGGGCGGAGGTGAGGGCCTTGAGGTAAGGCTGGAGGGCCGCTGGCGCCCCCCCTGGCTGGCCCGGTGGCGCCTTTCTAGAGTTCCTGTCGCGAGGAGGTCGCGGGGTCATGTCGGCGGGGCCCTCTCGGTGACGGCTGTACGAGATAGGAGTGGAACCGAACCCGCCAGTGGCGGGCGGCCCCCATGATACCACAGGCGGGCCGGGAATCAGGGACCGGCGTGAGACAGACGGGCCGGCTTCGGCTGGCCTGGCCGTCGGGCGGGCGGCCTCTGTCCAGCCGGCTCCTGGAGGGAGCGGACCAGGTCCGGGAGGACGTGGAGGAGATAGTCCATCTCCTCCTCGGTGCTGGACGGGCCGAGGGTGAGGCGGAGGCTGCCCACCGCCATCTCCAGGGAGAGGCCCATGGCGATCAGCACGTGGGAGGGCTCCCAGGTGGAGGAGCCACAGGCGGCGCCGGAGCTGGCGGCGATGCCCACCTCGTCCAGGAGGGCCAGCAGCGCTTCGCCCTCCACGGCGCGAAAGCTGACGTTGACGTTGTTGGCCAGACGCTGCTCCGGGTGACCGTTAAGCTGCGAGCCGGGAATGCGCTTCAGAATGCCTTCCGACAGGCGGTCGCGCAGGGCGCGGCAGGCGCGGCTGTTCGCCTCGCGGCCCTCCTCGGCCAGCCGCAGGGCAAGGCCGGCGCCAACGATGCCTGCTACGTCTTCTGTGCCGGCGCGGCGCTGCCGCTCCTGGCCGCCACCCGACTGCTGAGGCAGGAAAGGAGTGCCCCGGCGCAGGTAGAGGACACCGGCGCCCTTGGGGCCGTAGAACTTGTGGGCCGACAGGCTGAGGAGGTCCACACCGAGCGCTTCGACGTTGAGGTCCAGCATCCCCGGCGCCTGCACGGCGTCGGTGTGGAAGGGGATGCGCCGCCCCAGAGCGCGGCCACGCTCGCGCAGGGCCCGCGCTATCTCGGCCACCGGCTCGATGGTGCCCACCTCATTGTTGGCGGCCATCACGCTGACCAGCACCGTGCGCTCGTTCACGGCCCTGACGACCTCGTCGGGGTCCGCCAGGCCGTGCTGGTCCACGGGAACGTAGGTGACCTCAAAGCCGAACTCCTCCAAGTACTCGCAGGTGTGGAGGACGGCGTGGTGCTCGACGGGGGTGGTGACCACGTGGTCGCCAACGCGGGCCTTCTTCTGGGCGAAGGCAACGCCCTTCAGGGCCGTGTTGATGGACTCGGAGCCGCCGCTGGTGAAGACGACCTCCGTGGAGCGGCAGCCCAGCACATCGGCCACCGAGCGGCGCGCTTGGTCCAGGGCGCGCTGCGCCTCGCGGGCCAGGGCATAGGTGCCCGACGGGTTGCCGAAGCGCCCCTTCAGGTAGGGCAGCATGGCTTCCAGCACCCGCGGGTGCAGCGGCGTGGTGGCGGCGTGGTCGAAGTAGATGAGTCCGCTCATAGCTAAGAGACCGCCCCGCTACCGAGGACGGTCAAGAGAAAAAGCAAGCTTATGATACCCCTCTGGGGTATCGTTGTCAACCGGAGCAAGCTTGGCCCGGATGGCGAGTGACTGGCTTCGGGACTTGATGATGCTGCGCCCACCATGTTCCAAGCCCGGATGAGCTGGGGAGGTTCGGTGGCTTCAGGGGATGCTCAGCAGGCGCTTGGCTAGGTTGATCTTACCCTCAAGGTCAGCCTGACGGCCGATCATGATCCTCTGGGCAGCGGGTGGGCCGGCCCCGTGCATAGATTCGATCAGATAGCCTACAGCGCCGGCACCGGCGACCAAGTTCTCGATCAAGCGCAAGACTTTCATCCGGTCAGTGACCTGTACATCTTCTGCGGCAGCCAGGTACTTCCTTATGTATGGCCCTGTCACCGGATCCTGAAGGTCCTTGGCCGAGGGCATCGTGCCCAGTAGCCCGCCCGCGATGTCGGTCGCCAGACGCGCCAGCTCATAGGGGAAGCGGGTCACGTTAAGCTTGCAGACGTTGGCGAGCAGCATGTCGATCTCGTAGTTGCCGGCGAGGGTCTGGTGTCCAAGGGCAGAGCAGGCGATCCCCGCCGAGAACATGGTCTCGTTGAGGTGGATCATCTCGACGAGCTTGTCGCGGATGTGAGAGGCGCCTTCGACTCCGTTCATGCGGGCGATGAGGGCTGTCGCCCCGATCAGGACGTCGCCGACCCCGACCTTGCATCCGCCGTAGCTCTGTCGATGGTAAGCGGCAAAACGCTCTACCAGCTTCCCCGACTGGTCTACTTCGCCATTCAAGAAGATCCGCTCCTCCGGCACGAATACGTCCTCAAAGACGGTCATCACCTCCTGGCCACCGAAGCGAACGTTGCCGATGTCCAGGTTGGGGTCCTCCAGCTTTCGAGTGTCGCTGGCCTGCCGGCCGTACACGTAGCGGATACCCCTGGTGTTCGTGGGGACGGCGAAGCAGATCGCCCAGTCTTCCTCTCCCTGCCTCATGCTAATCGTTGGCATGACAATGATTTCGTGAGAGTTCAGCATGCCGGTCTGGTGGAGCTTGGCCCCCCGGACCACCACGCCATCGCTCTGTCGCGCCACAACACGTAGATAGAGGTCAGGGTCCGCCTGATCCCGAGGGCGCTTGCCCCGGTCGCCCTTGGGGTCGGTCATGGCGCCGTCTACCACCAGGTCATCCGACTGGACACGGGCCCAGTACTCCCGGAACCGGCGATGGTAGTCCGTGCCATGCTCCTGATCACATTCATAGGTCACGCTGAACACCGCGTTGGCAGCATCCAGCCCGACGCAGCGCTGGAAACAGCAGGACGTCACGTTCCCGCAGTAACGCTGCATCAGCACCTTGTTGACCAGGTCTTCCTTGCTCTGATGGAGATGCGTGAAGCGGTTTATCTCCTCGCCCGAGAGTGACGATCGTACCCGGAAAAGAGATCGGCTCTCGTCATTGTGAGCGCAATCGAAGGTCGCTGCTACCGCTCGAACGGAGGGTGCGACGAGAGGGTGATCCGGCAATGCCCCCACCTCCTCGCCCATGATGTGGGCTTCGAGATGGAGCTCCTTAAGGGAGGCCGTGTATTCGGCTCCTGTTTTCACGGCCATCTCCTTGTCCTTCTCCTTCTCAACGTGACATGCCCGACGCTCTCGCCAGTGCCAGCGCCAGCGGTCGTTCTACCTACTTATTCTATCATTCTGTCGGTGGGGGTTGGCAGCCCGCCAGCGAGGCGAGGACAGCGCGCGACATGTGTTGGCGCGCGTCAGGGCCTGCTCACCTCTGGCCGGAAGCGATGGTATTCCAGGAAGCGGCGGAGGGCCAGCGCCGCCCTCTCGAAGCTGACGAAGCAGGCGATGCCCCGCGCCGTTACCCTCTCCCGCAGCTCGGCCACGATAGCTTCCAAGTGGCCCGGGTGCATGACGGTGAGGAACGGCTTCGGCGAGCGCTCCTGGTAGGCGGCCAGGGCGTCGAGAGTCTCCTCCAGAGCCTTGGGGTCGGCCCGCCAGCGACGCGCTATGAAGCCCGACCCCATCTCCAGAGCCACGGCGTCGATGTGCTCGTCCTCGTTGAGGATGTCGAGCATGCGCACCAGGTTCCCCAACGAGCCGCCCCAGCCGATGGTGCCTCCGATGTCCAGGGGGTTGCGGTAGCTCCCTCCGATGATGTTGAAGAACGAGGCCAGCTTCTCGTAGGAGGAGGCGGTGAGCAGGGGCACCTCCAGCCCCCCGCGGGCGAAGGCGTCGGCGATAACCACCGACTGGCCGCCCGTCATGGCCATCAGCCCTACCCGGTGGCCGGTGCTGGGCTTCAGGTAGAGGAGGGCCTCCACGGCGTCCACGGTCTCATCCAGGCTGTCGGTGCTCACGACGCCGGTCTGGCGCACCAGGGCCTGCCAGACGGTGGAGGCGGTGGCTAGGGCCGCCGTGTGGGAGGCGGCCCCCCGCTGGCCGGCCTCCGTCTGGCCGCCCTTCCAGATGACGACCGGCTTGCGCTGCGCCGTCTGGCGCAGGACGTGGAAGAAGCGGCGGCCGTCGTGCACCCCCTCCAAGTAGAGGGCGATGATGCGGGTCTCCTCATCGTCGGACAGGAACTGCAGGTAGTCCGAGGCATCGACCACCGCGCCGTTGCCCATGCTGACCGACTTGCTGATGCGCACGCCGTGGGCGGCGCCCAGAAGGCTGAAGTTGATGGCGTGGGTGCCGCTCTGGGAGATGAACCCCACGGGCCCGCTCTCGCCGGCTGACTGCTCGGTGGATTGGCGCACGCCCAAAGCGGGGTTGTAGATGCCCATGCAGTTGGGGCCTACCAGCACCAGATTGTTCTCGCGGGCCAGTCGCGCGATCTCCTCCTGGAGGCGGATGCCCTCCTCCTCGCCCGTCTCGGCGAAGCCGGAGGTGAAGAGGGTGACACCGCCCACGCCCTTCTTGGTGCAGTCGGCGACGATGCGGGAGGCCACGGCCCGTGGTACAGCGCAGACCACGTAGTCGATCTCGCCGGGGATGTCCAAGAGGCTGTGGTAGTTGGGGACGCCCAGGGCCTCGATGCCGGGGATCTCCTTGGGGTCGATCTGGACGGAGTAGACGGGGCCCTGGAAGGTGCGCATGTTGTGCAGCCACAGGTAACCCAGGGCCCGCTTGTCGCCGACGACGGCCACGCTGCTCGGGTTGAAGACGCGCCGCAGCCGCTCGGCCTCGACGCTCAAGGGGAGCGCTCTCGCCGGCCGCCGGCGGGTGCCCGTCGGGCGGCCTGATGGACGGGCGATCCCTTCTCCCGGCGGTGCTTCTCTTCCAGCTTCTTGCGCTTCACACGCTGCTTACGAAGCGCGACACGCTTCCTCTTGTTCATGGGGCCTCCGCCCCGGCGGGCAGGTGCATCAGGAAAGGACGATGCGGGCGTCCACGGCCAGGGCGCCGTCCTTGTAGGCGAAGACGGGGTTGAGGTCCAGCTCAGAGACCTCCGGTTGCTGCTCCACGAACTCGGAGACGCGCAGGAGGAGGCTCTCCAGCGCGGCCAGGTCGGCGGGGTCCTGGCCGCGGTATCCTTCCAGCAGGGGGAAGCCCTTAATCTCGCGAATCATCTGGCGGGCGTCGCGGGCGGCGATGGGTATGATGCGGAAGGAGACGTCTTTCAGCACCTCTACCAGGACGCCGCCCAGGCCAAACATGATGACCGGCCCGAACTGGGGGTCGGTGCTCACCCCGACGATGACCTCGATGCCCGGCCGGGCCATCTGCTGCACCGAGACGCCGTCGATGGTGGCGTCGGGGGCGGCGCGACGGGCGGCAGCCATGATCTCATCGAAGGCGGCGGCCACCTCCT
>Ga0315279_10004071_pt1 | contig 19846 bp, 16 predicted proteins | sample YL17G06_20_MG_FD_203694 | JGI IMG/M metagenome (GOLD analysis project Ga0315279, IMG submission 203694) | Sediment microbial communities from Yellowstone Lake, YNP, Wyoming, USA - YL17G06_20 | ecosystem: Environmental > Aquatic > Freshwater > Lake > Sediment | place: USA: Wyoming | collected... | reverse complement strand
GCCGGGAGAGAAGCCGAATTTGTGAACCTACTGCTGCCTGCGAAAAAGAAAAAGGTCGTTGTCATTGGCGGGGGGCCGGCCGGTATGGAGGCGGCCAGGACGGCCGCCGGACGGGGACATGAGGTGGTCCTGTTGGAGAAAGGCGACCGTCTCGGTGGGACTTTGACCATGGCCGCGGCGGCGCCCTTCAAGGCCGATATGAAACAATACCTGGATTGGGCTATCCGTGCCACGATGGATACGCCTGATTTGACGGTGAAATTGTCTATCGAAGCGACGCCGAAAAAGATTAAAGCAGAGAACCCGGATGTCATTATCATCGCTGTGGGCGCCTTACCCGTTATCCCCCGGATTCCCGGTATTGACGGAAAAAACGTTGTCCTGGCGGGGGATGTTGACCTGGGCAAAGCGAAGGTCGGCGGAAGGGTGGTTGTCGCCGGCGCCGGGCTGACCGGTTCTGAGACAGCGCTTTATCTGGCGCAGCAGGGGAAAAAGGTTACTCTAATTGACATGCTTTCCCTGGAGAAAATCGATGCCAGCTCTCCCTTTGCCGATACCGGGACTCTATGGGGTATGCTCGAAAACCTTAAAGTTGACATAATCACCGAAGTAAAACTGGAATCTATTACTGACACCGCCGCCGTTATTACGGATAAAAACGAGCGCAGGACGGAAATACCCTGTGATACTATCGGTCTGGCGCTGGGTGTCGAACCTCGTACGGAACTTGTCTCGATGTTTACGGACCTGGCCCCTGACGTACATGTTATCGGCGACTGCCACAATCGAAGAGGTAATCTGCTCAACGCTACATCGGAAGGATTCTTCGCCGCGATGGAGCTTTGATGCCAGGGCGTTTTATTCTGGCCAGTTACTCAGGGTCAATTGATGACGCCCTCATTTTTTAAAGAAAGAATTTCCGTCTTTGTCTTCTTGAGCAACGATGCCAGTATTTCTGCGGTGTGTTCTCCCAGAGCCGGCGCGCCCTGATACACTCTTCCGGGTGTTTCCGACAGGCGGAAAGGAGAGCCGGCGATTTTCATTTTACCTATTCCCTTTTGTTCGATTTCCACCAGCATATTCCGGAAATGAATATGAGGGTCTTCGCATATTTCTTTTATATTTTTCACACGGGAGCAGGGGAGGCCTTCCTTTCCAAAAATATCCTCCCAGTCTTTAGCCCTCTTTTGAATAAGTTCCTCACTTAAAATGATGTTAAGAGTCTCCCGGTTTTTTGTTCTTAAAATATTTGAACGGAATCTCACGTCTTCAATCAAATCGCTTCTACCTAGTGCGGTGCATAAGCGTGCCCATTGTCTATCATTGCCGATGGCAAAAACTACCCACCTATCCCTGGCACGGAAAGCCTGGAAAGGGGTTATGCTGGGATGCGCTGTTCCCAGTGGTTTTGGTATTTCTCCCTCTATGGTATAACGGGCGACGGCATTCTCCATGATAGAGAATAGGCCGTCAATCATGGAGCCATCGTACCGCTGCCCCTTCCCTGTAACTGTCCGGTAAAATAAAGCTGCCAGAATTCCGATAGCCGCCTGGTGGCCGGCAACTATATCTCCTATAGAGGAGCCAACCCTGCACGGAGGGCCCTGCTCAGGACCTGTAATACTCATCAGTCCGCTATATGCCTGCGCAACAATATCATAAGCCGGCCGGCTCGCATACTCCGGTAGCGTTTCATGTCCGAAACCGGAAATGGAAGCGTATATTATTTTAGGATTAATCTGCCGGACTTCTTCCCAGCTAAAGCCCAGAGCTTTCATCGTGCCGGGTCGGAAATTCTCCACTATCACGTCGGAAACCCTGATAAGTTCCCGAAGAATCTCTTTTCCTTTCTTCTCCTTCAAATTCAAGACCATACCCTTTTTATTCCGGTTGAGACTGATGAAATATCCACTATGGTTCTTGTCTATCCTGTCCACGAAAGGCCCGTATTCCCGGGCATCATCGCCCTGTGGCGGCTCGATATGGATGACTTCTGCTCCCAGGTCTGCCAGTATCATCGTTGCCGTTGGACCGGCTAAAACGTGACTCAGGTCAACGACTCGTATTCCTTCCAGTGCTGTTTCCATTTTCCACCCCTTGTCCGCAGTTTATTTTCTAAGTTTATCACATGGTGTTGAGATTCAATATTTTTATGAGGAAGATATTGGTGAAGTAACCTGGTGGTAGGCTAAGGAATACCTAAAGGAGATAACTTGGTTCACGCCTCTTTTGTGTGCCTTCGTCTCGAGTGTATTTTTATCCGGCCAGCATTTGCGGAGATAGTGGTTCCACTATGGGTTTGGTGTTATTTATAGTGATTGCATCTGACCCAATGCTGCCCGATCAACCTTAACTCCGGTACGACTTTCGAGCACGACTCCCCGGACTCAGCGCAGCGCGTGTGGAATCGGCATCCTTCAGGAGGATTCAACGACGAAGGCATTTCGCCGCTAAGTATTATCTGTTTTGCCCCCTGGGTATCGTCCTCGGGCAATGTTAATTGAGAGGCTGATATCAATGCCTTTGTGTACGGATGCAGAGGTTTCTCAAATAGATCTTCTGCCACCCCGTATTCCACTATCTGCCCCAGATACATTATTGCCACGCTGTGACTCATATACCGTACTGTTGCCAGGTTATGCGCGATAACCAGATAGCTCAGATTGTATTGCGCTTGAAGGTCCTTCAGCAGGTTCATAATTTGTGCCCGAATCGACACGTCCAGAGCCGACACGGGCTCATCCAGCACGACCAGACTGGGGTTCAAAGCCAGGGCGCGCGCTACCGCAATCCGCTGTCGCTGCCCTCCGCTGAACTCATGCGGGTAACGCTCGGCAGCATCTGACATGAGTCCCACTTGCTCGAGCAGCTCCAGTACCCTGCTCCGGATTTGACTCTTCGTTTGTTTGGTATTCACAACCAGCGGCTCGCCGATAATATCTCTCACCCGCATCCTCGGGTTCATGGAACTCCACGGGTTCTGCTGTACCGCCTGTACCCTTGGCCGGTACTCCGCCTTCAGTTGCGCCTGAGAGAATAGGTTAAGGTCTTTTCCTTCAAAGAGAATAGTCCCGGAGGTCAATCGCTCCAATAGTAGCACCGCCTTGGCGGTAGTTGTCTTCCCGGCGCCCGATTCTCCGACAAGGCTTAAAGTCTTTCCCCGTTCTATCGTGAATGATATGCCGTCCACAGCCCTGACCCAACCGACGGTTCGCTGGAGAAAACCCCTTGTCACAGGGTAGTGTTTCGTCAGGTCCCGCCCTTCCAGTAAAACGTCTGCCATGGTCTATTTCACCTTCCAGCAAGATACAGAGTGCCCATTGCCGATATCCACCTCAGGTGGCTCTTGTTCACGGCAAATCTCTTGTACGACGGTACAGCGAGGAGCAAATCGGCAGCCGGGGGGCAGGTTCATCAGTGATGGAGGTTGCCCTTCAATCGAGTACAGCCGGTCATCCTTCCGGTCCAGACGCGGTACAGAGTTAATCAGAGCGCTTGTGTAAGGATGTCTGGGTGCATTGAATATTTCCCTGGTGGGAGCTGTCTCTATAATTTTTCCGGCGTACATCACTCCTACCCGATGGCACATATTGGCTATGACCCCGAAGTCGTGCGTAATAAAGATTATGGCCACATTTGTCTTCTGTTGGACATCCTTAAACAGGGCCATGTACTGAGCCTGTATAGTGGCGTCAAGAGCGGTTGTGGGCTCATCGGCGATGAGCACACGTGGATGGCAGGACATTGCGATGGCTCCCACCACCCGCTGCCTCATCCCTCCGCTTAACTGAAAAGGATATTGCCGAAGAATCATCTCAGGCGAAGGAATCCGGAGTAACCGGAGTGCTGAAATGACCTCCTGCTCGACCATGTGTTCGTCGGCTAGATTCTGGTGCAGCCGCACCGATTCGGCTATCTGGTCGCCGATGGGGTAGACCGGGTTGAGTGAAGTCATCGGGTCCTGGAGAATCATGGAAATCATCCTGCCTCGATATGCCCTCATCGCCTTCTTGCTCAACTCCATGAGATTTGTGCCTTCCAGGATTATCTTACCGCCGACGATTCTGCCCGCAGGCTCCGGAAGTAAGCGGAGGAGCGACAGACCGGTTACGGTCTTCCCGCAACCGGATTCACCGACTATCCCGAAGGTCTCTCCCTCACGCACGTAAAAACTGACCCCGTCGACGGCCTTGACCTCGCCTCGCCGGGTGAAGAAAGAGGTACGCAAGTCCTCTACTTGAAGAATTATCTCTCTCACATTTGCCTCAGTCTCGGGTCCATCTTATCGCGGATCCAGTCACCCAGGAAATTCCCGGATAGTACTACCAGCCCGATGGCTATACCGGGGAATGTAGAAATCCACCAGGCCCTATCGAGGTCGTTTCTGCCGTCGGATACCATGGAGCCCCATGACGGCATTGGTGGTGGAATACCGATCCCAAGGTAGCTCATCGCTGATTCTGCCAGAATCATGGTGCCTACAGAAAGCGTTATACCTATTATCAAGATATTAAGAATATTCGGGAAAATATGCCGGAGCATTATTCTCCACGGAGACACACCGATTACCTGCGCCTGGGCGACAAAGTCGGAATTACGTACTCTCAACGCCTCACCGCGTATAATACGGGCGTAACCGGACCAGCCCAGTATTGATAGTGCGATAATAACGGTAAAAAATCCCGGGCCGAGACTGACGGCAATCAATATTGCCAGGAGAAGACCAGGAAAAGCCATGGCGATGTCGGTAATCCTCATGATAAAGGCATCGACACGCCCCCCCATGTAACCCGATATTATTCCCAGTACCGTGCCCACGCTAGCGGTAATAGCTATCGCCAGCAACGAAACGCTGAGCGATATCCTCGCCCCGTAGATAGCACGGCTTAATATATCTCTTCCGAGCGTATCGGTCCCCAGGAGATGCTTGGTCGAGCCGCCTTCAACCCAGGCCGGCGGCAGCCGCCTCTCCGTAAGAGATGTCTCATCGTAGGGGAAAGGCGCCAGGAAATTGGCGAATATCGCCGTGAAAATTAAAAGAGCGAAGATAGCAACCGGGAGAATCATCCCCAGGTTTCTGAAAATCCGCCCCCACTGTGTCAGGCCCCGGTACTGGTGTTTAGGTTTTACTTCAACATTCGTTACCATAGTCATATACTTGACTTTTTACGATCTCTGGTACCTGATTTGCGGGTCGACATAGGCGTAAGCAATATCTACAAGGAGGTTCATGCCAAGGACCATGATAGCCACTATAATCGTGATGATTTGTACAACCGGAAAATCGCGGCCTATGGTCGATTCTACGGCCAGTTTACCCATGCCGGGCCAGTTAAAAATGTTCTCGGTGATGACGGCGCCGCCAACTATTCCCGCCAACATCATACCGGCTACCGTCATCGGTGATATTATGGCATTACGCAGGGCGTGTTTCCAGATGACCGTCCTTTCGGGAAGTCCCTTGATTCTTGCCAGCTTGATATATTCGCTATCGAGGACGTCCAGCATGGTGGAACGCACCAATCGCATCATGCCCGGCAGCATGAAGAATAACATCGTGCCTACCGGCAGAATATAGTTTTTTATTCCACCCATGCCGGCGGCTGGTAATATCTGCCAGTAAACGGAAAATATCAGCATGGCCATGAGAGCTATCCAGAAGCCGGGCAACGCCTGCCCCAGAATCGCCAGGAACTTCATCCCGTTATCAAAAATCGAATCGCGCCGGGTTGCCGCCAGTACCCCCAGCGCTATTGACATAATTATACCTATAATGAATGAAGGCACCCCCAATTTCAGAGTATTAGGCAATGCTTTGCCAATCATATCGGATACAGGAATCCTCTTGATGAACGACTCACCTAAATCACCGCGTGCCAGGTCTTTGATATAAATCCAGAACTGTGTGGCATAGGACTTATCGAGCCCGAGCTGCTGTTGCATAATCAATATCTGTTCCGGAGTGGATAAAGGAGACATCATGAACAATATCGGATTGCCAGAGATGCGGACCATGAAAAAGACCAAGATGATAATGCCGATGAGGGCGACGACTGTCTGTAACAGTCTTATAATGATAAATCGTGTCATCTCATAATTTCCTTGCTAAAATAATACTATTAGTTAATTCGGCGTGTCAAACCCAGTCGTTACAGTTGATATGTCATTATTACGTAAACAAACAAAATCCGAAATAAAGATACCTGCCCTGTTTGCCTGAATACTTTTGAAAACGACTATAATTATTTCTTCGGGGGCGTGTAACCGCCCCCGAAGATTCTTTTAACCCAGACTGTTAGAGTCTATTGTCCCGGATGCTTGACGCCGCAGGCAGCGTCCTGGAAGGCCATGTGTGGGTTAACGGTAAAATCGCCTATATTATTGCTCACGATAAGCAAGGGGTCGGTGTAGGCGATGCCGATGCTGGTGTAAAGATCTTTGGCGCCCCTCTGCCAGTCTATGTAGTCTTGTTTGGCTTTTACGGGGTCAAGCTCGCCGATATATTTATCGAAGAGCGCGGTAACTTTCGCGTCGACGGTTACCTGGTGTATACCGTAGGAGGTATACAAATTCCGGCAGTAGGCGGTGCCATTGAAGGCGGAGCCAGCCCAGGACCATATCCAGCCGAGACATGCGTCGTCGCCCTTGAGTTTTTGGATGAAGATGTACTGGAGCCAAACACCCATATCGACGATATTAATTTTTGCCTTGATGCCGACTTTAGTCCAGTAGCCCTGCAATGCCTGCCAGAAATCCATCCCGGGTCCGGCCGGTGTGAAGCAGTTGATGGTCGGGTCAGCGAACTTTTCTGGATAGCCGGCTTCCTTCAGCAGGGCTTTGGCCTTATCGGGGTCGTAGGGGTCGGGCGCGATGAGGTCGTCGGTCACGCCGTAGGAACCGGGAGTCAGGAAGAACCGGCCACCCGGTTTGGCGAGCCCACGCCATATGGTATCGCACATTTCCTGGCGGTTGATAGCGTAGGAAAGTGCCTTGCGGATGCGGATATCGTATACCGGTCCGGATTTTTCCAGATGAGGGCCGATGATAGCGAGAATGTTTGCCGGAGCTATACCTTGAAGGCGCGTTTGCCAGCCCTGCATTCTCAGCTCGACGAGCCTGTCCGTCGTGATGCCGAACGGTATATCTATCTCGCCACGCTTGAGCATGGCGACCTGGGTCGCCTCTTCAGGTACCTGAAGGTCTACGAGATACTTAAAATAGGGTACTCGTTCCGGCATCCAGTATTCCGTGTTAGCTTCCACCCTGAAACTTGTCTCGGGAACATGCATAACGAACTTCCAGGGTCCGGAGCCGATGGGGTGCTTGCGGAACTCGTCCTGGCCGACTGTTTCGAAGTATTTCTTGGGCAGGATGCGCACCCAGCAGAACGTGTCGAGGAGCTGCGGCTGGGCATCCTTGGTGACGAACTCGTAAGTATAGTCATCGATGACTCTATGGGAAACCTTCTGGTCGCGCAGCTGGTTAGACCAGGGGTTCTTGGATTCTGGAGAACTGAACCTTTCCATTTCGAAAAGTACGTCATTGGCGGTAAGCGGGTCGCCGTTATGGAACTTGATGCCTTTGCGGATATGGAACGTCCAGGTCTTGCCATCGGGGGATAAATTCCAACTTTCAGCCACTTTGCCGACATAATCACCTTGGGGCGTAAAGGCAAGCAGAGAATCGTACATAAGCCAGCCCCAGGTCGATTCAAATAAGATGGGGTCGGTGGCTTCGACACCGAAATCGGTGGTAGCCGTGGTTATCGTGCCATAGGGGGCTGGCTTGGCGGTTGGCTTTGCTGGTGCTGCTGGCGCCGGTGCCGGTGCTGCCGGTGCCGGGGCGGCTGGTTTTGGTGCGGCTGGTGCAGGTGCTGCTGGTGCCGGCGCTGCTGGTGCTGGCGTTGGTGCTGGCGTCTCCTCTTTGGCACAGCTACCCAAAACCATTCCTATTGCCAGTATCACTATTAACGAGATAAAGAGTAATCTTTTCATTTTTCCTCCTAATTAAGTATAGGGTTTGTACACCTCCTCACGAGTATTGGGTTAGGACTTATTATTCTACTTATTCTATAATTCTCACCCCCTCCTCACTGATTTAGATTTGGGTTTTATCCACCGGTTCCGTGAACACGGATAGAATTTCCCATATTATGACCTGTGTTCCGCCTATGAGAATCCTCATAGTAGATTGAATATAATATATTCTACATTTCTCGAATTGTCAATATCGGGTTTTGCTGGTACTGCTCAGTTTATGTTGATTTTTATCGACAATACTTCACCCTTTAAAGGTATGATCTTATCGTAAAAATCATTAATTAAGGCATAGAGGAGAAAAATCAAAGTAAGCAGAATAGGACTAAACACCAATATCGCTAAAGCCGAGAGGGTGTTTTTTAAAACTGGATTTTTAATCATCATACCCCATTTAATTCTTATTATACGTCCAAATAGTCATTTACAGAAGAGCCAAATTGCCCTTTCTTAATGAAACAAGAGTATTCTTCTGACACCTTCTTCTCCGAGTGTCATTTTATGAGTAATTGTGCAAGCCATCAAGCAGGATCCTGTGGCATTTGCTTCCTAGAGTTGAGGCTCCTGGCACTCTATTCTGGTCGTGGCCTAATTCTGCTCATGAGCTTACCGATATAGCGCTGTAAGACATGGATGCCAAAGCCTAATATCACCACCTTATGCTTTCACATACATTCTTTATGGTATAATCGACATGATTTGACATATCCCATTTAAAAGTTCTATAAATGTTTAACAGCAAATTATAGGATGGCCTCATATGAAATTTACGATTGACATAGACAATGGCGGAACTTTTACCGATGGATTTTTTACCAATGAAGCACGAATCGAATGGGTCAAGGTGGACACGACACCTCACGACCTGACGGTATGTTTCCTCAAGTGTATTGAGGAAGGCGCCGCGAAGTTCGGGCTTACCCTGCCGCAATTACTCCATGAAACGGAGGTAATCAGGTTTTCCACGACCCATGCCACCAACACTTTGCTCCAGAGGGCGGGCCCCCGGCTGGGGTTGATTGTCACTAGAGGGTTTGAAGAAAGCTTTTACTCATCAGCCGCAAGGAGCCCGGCGCTTGATTTCATTATTCCCGCTGGGATGGTCATCGGCATTGACGAGCAGGCAGGCAAAGACAATGTGGATGGAGAGCAGGTGAGGTTGGCCATACGTAGCCTTCTGGGGCATGGGGCAAGGATTATCGTGGTCAGCCTTTATCGCGCCCATCTTGACCCGGCCAACGAGCTGAAGGTCAGAGAGATAGCCGATGACGACTACCCAAAACACTATCTGGGTGCCGTGCCACTGCTACTTTCCCACGAAGTCAGCACTACAACGGATGACGCTTCGCGAACCAATGTGGCCCTGCTCAATGCCTATTTCCATCCAGACATGGTCCGTTTTTTGTACAAGGCCGAGGATGATGTCAGAAAGCTGGGATACAGTAAGCCGCTCCTGGTCGTCCATGCCGATGGCGGCGTGGCCCGGGTCGCCAAGACAACCGCCATTATGACCAATAACTCCGGGCCTTCGGCCGGTGTGCTCGGCACCACCTATATGAGCGGGCTGTACCACCTGCCGTACGTGGCCAGCATGGATATCGGCGGCACCAGCGCCGATATCAGCCTGGTAATTAATGGTCGGCACGGCTACAAGCGTGAAGCCATGCTGGAGGGAATACCGGTGAAACTGCCGGTCATCGAGGTTTACCCGACGGCGGCTGGCGGAGGCTCAATAGCCAGACCTAAAAATAAGAAACAGATACAGGTGGGCCCGGACAGCGCCGGTGCCATGCCAGGCCCGGCCTGTTACGGACTGGGCGGCACGGAAGCTACCTCCACCGACGCCTGTGTCGTCCTGGGCTATATTGACCCGGACTACTTCCTGGGCGGCAAGCGGAAGCTGGATGCGGGCCTCGCTCGTGAGGTTATCACCAAAAACCTGGCCAAACCGCTGGGCATCTCCGTGGAGGCCTGCGGCCGGTTGATTACCGAGGCGATGGAAGATATTTGCGCTGAGGACATTGGTAATCTGATAAAAGCCGGCGGGTATAACCCGAGCGACTTCGTCCTCTTTTCCTTCGGAGGGGCCGGTAGCGTTTACTGCTGCGGCATCGCCGATAAAGTGGGCATACCCAAAATATACTGCTTCCGCTTCAGTTCCGTTTTCAGTGCCTTCGGCTCCTCATGCGCCGATGTCCTCCATACCTACGAATCCCTATCGAGGCTGTCCCTCAAACGTCAAGACAGTCAATCGCAAATACAGGGATTCAACAAGACAGTGCAAGGGCTGATGGACTCGGTGCTGCGGGACATGAGGGGGGAGGGATTCCCGCCAGAAAAGGTGTCGTTTTCCCTGGAGCTGGAAGTTGAATACGGCAATGCCATTACGGCTTTTGAATCTCCCGTGAATTTACTTGAAGGGCCGCAGGACGTCAAAAAAATTATTAATGCTTTTACCGCACAGAATAATGCCGCTGTCGACGAACTCAAAATACGCCTCTTCCGGCTGCGGGCAACCAGCCCGGCTGCCCACCCGGAACTAGCTACCTATGACTTTGTTGGGCAGAGTCCGGAAAAGGCCCTGAAAGGATACCGGGACGTCTACTGGAAGGAAGGCTTTACCCGGACGGCAATCTTCAGCCAGATGGAACTCAAGTGCGGTAACGTTATTCCGGGGCCGGCCATCATCGAGAGCGATGATACGACGATACTGATTCCCCTAGGAAAGAAGTACACTGTGGATAATCTACTGAACGGCGTCATCGAGCCAGCCTGAGAAGGAGGAACCGATGGGTGCTAAAAGACAGATAACCGAATATCTGGATATAGACCTGGAAAAGGAACTCTGGTGCTGTAACCGCTGTGGACATGAGCTTGTCTCCGCCAGAGAAAATTACAAAAAAGGGTGCTTAATTTATGTCAGAAAAGACCCAACGACGATATATCACTCGACATTAACAGGACCCTTCAGCTTTGCGCCGGACCCGGCCTGGGCCATGCTGGTGGAGTTTTACTGTCCTAACTGCGGCGTGATGGTGGAAAATGAAATGCTGCCGCCGGGCCACCCGGTTACTTATGATATCGAACTGGATATCGACAAATTGAAAGAAAAATACCTATCGTCCGGAACAGATAAGCCAGCCAGGAAATAAACAATAAGGCAGGTGTAACGATGAAGGTCTCTCTTGATGTTGATATCGGCGGAACATTTACCGACCTTTTCTTGAGCTATGACGGCAAGACTGTCTTTACCAAGACGCCTACGACCGCTTATAACCTTTCGGTTGGCTTCATGCGGGCGGTAAAAGATGCGGCGGTCCTGCTCGGCATTTCCGTTAAGGAGCTGTTGGGCAGCACCGAGGTTGTCCGCTACTCCACGACCATTGCTATGAACACCCTTCTGCAAAGGACCGGCCCTAGGCTGGCGCTGATTACCACGGAAGGCTTCGAGGATATCGTACCCATCGGCAAAGGCGCTTCATGGTCGGACCAGCTGACCTTCCGGGAAATCAGGAACCTGGCCCGTATCGTCAAGCCGGAGCCCATCATCTCCCGGGAAATGACGGTGGGCGTTAAGGAAAGGGTCAACTCCCGGGGGGAGATAATCAGACCCCTGGACGAAGAAGACTTTCTGGATAAACTGCAGCACTTGGTGGACAAGGGGGCCAGGGGATTCGTCGTCAGCCTGCTCTTCTCCTATGCCAACCCCACCCACGAAAAGCGTATCGCCGAGATTATCCGTAAAGAATACCCGGACTTTTACCTGGGGGCCATGCCGGTAGTGCTTTCTTCAAAAGTAACACCTAAACAGAACGAATATACGCGTACCGTGACTACGATATTGAATGCTTACCTTCATTACTCCATGTGGGAGCAGATTTCCGGTACGGGCGATGAACTCCGCAACTCAGGCTACGATAAGACCATCATGATGGTGCATAACAGCGGCGGCATGGCCGAGGTCTTTCGCACCGCCGCTATCCAGACTTTTAACGGTGGGCCGGTGGCTGGGCTCATCGGGGGAGCCAATGTCGGCAGGATACTGGGGTATGACAACATTGTCGTCAGCGATATGGGCGGTACCAGCTTCGACCTGGGCCTGGTCGTGGCCGGCAGCAGCCGGTTCTACCAGTTCCACCCCCTCATCGACCGCTGGTGGGTGGACATGACCATCCTGGAGACAAGGTCCATTGGCGCCGGCGGCGGTTCTATCGCCTGGCTCAACCCCGTCATGGGTAATCGACTGGAGGTCGGGCCTCAGGGTGCCGGTTCCATGCCGGGGCCGGCCTCTTATAATCTGGGCGGGACCGAACCCACTGTTACCGATGCCGATATCGTGCTGGGTTATATCAATCCTGACTACTATCACGGCGGGCGCATGAAGCTGGATAAAGGAAAGGCGGTCTCTGCTATCAGGGAAAAAATCGCCAGACCCTTGGGTATTGAGGTGGAAGAGGCGGCGCTGCTGATTAAAAAGATTGTTGATGCCAATATGGGCGATACCATCGCCAAGGAGACCTTCCTCAGGGGCTTCAAGCCCAGCGATTTTATCCTCTTTGCCTTCGGCGGAGCCGGGCCTACCCATTGCTGCTCCTACGGCCCGTATGCCGGGATAAATAAGATAGTCGTCTTTCCCTTCTCGCCGGTGTTCTGTGCCTTTGGCTCAAGCACAATGGACATCCTCCATTTGTACGAGCAATCGCTGCGCCTTCCGTTGCTGGCTCCGATAACAATGAAGTGTTTTGAAGATTACGATGTCTTCAATAGTACGGTAAAAAGCCTGCAAGAGAGAGCGGTCAAGGACATTACCAATGAGGGCTTTTCTCTTGAGTCCATCAAGTTTGGCCTTGAGATAGAAGCCAAGTACGGCGGCCAGCTCAATATCCTCCGTTTCATGTCTCCGCTCCTGTTTATTAATAATGCCGCCGACGTCATGGCGGTATATAAAGCCTTTGAGGATGAGTACTGCCGGGTCTACAACCGCATTTCGGCTTATCCGCAGGGGGGCGTGGATGTGCTTAACCTGATACTGCGCGCCACCGTGGACCACCCCAAACCGAAACTTCCTGCTTACCCGCGGGCCAGGGAGACGCCGGACGCGGCGGCACTTAAAGGCAAGAGACCTGCTTACTGGGTGGAATATGGTGAGTTCCGCCCGTCTCCTGTCTACGATGCCAGATTGCTGAAACACGGCAACATCATCAACGGTCCCGCCATCATTGAAGCTGAGGATACAACCATCGTGATGCCGCCGGTGCTTAAGCTTTCTGTTGACAAATATCACAACTTTATTCTGGAGAAGGTGTAGAGAAAGGGAGGATGATATGAGGCCAGACCCGCAAAAGCTACTGCAATGGATTAAGCCCAGTCCGCCCACGGATGAGGAATTGGAATGTCTGAAATTGCTGCAACCCGGCGATTATGAAATCTATACCGAGAAGCTGAACAACTTCCTCCTCGAGTCCAAGGAGGTCTTCATCAAGCTGGGCGTGAGCAGCATGCTCCGCTCCGGAGATGTCGTCACCGGCATCTACACGCCGACCGGGAACATGGTGGCCGCCTGGTGCGGAACCTATCTCCACGCCGTGGTCGGCCAGCTACCGATAAAGTACGTGGCCGAAACCTGGATAAACGAGCCCACGGTGGGTTGTAAGGATGGCGATATTTTTTACCTCTCCGACCCGCTTTACGGCGGGATACACAACTGCGACCAGATTATCGTCATGCCCGTTTTTAATGATGGTGAGCTTATCGCCTGGACGAACGCTGCCGTGCATCAGCCTGAGACCGGTGCCTGCGAGCCGGGCGGGATGCCGCTCAGTGCCAAGACAAGGCACGATGAAGGAATGCTTCTATCGCCCATCAAGATAGGTGAGAATTTCCGTCTCCGTGAAGACCTGGTGGAGATGTGCGTCAACCTGATGTCGCGGGCGCCGCGCATGCAGGCGATTGATATGCGGGCCCGGTTGAGCGCGGCTGACCGCCTGCGGCAAAGGATTGTATCGCTGGCCAAGGAGAAGGGTAATGACTTTGTCAAGGGTCTCTTCCGCCGCATTATCATTGAGGCGGAGGAAGGCACGCGAAGGAGAATCAGGGGCTGGAATGACGGCACATATCGGGCGGTGACCTTTATGGATATCGTCGGAGAAAAACACCGGCTGGTACGCAACTTTCTCACCCTGCACAAGAAGGGTGACCGGCTCACCTGGGACTTCACCGGCACCTCGCCCGAGAACGATAGCCCGCAGCACTGCATGCCGCATTCCCTGGCGGCTAATGTGGCCATACATTTAATGTCCTACTCATTCAATGACCTGCCCGTATCGGCCGGTATATTTGCACCGATGGAGTGGATTGTCCCCGAAGGGTGCATGTTTAACCCTAACTATGAAGCTGCCCAGAGCAATAGCGCACCTTCCTGCCACGGCGCTATGACCCTGGGCACCATCTGCATGAGCAAGCTGATGTTCGATAGCCCCCAGCGGGAACTGGTGGCGGCCGCCACCGGCAATACCGGCGTCGGTATTATTGTCTCCGGGGTAAACCAGTGGGGTGTGCCTATTGCTGATTTCCTCGCCTTCGGTCTCAACACCGAGGGGCATGGTGCCAGGACGGACATGGACGGCGTTGACGCCTACGGTTTCTCCCACTGTCCCACCGGCCGGGCGCCGGATATTGAAGATATAGAAAATGAGTTCCAGTTCTTCAACCTGGTGGCCAAGCTCAGCCGGGATAGCAGCGGCTTCGGCAAAAACCGTGGCGGCGCCGGCACTGAAACTATCTACGCCGTCAATTACGTCCCCTGGGCCCTCTATAACAGTCATGTCAAGGGGAGCAAAGTACGCAACTGCATCGGACTGTTCGGCGGTTATCCCCCGGCGACATTGCCAGGCATCGAAGTAAAGCACACCAATATCTGGGAAAAGATGAAGAGAGGCGATAAAGACCTGCCAGCCAATGCCATGCAACTGATTACAGAAAGGACTATTCGTGGTGATTACGAAATTGGTAGTATGTTCAAGAAAACGCATGTCATGGAAAACGGCGACCTCTGGGTCGTCTTCAGCGGCGGCGGTGGCGGTTACGGTGATGTGCTGGAGAGGGACCCCGGTATGGTCATGGACGATTTGAGGAGGGAACTTATTTCTCCCTGGACAGCGGAAAACGTCTATCATGTGGCCTATGACCACGCAACCCTGGAAGTGGACGAGGAAAAAACAAAGAGGCTCCGTCAGAAGGAGAGGGAAGACAGGAAATCCCGTGGTATAACCTGGGATAAGTTCGAGAAGGAATGGTCACAGCTTCGTCCTGCCGAAGAAATATTGGAATACTACGGGTCATGGCCGGATGCCAGGAAAACGAGAGAAATTATCAGGATGTAACCGGTTCAGAGCTTGAGATATGGATAAGATGATTACCTCTAAGGGATTGGTTAGAGGAGCATTTGAATCGGCTGATTTGCCACGGTTGCCCTTTATTCCCTGGTTATTCACCCATGCTGCCCGGCTGGAACAAATACCGGTGCGAAAGATATTCGCTGACCCAACTCAATATACAAAATGCCTTCAGAATGCCAGGAAACTATATGGCTATGATGCTATTATCGGCAGTTTTGATTCTTCCCTGGAAATGGAGATATGCGGCAACCCTATAAACTGGAGGGGCGACTATGAAGCACCTGCAACCAGCCCTCAACCTCAGTTTGACTTCGGTCGTCTTAAGGACATCAACATCGAAAGTGCCAGTAAAACGGGCAGATTTGGTACGGTTATCGAGTCTTTACGACGCATTAACAGGGTCTCGGGGCCAAACCTGGCTTTGGCTGCTGTAGTTACGGGTCCGCTGACCCTGACGGCGGGCCTGACAGGTAGAGACCCGATTAAGGACCTTGCCGAAAGGCCGGAAGAGGTTATCCAGGCTATTGAGGCTGCTGCCGGGTTTCTGCTGAAGGTAGTTCAGATTTACTGCCAGCTGGAGCTGGATATTATTGCTATTGCTGATAGACTGATGCCGGTTTTCCCGGCCGCGCATTTGTCCTGGCTGCGCTCGACTTTCTCGCCCATCTTGAATATAGTCAGGTTTTATAACGCTTTCTCCGTCCTGTTACCCGGCGAATCATCACTTGATAACCTGGCCAATTTGATAGACCTCGGGTTTGACGGGATAGTTGCCGCCGGCATTGACTTAACCACCTGGAACAAATTGAAAGGCGGACGCTCCTGTATTTTGGGGAAAGCCATTCCTGCCCACCTTCTTACCTCCGAACCAAAAGAGCTGCAAACATATTTAGAGACACATCTACCGGGAAAAATTGAGTCAGGCGTCTTTCTGACCACGGATTGGGAGGTGCCACCAGATACACCACCTGATCATATCCATTTAGTGATGAATATGATATCTAAACACTAGTACTTCATTATATAAATTAGTGATAAAATACCTCTCCCTTGAGGGGAGAGGTCAGGTGAGGGTGAAAATTCGGAGGTAGCCCCCTCACCTTAATCCTCTCCCACGTTGGGGAGAGGAGATTATCGATAACGCCTGTTTCTGTAACCAGGTATCAGTATCTTACCTTAAGGAGTCCGGGGAATAAGAAATGACCGTAAACAAAATTTTCAAAAGCTGTAATGAGGCGGTAGCTGATATTTTCCATGGCGCTACCATAATGGTCGGAGGCTTCGGGTCTTTCGGCGGCTTGCCTGTAAACCTGATTGTAGCTCTCGCCAATCAAGGAGCGAAAAACCTGACCGTTATCGCCAATATGGGTGGCGTAGGTTTTGAACTCAGCAAACGGATAAAACCCGGGGGATATAATGACCTTGGGCTCCTCTTCGAGAAAGGCCAGGTAAAGAAATTCATCGGGTCGGTGCCTGCCCTGGGCGGCATGCCGCCAACTTCTCCTCTTGAAAGATTATACAATGAGGGAAAGGTCGAGATTGAGGTGGTACCCCAGGGCACCCTGGCGGAGAGAATACGCTGTGGTGCGGGAGGACTGGGAGGGTTCTATACCCCGGTAGGCATAGGCACGGTCGTCGAGAAAGGCAAGGAGAAGAAGGTCATCGGTGGCAAAGAGTACATCCTGGAATTGCCTCTAACTGCCGATTTTGCGCTGGTTAAGGCCTACAAGGCTGATACCCTGGGAAACCTGGTTTACCGGAAAACGGCCAGGTGCTTTAACCCGGTAATGGCGATGGCCGCTAAGGTCACAATTGTAGAAGTTGACCGGGTTGTACCCGTTGGAGAGCTAGACCCGGAGGTTATCGTTACCCCTCATCTGTACGTGGACCGTATCGTGGAGGTGCCGAAATGAAGAGCCGTTTGGATGAGGCGACGATTGCCCTGCGGGCAGCCCGGGAGTTCGCCGATGGTTCAGTGGTTAACCTGGGCTACGGCATGCCCGGCTTATGCGCTAATTTTATCCCTGAGGGTAGAACCGTCTTCTTTCAGAGCGAGAATGGTATGCTGGGCTATGGAGGCTTAGCCACCGACGCAGAAAAAGACTACGAGATGATTAACGCCTCTGACCAGCCCGTTACCCCCTCGCCCGGTATGTGCTTTTTCGATAGCGCGGCATCATTTGACATGATCCGGGGTGGCCACGTTGACGTAGTCGTCCTCGGGGCTTTCCAGGTTTCCGAGAAGGGTGACCTGGCCAACTGGGGACGGCCCGGTCGGCCAGCCACTGGAATGGGAGGGGGCATGGACCTTGCCGCCGGTGCGGGCAGAGTCATTGTCACCATGCTGCACACGACGAAAGAAGGAAAGCCGCGTATTGTCAAAAACTGTACCTTTCCTCTGACGGCTAAGCAGTGCGTCAGCATGATCATCACCGACCTGGCTGTCATCGAAGTGACCGGGCAGGCCCTCGTTCTGAAGGAGATAGCTCCCGGCTGGACGGTCCCGGAGATACAGAGCCTTACTGAGGCCAGGCTGGAACCAACCGCGGATTTGAAGGAAATAGAGCTTTAATGCTCATAAGGCGGAGGTAACTAATTATGGAAGTGGTTATACCGGCTCAACCTGAACCAATCAAACTGGATATCAATAGGACGGCCTTAATTGTGGTCGACATGCAGAATGCCTTCTGTACGAAGGGCGGGATGTTTGATATCCTGGGGACTATTGACGAAGCGAAGGCAAAGCGCGTCATTGAGACTGATAAGAAGTTAATCGAGGCATCCCGGCGCCAGGGCATAAAGGTCATCTATCTCCGGATGGGATACAGGCAGGACCTGTCTAATTCCGGCGGGCCTGAATCACCTAACTATTGGAAAGAGCATGGGCTGGTGGCAAGACGTGAGCACCCGGAACGGAAATATGATTTTTTAACTATCGGCAGCTGGGACTGGCAGATATCTGACAAGCTTAAGCCTCAGCCGGGGGATATAGTGGTTGAAAAGAACCGGTTCAGCGGCTTTTTCAACACGGACCTTAACTCCATCTTGCGGACATATAATATCAAACACCTGCTGTTTATCGGCATGGCCACCAATATTTGTGTCGAATCAACACTACGCGACGCCTTTTTCCATGAGTACTTTCCCGTCCTGGTAAGCGACGCCTGTGGTAACGCCGGCCCTGATTTTACTCAGGAGGCGACCATCTGGAATGTCACGCGGGTTTTTGGGTGGGTAACCACCTCTGACGACCTGATAAAAGCCCTGAAGTAACATCCTTTTTTAAGCAAGTATTCGCCAACTCCGCTCATCGCCGTAGTTCGAGTCTAACATCGTGGGTATTGGAACGTCAGGGGATAGTAAACCCATGAATTTGTGATGTCCTGGCCCGTGATGGTGATTAATCCTGGGTGGAAAGCCTCTTAAAGTCCCGCGGCGGCCAGAATATCCGGCACCACTTCCTCCCTTCCGATAGCCATGATGTGGACGCCATCACAGACAGCGTTTTTCTTCAAAGCCGCAATCGTGCGCCCCGCAATCTCGATCCCTTTGGTTAACATCGCTTCCTTAGGTACTTTGGAAAGCTCGTCGATTAAGTTTTGAGGGACAAAGATACCGGGGACGTTTTCCGTCATATATTTCGCCATGCGGGCCGATGATAGCAGGACAATCCCGGCCAGTATTTTAGTCTTAAATTTACGGGCATATTCCATGAACTTGGTAAAGTTCTCCAGGTCATAGATGGCCTGGGTCTGGAAAAACTCCGCGCCGGCCTCCACCTTCTTTTCAAACTTGATGAGCTGGGGCTCGATGGGCCGCGCCTCCGGAGTGACAATAGCTCCGGCACAGAACTCGACTGTCCCCTCCAGCTTATTACCGCCCATATCCTGACCGGACATCATCTGGCGGACTGCCTTTAAAAGCTGCAGGGAATCCAGATCAAAAACGCCTTTAGCTTCTTTGTGGTCGCCTACAGGCACGGCATCACCGGTGAGGCAGAGGACATTCCTGATGCCACGGCTGTAGGCAAAAAGAAGGTCGGCCTCGAGCGCCATGCGATTGCGGTCGCGACAGGTCATCTGCATGATAGCCTCACCACCCCTCTCCTTAATAGCCAGACAACCTCCCAGTGAGGGAAAACGCATCACGGAGCTCTGGTGGTCGGTAACATTGATGGCATCCACTTTGTCCTTGAGAATATCGATGTGGTGGAGCATTTTATCCAGGTTAGTCCCCTTCGGCGGAGCAACTTCGCTGGTAATCACAAATTTTCCGGATTTAAGGGCTTCTTCGAAACGCGATACCATTATCCTTACCCCCTCACTGAATTCTTATGGCTCTTGGCTTCAGGGCGATGTGGTGGTTCCGGGGAGGCTGGTACTGGCGCATCAGGTCGAGCCTGCCCTGCTCTTT
>Ga0315279_10004070_pt1 | contig 19847 bp, 28 predicted proteins | sample YL17G06_20_MG_FD_203694 | JGI IMG/M metagenome (GOLD analysis project Ga0315279, IMG submission 203694) | Sediment microbial communities from Yellowstone Lake, YNP, Wyoming, USA - YL17G06_20 | ecosystem: Environmental > Aquatic > Freshwater > Lake > Sediment | place: USA: Wyoming | collected... | reverse complement strand
CAATTCGAGTCGATGAACTGCTGAATGATTGCCGAGCAAGGTCCAGAATTTTCTGGATATTAATCTGCGATAGATAATCTTCGCCCTCGAATTCGTCGATGATAACGGCCAGGGCATCATTCCGCAGTGTCTGACGGATGCCGGCCTCTGTTGTTTTGCTGCTAACGGCCAGAGAAAATTCTCCCAGGCATGGCTTGATAATGTTTTCGATGATAAACGTTTTTCCAGATCCCGGGCTGGCGGTAATCCAGATATGAGGCCGATATATGAGCGCCCCGCAAACCGGAGCTATGACGCACCAGCCTGCGCACAACTTCGCATAGATGGGTTTGGCCCAGAACAGCATATCTATGATTCTCTGCAATTTTACGGCCTCAGAATTCGGCAGCGGTATTGCCTCTGTGAATTCGAGCGGGGGAGCGGCTTCGTATATGAAACGGGAACGCAGCTCGTGAATGCTTTGCGCTTTGCCATCGACAATGAGCCGATCGCCCAAATGTAAAACCGATCGCCCGGAATCATACCAGGCCCCGCGGCCGCGTTGTCGCATAGCGTCGTATACTCCAACCGTTTCATTTATCCGCAGCATAGCATTTGCCGCATATTTCCAGGCCGGACCGGTTGGACCGGGGAATGAGCGTTCCCAAAATTTGAGGTTTGCCAGGTCAAGTAGCGCAGATGATGTATGCGCCTCGCCCCGAATAGCGCGCACCTGGCGCGTCCCATTCGGCAGGTAATAATGATAACCCTTATCATACCCCAGGCATCTGAAGGGCCATTCCTGCGTGGCCGGCGGCTCTGTAGGTGGCGATTCGGGCGCCGGCGGCGGGTTCCCAGCTGGGCCGGGGGCGTCGGGCGCAATAACCTCGCCCATGGTTTGCCGGATAAATGCGAGGATTTCCGGCAGTTTCCATCCATCGACAAGGATTGCGTCGGCAACGTCCCAGGCGCGGGGCTTGTCCTCGGGGATTTTTAATATCCGGATTTTCGCCCCGAGTTTCGCGATGATTTGGGATACCGCATCCATGGCCATGGTCCCCGGCTCGTCGGCGTCCGGCCATAGAATCACGTTCCGATTTTTCAGCGGGGACCAATCTGTTTTTGCCAGCGATTGCGCGCCACCCTGCCAGCAGGTGGCGCAAAGCTTATCCGCGGCGCCATTGGCTTCGACGATGTCCTGCAGGAGACTGGCTTTTTTCTCGCCCTCACAAATGATAATCTGAGAGCCGGGGTGATGAACGATTTTATGCAGGTTGAATAATGGCCTGAGAGGCGGGAACGCCCGGAATTTCCATTTCAATTGACCCGATGCATCGCGCCAGAGCGTGAGTGGCGGAATTTCCTTTCCCTCGGGCGTCTCGTACCGGACCACATACCCGAGTAGATTTCCTTGTCGGTCGTGATATGGCCAAGTAAAATTGAGTGGGTAACGCGTCCATTTGGAACCAGTTTTGCGCGGAAATGAATTCGGCGGCTCGGGCGCGTCTGCTGGGACCGGGAAAACCTGCATCCAGTCATCGTTGCCGTGCTGCTTGGGTTTTGATTTTGGTGGCGCAGGGTTCAGGCGAAAATATTCTGATAGTTTTTCGGCGGCCTCACCCTGGTCGATTCGGTTGATAAATGCAAATAAACTAATCAGGTCCCCACCCCGGTCCCCGGTCGCAAAATCGGACCAAGCCCCACTTCTCAAGTTGATTTTAAAACTGCCAAGATGATCGTCCGGCCGGGTGGGATTGCGGGGAATGTATTCGACGCCCTCGATTTTGCCGCCGGGCAACCATGACTCAACCAGCGAGCGCCCGGACGCAAGGGCATAAGAAGCGATAGATGCGAAATCGATCATGGAATTTATTTTTTAAGCAAAAGTATTTTTGCGTGTGTTAATAGCTCGAATACGCGCGGGTATTCGTGTTGAATTTCCGGAAATTGCGTCTGATATTCCTCAATGGTTTTTGATAGCTCCTCGCAAATGGTTTGCAGCTCAAGCTGATATGATAGATAACAATCCATAGAGCAGAAATCGACATCGCTTCGCTTCATCTCGGTTCCGCATTTGTTTTTGCAGAATTTTTTAGAGTCCATAGGTCACCGGTTTGCGCATGGGCATGAGGATGCCGATTCCGCCGTCGAACTTGAACGGAATAGCTTTCAGCAATTCGGGATTTGCATCCGGCGCAATTAAAGGATTTGGAAGTTCGGCTATAATTTTAAGAAGCATCGGATTTACATATTTGCTTCCAAAATCAATCCCTTGTCGGTAGGGAACCGTTTTCCCGGTTCCTAAGCATGCACGGCATTCACGCGAGGGATATTTTTTGTTATCACCGGCGATAACTCCGTTGCCGTCGCAATTTTTACATTCCGGATCATAAACATAGCCACTATCTGAAGTAAAATGAACATTCCCATCCCCGTGACAATCCGGGCAAGTATAAATTTTCCCGGTTCCCGCGCAAGTATCGCATTGCTCCCATTCTATAAGCTTTTCTACATCTGGGATTAGCATCCATTTGTCTTCGGGAATAGTCGCATCATGCGCAATTAATTTCTTGATGCTCTGCGGTCCTTCAAATAAATCGTATTCGTTTCTTCTGTCAATCCTGATTGCAAAATGCCCATTCGTCGCATATGTAAATTCATCGATGTTGAACGGATTGCATAAATCCGATCGGTCTTCGTCGTCCCCGCAGAATTTCCGTATCTGTTCATCGGTAAGCATTCTGTCCCCTTTCAATTTACCATGTCACGGTATAGGTTAATAAAGCCGCGGCAAGCCAATAAACGATTCTCCGCCATTCTCCGGCAGGTATGTACCCAATTGCCGCGCAAACGTCAATTATAATGAGCACAGTCGGTAGTATTTTTTCTCGTGGCATAATGTTTTTAATCATCCAATGGCGGCCCCGCCTCCCTTTTGCCGGATTTCGAGGGTCCGGCTGGCTGGCCGCCATGGATGATAGTTAAGTCGGGCCGGGTCATTCTTAGCGGTGGCTCGCCGCTCCCCATTTATATGCATCCTGTGGTGCCACCATGGAATGCATCACCCGACATTTTCGATTAATTGCAACGATTCCTCCACAGACCGCGCAACCCCCGCGATCCCGCCTGCATTCTGGACTTGATGCATCCAATTCGTCTGACGCTTATCTGCATTCTTGCCGGGCTGCTTTACTTCTATGGAAAGGAAAACCGCGATTTTTTTACCTATCATTTCCGGCATCACGGTGATCGATTTCCATCCGATTAAATCCGACGAACCCGCATGCAGCCCGAATTTAATCCGATATTCTCCCCTGTATGCGCTGCCGACATTGTTGCGAAATACCCGAACGTCGGGCCTTGCGTTCAGCGCGTCGCTGATTTGGGATTGTATTGAGCGTTCGAGCATTTTGGTTTCCTGCCTTGCCTGCCTTGATCTGCCTTGCCGAGCCCCGCCTTGCCCCGCCGAGCCTTGCCGTGCCAAGCCTGCCTTGCCGGGCCAAGCCGAGCCTTGCCAAGCCCCGCCCAGCCTTGCCTGCCTTGATCTGCCCCGCCCAGCCGCGCCTCGCCAAGCCATGCCATGCCTGCCTCGCCGAACGCAGCCTAAACAATCCAAGCCAGACCGGCCTTAGATTGCCGACAGAATAGTATTTCGTAAAGACAAGAGTTCCTCAATATCGACAACGGAATCGCACCATGAGCGGAGAACCGACTTCTTGCGCTCGATTATTGCCTTCCGGGATTCTTCATCGTCAAGGACTTCACGCCTGTCTTTGAATCCCTGATCCTTGAATGGAAGATAACGCCGCACCTTGCATTGCACTTGATTTGCATGTGCGACGTTGATAGGTTGTTTCTTTGATTCGACAAGAAAACAGACGAATTTCGACGCGAGAATAAATGAAGTGGCTTGAGCGAGACGGTATTTCCGCGCCGCTTCATCGTTATCCCATTCGAAAAGGTTTTTCTCTTCCGCGCTTTTGGAAATGCGCGATTCTTCGATAAGGGTTTCGGGTTTGACGATTCCGCTTTTTTTGACAATCCGCTCAATCATTTTCTCAATGATTTCGCTACGCCGCTTGCGAACGATACCGGCGTCTTGCTTCGTGAGGTATTCCATAAAAACTCCTTTGGTTAAGTTTTTGGTTGTCTGCCTTGATCTGCCTTGCCATGCCATGCCACGCCTCGCCTGGCCAAGCCGAGCCTGCCTTGATCTGCCCCGCCTTGCCCAGCCGCGCCTTGCCCAGCCAAGCCCCGCCTGCCTTGATCTGCCAAGCCGTGCCTTGCCATGCCTCGCCATGCCTCGCCTGCCTTGATCTGCCCCGCCCAGCCGCGCCCCGCCGAGCCTCGCCATGCCTCGCCTGCCTTGATCTGCCAAGCCTTGCCGTGCCAAGCCCTGCCTGCCTTGATCTGCCTTGCCCAGCCAAGCCACGCCTTGCCGCGCCATGGCAAACAAGCTAATTATTCATCGTCTTCGGCATCATTGCCTTTCCCGAGCTTCTCCAAAATCTCGGGTGTAAATTCCGCATTCAAGGCCCATTCAGGAATTGTCAATGCTGGAATCAAGGAACGGCAGTCCTTTGTTACTTCCTTGATTTCGGCTTGATCGGTAATGTTTCTTGTCACTTCGAACGTCCCAAAAGTGCCGTCCTTTTCCGGGCGCCATTCTCCCACGCCGACCGAACCTGCCCTATTTAACAAATCGGCAATAGTTTGCACTGGAATGCTTTCCTGAAATTGGATTGTCAGTCTTGCCGACCAATCTTCAAAACGCGGACGGAACCGAACATCAGGAGTTCGACCGATTCCCGATGTTCTCACCATGTCCATCTGCGGAACCATGCGGGAAAACTTAATTGGAATCGATTTGCCTTCGACGAAAATTGACGTTCTGAGTTGTCCTTTTTTCAGACCCTTTATTCCTCCGGCAGCCGTGAGCATTGCCTTTTTGAATGCCGTCGGCGGAATGCAAACCTTTCTATCCTCATTGTAAATTGTTGCTCTCTCGATGCATTCGGCAGGAATCTTTTTCTCCTTTTGCACCGAAAGGCCCATATGCTTTCTGAGCATTTCGTGCAATGCCTTTTCAGAAAACTTATTCTGAATAAGTGGAGCCGTTCCAGTTACTTCGAGAGTAACCGCCAACACGTTCGGCTGCTGAATTGCAACCGATTGCACTATCCTCTGGCTGCTCATACTGACTCCTTTGCTTTTATTGCCGATTAAATCGGCTATTGTTTAAGGAACCCAGATCATTTGGTCACCGGGGTTTTTATGCCAATGCCATTCTATTTTCCTTATACTCTCCCAATGTCGGCGGATACTGCCGCGCCCTCATTCGTCGTTTGCGATTTTCCCATCGTATATGCGCCCATGCTGGCGCGTATCCGCGCTGCCGACCAATCTCTATGAATTCTTCCAGTGAATCAGCGCGCCATTCCTCTATTTTTCTTATCTTGCGCCAGTTCTCAATACTTTCCGCAGTCATTTCCTTCAACTCGCCATCGACAACCATTAATTTTTCTCTGCTTGTTTTTACTTCCGCCCCGCATTGCGGGCATTTCGACAATCCGGCCGAGAAAACGGCGTAGCATACATCACATTGGCGGTTCCTGACTTCCTGAATTTCGTTCTTCTCGCGTTTTTTCTTCTTCGAAGCGTCGAGTGTCCAGCTTCTTTCTTCATCCGGCAACCCGTGCCGCAGGCAATTCCCGACATGATCGAGAATAATCGCTTTTGATTTTCCGGGGCAAACGCGCAGCGCCCGGCCGACCTGCTGCAGATACAAGCCCATGGATTGAGTCGGCCGCAATAGTATCGCGGCGGTAACGACCGGGATGTCGGTCCCCTCGGAAATGATATTGCAGGATGTCAGCACCCGCAGCTGTCCGTTTGTAAGCTGCTCAATGCGATGCCTGCGGACCGTATCGGGCAGGTCCCCGGCCAGATGCGCGGCGGATATCCCGGCAGCATTAAACTGCGCGGCGACATGCTCCGCATGCTCAATAGTTGTCGTGAACGCTATTGCAGGAGCGCCCGGACATAATCTCTGATAATGCTCAATCGCGCATCCGGTGATTTTGGGTTTATCAACGCGCTCTGCAATTTGCTTCTGGTCGAAATCGCCTGCTTTGATTTGCACGCCGGACAGGTCGACTTCAGAGGGGGGAGCGTAAACAACCGGATGGGATAAAAATCCGCGATCAATCAGATTTCGGATTGTCGGGCCTTCGACCATGCAATCGAAATATCCGCCAACGTGCTTGCCAAGCCCCGAGCCGTCAAGGCGGCATGGGGTCGCGGTGACGCCAAGCAGTCGGGCGTGATGCCATGCGTCGAGAATTTTACGCCATGACCCGGCCGCCGAATGGTGGCATTCGTCAAGTATCATCAGGTCCGGTTCCGGCAATTTATGCAGCCGCTTTACGAGTGTTTGGACGGATGCAACTTGAACCGGGTCGCCGGTCAGGGAATTTCCCGGCGCGATTAATCCATGATCTATACCGAGTCTGTCAAGGTGCTCGGATGTTTGCCGCAGCAGCTCTTGTCTATGGACAAGGATGTAAACCCTATTCTTTTTAAGAATAACTCTTTCCGTAATATCGCAGAAAATCACCGTCTTCCCGGCCCCGGTACTCAATACCAGCAAAGGCGCGCGGAACCCGCGGCGGTATGTATCCCTAATGTTTTCAACCGCTTTGGCCTGATAATCTCGTAAAATTACTCTCATAATTTATTCCGTAAACAAAAATCGATCATGAATATAATCGAGAAATCTGAAAATCCTGAAGATGGAAAAAAAATTTATTTGATCTTCAGGATTTGCTTTTTTTTCTGGTATATTTTATGCACCGACAGAAAGAGAATTTACAAACGCAATAACAAATACAAGGCGGTTTTAATGTTCGGATTCGATCTAAAAGACGCGGCAATCATAATCTGTTTGTACATGGTAACGCGCAAATGATTAAAATTCGCGCATCAATGTTGCCGTCGTGGCACGATTGCCCCCGGCGCGGGGCTGCAAAGCAGTTTCGCAGAATGATTGCTGAAGCTGGATTTGAATTGCGGGAAATATCTCGCAGCATTGGCGCGGCCATAGGGACCGGATTGCATTCTGGTGTTATGCCTGCGTTGAAAATGAAAATGCAAACCGGAGAATTGCCGCCAGTTAATAGCAGCATAGAGCTCGGAATCATTGAATTCAAGAAGCAAGCGGCAGAGGGAATAATCTACGATACGACAACGGCATCGATGAGCGAAGCTGAAAAACAAATCATTACTATGGTAACCGTTTACAATGCAAAAATTGCCCCGAATATTAATCTCGCATATTTGCCCGAGGAAGAATTGAAGGCTTGTATTCAATCGGCTGGTATAGCGGTGGAATTGTCCGGGCATCCGGACATCGAAACGACCGATCTTGAATTATGTGATGTAAAATCTGGTACGAAAATGCGGCCATATTTCTCTCAGCTGGGCGGATATTCATTACTGAGATTGTCAAACGGCGGGAAACATCCTGACCGAATGCGGATTGATTACGTCCCGCGCGTTTCAACAAAGAAAATGTATCCGGGAATTGAACGCTATTACTATGATGTTATCACCTGCGAGCGCGAGGCGTGGGGAGTGATTAAACATATAGTAATGAATGTAAATAAGTTTTTGGAAGTAAAGCAGCCTTGGTGCTTTCCTGCTAATCCTATGTCAATGATGTGTTCTGACAAATATTGTCCTGCATGGGGAACTGAATTTTGCAAACTTGGAAGGACATAATGAAAAAAGTACGAATTGAAATCACGCAAGAGATCGAAATGACGAAGCATAATAACGAATCAGAAACCAATTCAGAGGAGAACACGAATGAACGAAACCCAAACAGTCCAGACATCGCAAATTCAGACGATGCGAAAAACTGATTTCGACCCGGGCCGATCGCCGATAATCCGGAATTTGGTCCCTGGCCTGGTCGAGCGAGGCAAAATCAAAATCGGGCGCAAGGGCGCGCTGGTGCGCAACACGTTCCGCATGCCGGAAAAGCTTGACCATTTCTTAATTACAACCATGATGCGCGGAAATGATGAAAATTATATCCTCGATACCGAACTTATGCAGCAGCTTATGCAGAAACAGGGAACGGACAAGCTGACGGAAATCCCAATCCGATTGCTTTTCGACGAACTCGCGCTGAATTTCCAATGCCGGTATACATGTTTTCGCGGCCGTACGCGTTGGTGTACCGGTGATGGGCTGGCCGCTTTCCGGAACTCAGCGCAGGGGAATCCGCCGACTCAGATCAAGTGCCCTTGCGAGCGCGCAGAGCCGACGTATCCCGGCGAGGGGAAAACCCCTGACGGAAAGCCGGACGGCAAGGGCAAGTGCAAAACGGCGGGTTGTCTGTCGGTGATGATCGACGGCGCGCAATGCGTCGGGGCCGTTTGGAAATTTCGCACTACGTCATACAATTCGGTAATCGGAATCCTTTCCAGCCTGACGCTTATCAAACGCATTACCGGCGGCGTTCTGGCCGGCATCCCCCTGACCCTCACGCTGCAGCCAAAAACCGCCCAGAATCAGATGGATGGCGGCCAGCTGACGATTTACATCGTCGGGATAGAGTTCCGCGGGACGGTCGCCGCGCTGCAGCAGGCCGGATACCAGATCGCGCTGACGACGGAAAAATACAGGCAGCAGATTGTGCATATCGAGGATCAGGCATTGAAGCTGATTTCGATCGACGCCGCAGTCCTGGATGACTCCGACGAAGATACAGCCGACGAATTCCATCCCGAGGATGCCGCCGGCGATGCACCGATCGTGTCTGGTGCCCCGGAGCTGGTCGATCCTGCAGCTGTCCCGCCAGCGCCCGCGCAGGTCGCGCCCGATCCAGTCCAGGGGAAACGCCGTGGCCGGAAACCAGCGCAGGCCCCAAATGCCACGCCGCCGGCGCCTAATTATATGCCTGCCGCGAATCCGGCACCCGCCGCCGCGCCAGAGCCCGCAGTCCGGGAACCGGCAGCGCCGCCGCTCTCTATTCCGCCCGGCGTCGATATGAATTTTTTTTGAGCAAGGAGAATAATTAAAATGAAAATATCAATATCAAATTTCCGCAAGGTCTCGCGGGTAGACATCGAGACCGGTCCGCTGACCATTATAGCCGGCGCAAACGCCCAGGGGAAAACAAGCCTGCTGCAGGGGATCGCTGCGGCAATGACCGGTAATACTATACCGATCGATGGCCTGAACAAAACGCATGCCGGGCGCCTGGTCCACTCCGGGGCCGCTGCCGGTGAAATCATCATCGACAATGCCGTCGGCGAGATAAAATTGACGTATCCCGAGGTCCAGCGCGAAACAGTCGGAGCCCCGCCCGAGATATCAGAATATGCGGCCGGGCTCAGGTCGCTGCTGGATTTACCGCTGAAACAGCGTCCCGAGGTAATAAGCGACGTTCTCGAAACGGCGCCGACGGAAACGGAACTGGAAACGGAAATTCTGCAAGCAATGCTTTCCCCCGAGCAAATCGAATTATATCGCGCCACGGCAGGCCAGGACCCGGAAAAAATGCTGATTGAGCTCGGGACCCGGGGAGCGGGAGCGCGCGACGCTCAAAGGATTATCGGGGTATCAAAAATCTTCGGTCGGTTGTGGGCGACAATCCAAGCCCAGGGCTGGGATGCGGCGCACGATCAGGCGCAGAAAAACGGCGCGCGATTCAAGGGCCAATGGGAAGCTACGGCCGGGGAATCGTACGGGGCGAAAAAGGCCGAAACATGGATGCCGCGGGAATGGGACGCGGATATTGCGACGGCAACGCTGGACCAGCTGACACGGGAACTGGTCCAGGAAAAGGAATGGCTCGAAGCGGCGATATCGGACCAAGCCATTTCCGATACAGAGATTGCGCGCCTGACCGAATGCGCCGGCCACGCAGACCACCTGGCCGCGGATAAAAAAAATATCGAAGAGTCCTTGAAAGGATTATTTACAAACGAGGCGCAAATATCTTCCGGCCTGCGCCTGCTTCCGCCGGCCATGCAGCCGAAAACATGCGCATGCCCGCATTGCAAAAAACCGGTTGCGATCGCGGGAAATGAATTGCGGATACCGGCAATATTAGCCCAGGAGGAAATCGACGCCCGCGCCCTGAAAATATCTGAATCAGAATCCGCATTAAAGAAAGTAAGGGATGAAATCGGCCTGCAAAATGCAGAGATCGGACGATTGAACGCAGAAATCAAGCAATCCGAATCGGCGAAAATTCAGCTTATAAAATTGACAAAAAAAACAAAATCGGGACCAGGAACCGACAAGGGAATCGATGATTGCCGTGCCCGTGTTGCCCGAGCTGAAGGGCGCTTGAAGGCGTTCAATCAGAAAATCGCCGCCGACCAGCTGCATGAATCAGTATCGCAAAATCAGATTATCGTCGATATTCTTGCTCCGAACGGAATCAGACAAAGAAACTTGAAAAGTAAAATCGGCGAGCTTAATTCGCACTTGGCAAATTTATGCAAACTGGCCGGCTGGGGTATTGTCGAGGTCAAATCCGATATGTCTATCACCCATTCCGGAACCCCGTATATGCTATCATCGCGCGCGGAAATGCATTGCGTCCGCTGGGCTTTGCAGGTGGCAATTTCGATGCTGGACAAATCAACAATGATAATCATCGACGACGTCGATGTATTGCTGGCTCCATGGCGTAATGGGCTGATAAAAATTCTGATCGCGGCAAAAATTCCGGCGATCATCGGGATTGCGATCCAGAAACAAGAGGAATGCCCGGACATATCCCGGATTGGCGGGCGTGTCTACTGGATTGAAAATGGAATTTCCGAGGAAATAAAAAAATGATTTTTTCGGCGACAATTACCGTCCCGGTCTGGGTTGCCAGCACTGTATGCTGCGGATGCATTATTTTCGGCATATTCGTCGGGATATTTCTAATCGTATACGACAATTGAGGGGTCAAGAATGAATACTATAAAAAAAGACAATGCAAAATCTAATCCTGCAAAGCTGGATCAGGAACAACAACGAATTAAAATTCAGCATGAAAACGAACGCATCGTTTGCGAAATCGCAGGAGTTAAAAGTATCGGGATGATTTCAAAATCAGCGATGATTAATTACATTTGCCAAATACTCCGCAAACTGGATTTTTTAAGAAACGAACTATATATTGCAAAGCCAGATCATATCATGTTTGAAAACATCCAAGAATCGGAAGCGGCGCCATTGCGCCTTGAAAGAATACGAAGAATATCCGAGCCCATCGGGAGAATTTAAGGCATGGATGCAAATGAAATATTCATCGCCAGGAATCGCACGAAGAAGCGGTGCAACGTTTTCTACTATGAGGCAATGGGAAATATCGCGCGAGCAAACGGATTCACCGCGAGCGAATTTTTATTCGGGTGCGGCGCAATGGCAATGCAAGCAATGGGCTGTAAAATGGATTTTTTGACAGATAAAGACAAGTTGATTTTAAAGAAGTTACGTGTGTGTATTTCGCATAAGACGTAGTTATGCGAAATGTAAAGGGCTTCAATCTTATAGGGGTGGCGGAGAACCGAATGCAACGTCGGCGAAGCGCAATGGGTGGTGCCGTTGCGTATCAGGCAAGGCCATGCCACCGGATAGCTACCCGGACGCCACCCCAATCTGGCGGAGGCCCTTTACAAATCGCATAACACGGCAAGCCTTCCATGTGGGGTGCTTAGCTCAGCGGTAGAGCAACCGGTGCACCCGCGAAAGCGACAGTTGGTGTATTCGGGGTTCGACTCCCCGAAGCACCCCGCACAGCAGGCGAGTTGCCGAGAACGTTGTACAAAATTCGGGCGGCTCTGAAATTATAGGCGCGCGCGAAAACCAAGAAAGAAAACCATGAAATACCATCCGATGGCAGACATTTTTCCGATGATTGAAGGCGCGGAATACGATGCGCTCGTTGCCGACATCAAAGAGAATGGCCTGCATGAGTCAATCTGGTTGTACGAGGACAAAATTCTTGATGGACGCAACCGGGCGCGAGCGTGCAAGGATGCTGGAGTCGAAACCAAGACACGCGAGTACAAAGGCAAAGACCCGCTTGGCTTCGTGATTTCGCTGAACCTTAAGCGACGTCATCTGAACGAATCGCAGCGGGCGATGATCGCCGCACGAATTGCGACGATGACGCAGAGCGATGCCGGAAAAGCATACGGCAAAGGAAAGGATGATAGCTCTGGCAAATTTGCCGAAGCTAAAGTCTCACAGCCCGAAGCCGCCGAGAGAATGGCCGTATCGCCTCGCAGTGTTCGCAGTGCCCGCGTAGTTCAGGAAAGAGGCATTCCCGAACTCGTGAAGGCTGTAGACTCTGGTAAAATGCCAGTTAGTAAGGCTGCGGATATTTCAAAAGTATCGCCCGAAAAGCAAAAAGCAGCTATTGTCAAACACGAAAAAGAACAGGCCAAAGAAGAGCGAATGCCCCACCGTACCGAAGCAACAGGATACGAAGAATGGTACACACCGCCAGAAATTCTTTCCATCGCCAGAAAGGTTATGGGCGGAATTGATTGCGATCCGGCGTCTTCCGTTGAGGCGAACAAAGGTGTGAAGGCTGAAGTATTTTTTTCGGTAAAAGACAATGGGCTTAAGCAGAAATGGCATGGACGAGTATGGATGAACCCGCCATTTTGTCAACCAGAAGTTACACAATTTTCAAAAGCTGTTACTCAAAAATTCCACGACAAAGAAATATCTGAAGCTTGCGTTCTCGTCAATAATGCGACGGAAACAGATTGGGCGCAAACCCTCATGCAGTATGCATCTGCCGTGTGTTTTCCCAAGGGACGTGTAAGGTTTGTTGATGTAAATGGAATCCAGAGGCCAGGGTCGCCGATTCAAGGCCACATGATTTTTTACTTTGGGAAAAATACACAAGATTTCGCGGACAGTTTTTCAAAAATCGGGAAGGTATGGCAATAAATGCTTCGATGGAATTGCAAAGACCCAAAACAAGGTTGCTACTACCAAAAATGTTGTGCAAAATTTAACGTATTCGCAGATTGTTTTCCAAGAGGGATCAATTTTGGCGATGTCGATGGAATTGTGGAAATTGGAGAGAAAGGGTTGATACTGGAATGGAAAAGAGTTCAAGTAAAACTTAATACAGGCCCAAGATTGATGTATGAGCGGTTGACAAAAACGCAACTTCTCACGGTATTTGTGGTGTCTGGAAATCCTGAGACAATGGTAGTGGACGGCTTGATGATTTGGTTTTCTGGAAAAACGGATGGGTGGAAGCCTTCATCGCTTGAGGCGGTAAAGCTGCGTGTGAAGAATTGGGTGCAGTGGGCACAGAAAAACGAAGACGCGCGCGCAGAAAATCAAGGAAGCCGCCCGAACTTCGTACAACAGCCGCAGCACAAAATACGGCTTGACACTATAGAGTGATGTTTATAGGCCGTACTTCGTGCGAGTGCGGCGGACGTTGGTTGAAACTGGAAACCTTTTTTGATTGGTAGGCGCGGCATGACAAACTTTGGTGAATGGTATAACAAGCATTTAGAGCAACACGAAATTGATCCATTGTTTTATGTATCATCGATTGCATCGGCAGCATGGCGGGCTGGTTGGAATGCCGCGCTGGAAGCTAAGGAAAGTTTTCCAGCATCAACCAACACGGCAAGCCACAAAATACCGAGCGATTGTGGAAGCTGTCCGATTGGTGACAATGCGGAATTTAGCGCATGTAATCACCATATTCACGGTACAAAAATATGTCACAGTATTATTAATAGTTTCGCTCGGTACTTCGGGCGTCGCTGAAACGTTATGCGAAATATTTTGGGCTTTACAAATTATAGTTTTCGGCCCTTCTAACACTCAACGAAAGGTTCCATCATGCAGATTGTTGCTACAACCAATGGCGGCGTTTTGATTTCTGCGACGAATGATGAGGTAAGTGCTATTATTTGTTCCACAAGTGGCGTCGCGCCCAAAGAGCTTGCGATTGGGCAGAAGATTCCTGCGATAGACTATGCTGGAAGCATCACTAAGCTGAAATCGTTGAAGGGCGCGTATGGTTTTCGCAGCCTTTGCGACTCCGTTGAGCGATTCGCCGCAGAATTTACCGTGTTGAAGGGGACGATTGAAAACGCCGCTGCGATTGAATAAGCAGGGCCGAAAAATACGTGCGATGGCCCAAAACACTAAGAAAGGAGCATTGATGCAAACCGATTTTTTTGCGACAGAGCCTCGCGGATGTTGGAATTGTGTTCAGTGGTCCGGTCAGCGACCGGCGTATCGGGTTGGAGTGGTCTATACCGGCTCTTGTACCATGCCTGAAAAGCAGGGGCTTGGTATATCGACGGTTCATATGGTCAAGGAAAATAAACGGTTTGACGTGTGCCAGCAGTGGGCGGCGGCTGAAGAATATGGAAGCCAACCGCACATCGCCTAATAGGCAAATTGACGACATGAGTACACACCGCAAGTTTGCCGGGGCGTTGCATGCAATGCTGGCCTGCCTGAAATACTGAGGCGGCGGCAAAGATTCATGCCGAAACGGCATGGGAGGAATAAAAAAAAATGATTACAGCACCTCAATTGTTTGCAGGAATAAAAAACGCCACAGGAAGCGAGCATTGTTTCTACTGTGGGGGAATCTGCGGAGAAGAACATTCTGTTAAAAAATATGTGAAAGACACCTTCACAAATCGAGACATAGTGCGCCGACCCGGTTCGCAATTCATTTGCGGTGGATGCGTGTCATGCTTTGAAGATCGTGATATAACTCTCCTTAACGGAGAGAAGCGAAAAGACCAATGGACGCGCCTATATAGTTGGATATTTACAAACACCACGCAAATGGCGGCAACCAAGGCGCATCTAAAAGAAATCACGGCAATACTGCTAACCCCCCCCGAACCGCCATTCGGAATAGTTCTTGTGACATCGGGACAAAAACAGCTCCTATTCCGTTCTGTTATTGCTTGGAGTAAAGACAACTTTCCAGTGATGTTGGAAGATGAAATAATTACCGTGAACAAAAAAGAACTATTAGAAAAAATATCGATTGCAAAGATCGTTGTTGCTGCAATTGGAAAGCCCTCTCTTGCCGAAATGGAAAGAAATCACGCAATTAGATATTTCGATTATTACGGAAATCTTGAATCGTTTGGGTTGTGGAAAAAAGAAATGCACAATCCTATTAATCGTTTGGCCTTGTACCTTTCACCAAATCAAAAGGAGTGTCAAAATGAGCACCCAAGAATTGAGCGTACTAACTCCTGAGCAATTCCGGCTCAAGTTAGCATGTTTGAATGATCCTTCGGTGAAGTCCGAAATTGTAAAGCATAGCCTCATTGAAGAGGCTGTGGATTTTGTTTCTGAATTGCCGAGGTTCTATAATGACGAACTGGACCGGATGCAGCTTTGGGATAGAATCGGAAATGGACTTCTTGCCGCAGCATCTAAGACCGACGGAAACTGTGAGTTGTTCATCAATTCCGTACTGTCCTACATCAAAGCTTCTCCGACATCTGTGGCGGCAAGTGAGCGCCTCGCCGCGTTCATAACAAATTTTGAGAAACGTGACGCATCGTGGAAGCGCGATTTTATTCATCAATTTCAGGAATACAATTACCTCATCATTGTCAAGGCTCGTGCCGCGTGGCAGACAAAGAAAGAGCAGGTGAAACATGCCTAAGACATATAAAATCCATATGCTTCTCGAAACACTTTCTCCCCTTACGCACATGATGGGAGTAAGCGGAAACGAAGCATTGATAAACCGGGAAGCTGTTATTTATAAAGATGAAATACGACATCTTCCGGTTATCAGCGGAAACGCGATACGGCACAAACTCATTCGTGAGCCTGGCGCAATGTTCATTGTTGGCGCATGCAACCTCGCGGGAAAAATGAACATTGACCAACTTAATTATTTATTCAACGGCGGAAGTCTGGTTGAGTCTTCCGTGTCGTGCAACATCAGAAAAATTGCCGATATGCAGGCAACGCTTCCTCTTTATCGGCTCCTTGGCGGATGTCTGAAAAATCAGGTAGTGGCCGGTTCGCTCAACGTCCATCGTGGTATGTTGATTTGCAGTGAAAATGCGGAAAGAATCAGCAGCATACTTCCGAACGATTGCGCGATTGATTCGACAATATTCCCGGCTGAGCGATTTATTGACCAGTACCAGTACACCCGTGGCGATGCAAACAAAATGAAAGACATTGATTTTTTCGCGGCGATTGACGAACTGAATACTGGCGAAGAAAAAGAAAAATCTCACCTTATGATTTTCAATGGTCAAACCATTGTCGCTGGTTCAATGTTCTATCTCGGATTTGTTCTCAATAACGTAAGCGACTTGGAGCTTGGGGCGCTGTTTCATTCCTTGTCAAGATGGAATGGTTTTATAGGTGGGCAAGGCAGTCGCGGGCATGGTCGGTGTAAAATTTCTCTCATTGCATCCGATGTGCTTGAAGTCGCGCCGCTTATTGTGGCGTACAAAGAGCACATTATGAGCAAAAAAGAGGAAATCAAGGCATGGCTGCTTGAAACTTTCCCATCCAAGAAAACCAAGAAAGAGGAAACCCATGCTGAAAAACTGGCGATTGACAATTAACATGCTCACACCGCTTGCGGTTAAGCCGCCAGCGCTTGACGCCCTTTTAATGTGGGAGCTATCAAACCGCATTGGATTAAATCGAAGTGACGAATTGAATTTGAAAAACACGGGCGAATTCATGCCGGAAAAACTCACCAGAAATACGCCTCTATCTCAGGTAAAAAAGTGCGAGCATTTGCCACTTTGTAAAAAGACTATCGCTGGCATTGACGTATTCCGTTGTTCCGATCCGATCTACCGAGTAGAGCACGAATATACCGAGCGCCAGGCGAAGCGGTTTGAATGCGATAAAATGGCGCTCATGTTGCGGGAAGATGAAAGAAAGTCCTTGCTGATTGCTTCCGGTCCGTATAAAATGCGGTTTGTTCCTATCCGCGTTATGCTCATTCCAAAGGTGGTTTATTTCTTTCGGGGCGATAAAGTTGAGGTAAGAAAGTTGCTAAAGGGAGTTTTTGCACTTGGGAAACATCGTAATATCGGATACGGATACATCAAGGATTTTGAGTTTGAGGAAATGCAGGAGGATTATTCAATGCTTGCGGATGGGTGTTTGATGCGCAGTATTCCATTTGTGAATGATCCAGCAATCAAGGGCGCTCGTAGGTCATATGGGGCATGCAAACCGCCCTACTGGCATCCTGATAATTATATGGAGATTTTAGAACCATGCTGATAACTTGTGATCGACATAAGCCAGAGGATTTAAAGCATTGGCAAGCATATGAAACGTGTGATTTATATCATGCGGAATCCAAGGGCTTTAAATACCGACTTGATAAAACATTGTGGATTATCAAAGAATATATGACAAGCAACAGATTTTATTATGTAGGTGTTTCATGGGGTAAGGATAGTGTTGTTCTTGCCCACATGATTCATACTCTTAAAATCGGGAACCCGTTATTTGTGTATATCAGAATGCTTGACAATGAGAATCCATATAGCGTAATTGTTAGAAACGCTTTTCTTTCAGAGTATGATATCAATTACAAGGAGGAATCGTATTCATACAAAAATGCATCCGCCTCATGGTTTAAGAACGGAAAGCCTGTTCGTTGGTATCAGATTTTAAACGAACTGAAATTAAAACATGGGGCGCATGTTACCGGAATACGTAAGGATGAATCTGCAAAAAGAAAGATGCGCTTCGTCGGACATGGCAGAGAATCAATGAATAGTTTTGCCCCATTTGAATTCTTTACGGTCAAAGACATATTTGCATATTTACAAATTAACGATTTGCCGATACACCCAAACTATGCAATGATTGGTGGTGGAAGATATGAGAGAGACAGATTGCGGGTTGCATCACTCGGGAACAAAGAAGGTGATGGAATCGGTCGTGCTGAATGGGAAAAGGAATATTATCCTGATATTTTAAGAAGGATTGAAAATCATGTCTCTTACTGATTCACTTTCAACCTTTCCGGAAGTCTTTGGTGAGCATTATTCAATTTCTCACGCACGTCACGTTTTTTCAAATATGCGGGATCGATGCCCAAAAGAATACGAGGAGAAGAAACTGTCTATACGGCAAGCTGCCGAGCTGCTCAATGTGGATCATAAAACTTTACATCAAAGAATAAAATTGAAACTGTTGATTCCAAAAAAAGAAAAAGCTGGTCGATACGTAAAACGAATGCTTGTTTCTGTTCGAGATATAGCTGATATGATTATTAATTATCCACTGAAAGAATGCTCTGGAAAACCGGTAAAGAGATACACTCAAAACGAGATTGAGGAATTAAAAAACACTGGCAAGGTTACTGGAAGAACTTACGATTCTTACAAAGTAAAGGCTCATCGTTTGGGGCTGAAATTAAGAGAACTAAGACCGGCACAATCTGTGCCGGAAGAGCCGCCGCAGGAACAGGGAAACAGGCCAGCACAGCATGCAACAGCCGCATGCTGTGCTGGCGAGTACGCCCACATACCAGAAGCGGGCACGTCAGCATAGCGCAAACGTTGCTGGAAACTCCGGTCGCTCTGAACGAATTATAGGAGGCGCTTATGCGGGATCATTACCGAACTATTTACGAGAGGGAAACGGGCCATAGGTCATTTTACGACTGTGGCGGTACGGATATGCCATCTACACCGTATGTCGAGTGGTTGGAGCAGCGCCTCTTGAAAGCTGAGGAAATCGCTCCCTCCGCATCCGGCAACAGCACCAGTAGCGCGAACCGTTAGGCGCAATTGTCAACGCTTTGGAGATTATAGGCGCACATGAATAGGATCGCACGAGTATTTCCAGAACGAACAGCGGCAACGCCTGACGATCCTCTGGTATTCGTGGACTGCGAGCCGGGGTTGTTTCCTCCTGAGGTTGATGAGGTTCACGTGAGCGTTGCCTTTTCTTGGCATAGGCGGCGGGCCGAAGAGTTGGCTTTAGCATGGAAACCGGTCGCGCCCGTAAAGATCGGTGGTCCTGGCTGGTCAAAAGAACCCGGCGCTGATTTTGTACCGGGCATGTACCTTAAACGCGGCTATGTGATAACGTCTCGCGGGTGCCCGAATCGCTGCTGGTTTTGCTCAGTGTGGCAAAGAGAATCCGGCCTCAAGGAGCTTCCGATTACAGACGGGTATATTGTGCAGGACGACAACCTTTTGGCGTGCTCTGAGCGGCATATACGCGGGGTCTTCGATATGCTGTCGAGGCAGCGCCGCCGTGCTCATTTGCGGGGGTTGGAGGCCAAGTTATTGCAGCCGTGGCATGTCGAGCTTCTGCGCGGGATCAACCCGGCGGCTATGTGGTTTGCCTACGATACTCCCGACGACGAGGAGCCGCTCAGAGCTGCGGGACGGCAGTTGTGGGAGGCCGGATTCACCCATAACAAACTGTATTGCTATGTACTGGTTGGGCACCCGCGAGACACAATCGACAGTGCTGAAACGAGACTGCGCCGGGCGTGGCGTGCGGGGTTCCTGCCTTTTGCGATGCTATGGCGCGACCTTGAGGGGAAGCGCGATCCGACATGGCGTCGGTTTGCGAGGACTTGGTGTCGGCCCGCTTCCGTAAAAGTGCAATGTGCGCTGGAAGCTGTGGAGGCGTTGGCAACAGCGCCTAACAGGCAAAGGAATGCCATACCGCAAGACACTATGGAATTGAGTTTTTTATAGGCACGCCCCAAAACAAAAAGGCCCGCGTCGTGCGGGCCGGAGAATCAGACAGATGAATCAGGTTTTTTCTTTTTCCGTTTCGCCTCTCTCGCTGCCGTCATTGCGAGAGACTGCTCTTTT
>Ga0315279_10004069_pt1 | contig 19848 bp, 14 predicted proteins | sample YL17G06_20_MG_FD_203694 | JGI IMG/M metagenome (GOLD analysis project Ga0315279, IMG submission 203694) | Sediment microbial communities from Yellowstone Lake, YNP, Wyoming, USA - YL17G06_20 | ecosystem: Environmental > Aquatic > Freshwater > Lake > Sediment | place: USA: Wyoming | collected... | reverse complement strand
ACTGACACGATTGGAGACAATAAAGACTAAGTCAAAATAGGTTAAATTGGTCAAAAATCGTCCTGCACAGATGCAATACTAACTTGGCGATTTCTCTTGGTTTAGCGGACTTTAACCCGTTTGGGTAAGTACCGGCGAACCGCAACTTTTTAGGGTATGTATGGAACTGATAGGGTCCAATGCTGGCGAGCATGAATTAGCAAAATCAGTCTTAGGCTTCGCAAATAGTTGGGGCATTCTGCAGTTTGCAGGTTGGCAGAAGTTTTTATTTGGAGACGAACATAGTCGGGTTATGTTTTCGCCTGATGAGTTTGAGAAGAGAATTGCTTCTTTTCCACGAAGATACATGGCTAATTTCGACTATGTGTGGAAATGGAAGATTAAGGTAGAATCAAACGATTCAGCTCACATTCTTGATGAAAACCATAGAAGGGAAGCTTACAATAGGCTGAGCAGCATTTTGCCGAAATGGCAGACTTATCGTAACGGAGACAATCCTGAACCTCTCAAAACACTGAGAGAGACTTTGAATAACATTTCCGAGGAATACAACCAACTTAGAAAGTACACGCTACTTGAATTTGAAAGCATCCCGCATGAGATCTTAGAGAAAATCTGGCATGAACTAGGCAGAGTAAAAGAGAAGGATGGAAATCGAAACAAGCACGGCTACTACTCAACTATCTCCATCAGCAAACCATTGCTACTCATATGGGGACAGACGCCGGCGTTCGACTCATTTGTGAGAAAACATATACCAACAGACTACAACATCCCAAAGTACTCTTGCAAATGGAATCTAGATGCCTGGACAAGAATCATGAAACAATTCAGCATGAGGCTAAGCGGCAATGAAGTCACAATAAAACATTTAAACGAAGAATCAAAGAAACTTTACGGAGAGAAAACAGTCGTTCCTTATGGACGCTTCTTGGACATATACTATTGGGAAGGCCAATAATAAATATGAAACTCAGGCATTTTATATCAAATGCGCGCGACAGTCCAAGTGACAAATCGTGTTAAGCCCCGCGAAGAAATGCAATTTGAGATGGTTTGCATGAAAGAGTTGACGTGCTTCAGGCGTTGGGCTGACCACAACCGCCGACGCCGTGGTCTGCTCTGTCATTTCTATGAAAGGGATAGCAAGAAGCAGTACTATACAGACAGTGGTTATGCTTATTTCGTTTTATTCTCAGATCAGTCTTGCTGGATTATCAAAGGAACTACAAATCATGGCATAAGAAGTGAAAGAGAAAAAACTTGCCCAACTCCAGTTCTAAACTGTCACTAAATTAAAGCCAAGTTCTATGAAGCTCCCGAGAAACATTGACGGTGCGAGCAAGGAATATGAGCTGGGTATTGTCCTTAGCAAGAGCGAGCTTAAGCATCACTTCGGTGAAGACAATGTTGCGGACGTTGAGCTATGGCCTTTCAAAGGACCGAAACCATCTCCAAGCGAATGTTGGCGGCAGTTAAGAACGCGCACCAGATTCTATTGGAAGGAAGTCCCTTGAAAAATTCGCGACATTTCAATAGTTCCATACGGAAGATTTTTGGATATCTACTGCTTCGTTCCTCGCGCGGGCTAATCATAATGACGTATGAGGTCTATAATAAAGGGAAGACCTCGACGTCTTTCCAAACCTTTCTTTTCGAGTAGTCTTGCCAATGCCTTCTCCTTGAAGCTTTCTTCCTTTACTAAGAGTGCCATTATTGTAGAGCTGGGTATCGCAGTAATGGGCATTCCGTAAAGGCGGAACTTGGGGATTCTCACTCTAACGATACTGCAATTGTTGAACGGCCACAATCGTTTACGACCTGACCAAACATCGTGCCGCCAATTTTGACGAGCAAATATCTGAAAGTGCCGCGCGCGCCTCCAACGTAAATGGAGACCAACTTGCACACACGTTACAACACGATGCCGCGAACTACCTCCTCGCGCTAGTACTATGTCTGCAAGGAACTGCCCGCGGGAAGCTTAAGTTATTCGTGGCCAATCCACAAAACTGGCATATAGATTGAAACCAGGATGAAGCTTGATCCCTTTCTCTAAAAGCCTCAACATGACTCCAACTCCTCCAGCCGTGAGACCAGCATGCCCCAAAACATCAAAAACTTCCTTGATCTGCGGAGCGGGCAATCCATAGGAAGCAAGAATCATCATGGCCCCGAAAGTCAGGAATTTGGCCTCCGAAAGTAGACTGGACTTGTGTTTAAACTTCTTCAAATGCTTTGTGAGTTCCGTGAGTCGACTGTTCGTTTCGCTTTCTAACATCTTATCTATAAGATTGTGTACTGCGTCTTCAAATGACCTGTCAATAAACTGCTGTACGTGGTCAAGAATCGAGTAATTGATGAAGCTGTTTGCTCTCAAGTCAGCGAGATTCCTCTTTGCTTCAACGGCTGAGTCTATATCTTGATTAAGGCAATTCAGGTGTACTTTCTCAAATAGACCACGGATTTTCTTGCAATCCCTTCTGATCTTCAAGATTGCCTCTTGAATTTGATCATCTGATACGCTTTTTGCTTTCATAAGCTCTAATGGGTTGAGCGGAGTGAATCCGAGAAGTTCATTGAGTTGGCCTAACTTTTCGCCTAGAAGATATTTTATCGATTCTTCGGCAATCGTTGCTTTGAATGCATCGCGTAGATTCGCGTTCTTTCTTAGTTCCTCGTCTATTTGGGAAAAGGTTTTGCTATACCCAGAGACTGATTGAGAGCTGTGGCTAGGGACATATGCAATTCCATGTGGGAAAAAAAGCAAGCTATATGCAATATCCCCAACGCATTGCCCTGCGCCACACAAATCCCAACCGCTACTCATCAAACCCCAGTGTTCGCTTTCGAGATATTCGAGAAAGGGTCCCCCAGCTTGTTTATCAAGCAAAGCGAATAATTCTGCCGCTTCTCCTGCTGAGAAGGGATATATCGACGTCCTAACTGGCTGTTCTTCGTAGAACTTTCTAACTTCCTCGAAAAGTACTACTGGATTTCCTTGACCAAGGAAATTGGAAATAAGTCTGTATTCAGCTTTTCCCCCCAACGCATACTCGGCTGCCCATAAGTCGATATTTTTCTTCCTTCTTAAGGAAGCTTGTTCGAAACCTGAGTCGAGTCTTCGGTCAAGAAGATCAGAAATGCTCTGGACATTGTGATCGACTAATATGCTCATGCAGTTCTCTGCCAATTTCGGGTACGTCTTGTAAAAAAAGTAACCAATTGAAGAGTCGCTAGTCAGTCGTTCATAAAGGATTGAATTGAGAACAAGAATCCTTTTGCTGACCGTCGGTTGACCCTGAAGGAAAGGTTCGCATATAACTTGCAAGTTGTTCCATCCATATGGAATGTGGCGTCGAAAGAAATAAGCATTTTTTAGAATTGAATGAACATATATCAACGAAAAAGCGAAAATGGGCGATTTGCCACCATTACAGAACCGTATAATGCTGTATCTAGCCAGGAATGAACCTCAGGCAATAAACGAGACAGTGGAAGGATGCAAAGGACACTGCAAGTCATTATGGATTGCCCTCAATGCCCTTGAACAAAAAGGACTAATCAAAAAGGCGGATCTTAAAACCTACCGCAATCGAGAATATCCTCGCTTCTGGCTTACGCAGGAAAGCGCGCATGTCTGTTCCGAAATTGGTCAAAACTGATTTTTATTGCCCTTTTGGCCTTTATGCACGTTCGTGATTTCCATGCCAAATCCAAGCTCTTAAAACTGACCCGAACTTGGGAAACAGAATTAAAACCATTTTTAGCCATTTTAGGGACAAGCCAGCGCGCGTTACAGTGGTTTGAAACGGGCAGGGTTAACTTGTACGTTCGCAGGCCTGCCAACGCCGGATGGGCGTATCAGCTTGCGTGTAATGGATTCAGTTTCACGGGTTTGTACCAGTTCCTTCTATCAACATCCTCAATTTCGATTGATAAGGGCTATAGAGCTTTCTGTCCAGTCGCACCAAGGCTTCATTAGCCGCGCCACCCCATTCTCCGAATTTCAAGCTCGCTATCATTTTCGCCAGTTTCATCGCTTCTTTATCTGAACCTAGGTTACCTATCCCTCTGGCGAGAGCTTTTCGTACATCTTCGTTATCACTTTTCAGCATCTGGAAGAATCTTTTCAAGCTTTTTTCTCCATCTATTCTCGTGAGAGCGTTCACCGCTGCTATTCTTACCATGCCCCAGCGGTCTTGCAGTAGCCTTGCAATCAGGGGGGCGTCATTATTTCCCCCCAACAGGGCGACAAGCCTCGCTGCCGTTTTTCTTTTATACTGATCCCGGTCGCCAAGTAACATACGAGCCGTTGGCAGGGCGTTTTCTCCTTCCAACACTATCGATGCCTCTATTGCTGCCTCTTTAACTCTCCAATCTTTCTCGAAATCAGCCATTTGCCGCAGTTGCTCTAAAGATTCCTCATCTTTCAATTTGGTCAGAGCTAGAACCACTTCGGTTCTAACTGCCCAATCCCTCTCATCACGGAGCATGGGTCTGAGCCACGACAAGCTCTTCTCTCCCTCCAGTTCACTCAGACACCTGATCGCTGGCGCTTTTATTCGCCAATCGGGATCGTGAATCCACTCCTTTAGTTTTTCAGACCCTTTGAGCTTCACCAAGACCTCGACAGCAGCCCTTCTCACTTGCCAATAATAATCCCTTTGCAGCAGTTCCTCTATCTCGGTTGATGCATCTTGTGCTTGTAATTTGCCCAATGCCCGTATGGCCGCCTCTCTCACAGCCCAGTTATCTTCGGAAAGCATTTTCTTAATATCTGGCAGGGCTTCGGTCATTCCTAGGTTAGCAATGGCCCATACAGCTGCCTCTTGGACAGGTGATCGATCGTCTTCCAACATTTTCTTAAGGTAAGGCAGCGCGTCCTTCCCTTTCAGGACAGCTATCATTTCCGTTGCATTCTTGCGGACCTGTTCATTTGGATGGGAGAGCGCCTCCACGACGAAAGGAGTACATTCTTCTGCCGTGTAGTTTCTAATCCAGTACCAGCTAGGTCCATATCCGGCTAGACAGCAATGCATCAGCAGTTTAGCTTCTTGTTTGTCTGGGGTTATTTGGTCGCGAACACAGTAGAGCCGTGCTAGGTCAGTCATTGATAATAGATCCTTTGTTGATTCGAATTCTCTAGATTTCAACAAAAGGTGTTCCCGCAGCCGCTTCAGTTCACGCTCTTCCTCACCGAGCTGTTGATCGACAAGTCGTGCCAGGTAAGAGTGAATTATCTCGTATTTGTCACCGATGACGGGGAGTATCAATCGCTTGTCTCCCAATTCCTTAAGTATCTCATGCAAGACTGATTCATCAATTTTTGTTTCATGTTGAAGTTCTGCGAAGGATTTCTGCCTTACAAGGCCACCTGCCCCTACCAGAATCTTGAGTATGTTCTCGGCGAGTACTCGCTTTTGGCCAACAAATGCGTTCAATTGATTCAGCAGAAATGTCCCGATGATTTTTTCCGCTCCGCCCAATTCCTTGTAAAGGGCCAGAGTCACCAACTTGTCTCCCAGTTTGGCTGATTCAATAAGCGTTGAAGCCACAATCTGCAGGAAAGGCGGATAAAAATCCTGCCCTTGAGCATATATGTCATCTAGCATGATGTCAATTACCGGGTCACTGGGATCAACCCCAATCTTCTTTGAAGCGAACAGGGTATCAAGTGTCTCCCTAGCGCCTTCTCTCGATAGTGGAAGCAGAGAACTCGTCGGCAACTGCCAAACAGGTTCATGGATTGATTTGAGGAAACGCATTACTTCGTCATGAGCTTCCGTTTGATATGAGACAAGGAGACGCAAATTTGAGAATGCCCGCGCCATTGTTTGGAGGATCCCTAGCTGCAAGTCGCCTAAGGTTTCAACGGGAACTCTGACGACTTCTTCAAATTGATCCAGAACTATGATTACTTTCGTATCCGGATGTCGTTCAGAGACTTGCCTTATTGCCTCGGCAAACCCCTTTGGCGGCGGCTCATCGATGGAAAGCAGCTCGCGCCACAAATCTGTTACAATCTGACTCACAGGTTCCTTGGATGACAGGCGACAGCGCACCGCTGGAGTTTCTGTCATCGTCAATCTCGGGAACAGGCCAGCCATGATTAGCGAGGTTTTTCCGACACCAGACTTCCCGGACAAAAGACTAACTGGGGCACTCAGTACATTCCCCCAAAGCTTGTCAGTCTCTTCTCGTCTTCCTCTGAACTCACTCTCATCACGCTCAGTGTAGAAACTTAGACCGGGCTCACGCTCATGGGTGTTTGCGCTTTGGTTTTCTAGCCAGTCACTAATAATCTTCAGTTTGACTTCAGAAGGATAGCCGGCCAGCTTAAGTTGCGTTGAGATTGAACCCATTTCCCTGTTGTTTATATACTCCAATCCTTCTCGCAAGCATTCTATATCCGTAGTGCGATTTTTGGGAACAGCTTCCAGCCGGACACAGTCAACCTCTCTGTCGTCAAAGAACCAAGCGTTTATCTGGCGTCGAAACCGCGTCTTTGGAAGGTTTTCCTTCGCATTTTTCATGATTCTCTCACGGTCACAATGTAGGGTATCAGCCAAGCAGAAAAGGGCAGCAAGGTTCCGAAGGCGAATCTCGTAGGGACCACTATGACGAATTGGATCGAGTTCAGATATCTGATCTCGATTTGTATGGATCCGAATTATCTGGCTGATCAAGTCAGCCTGGTTTTCATCCAACTCATAGGCTTTGGGGTTATTTCTTATGTCACTTGCAGCGGTTATCCCGTGATCATTGGTAAAAGGATCTATCTTTCCAGTATCGTGAAGACAAGAGGTGGCTGAGAGAATAAAAAGCTCAAGCGCGTTAATCTTGTCTTTGTTGCCTTTCCACTCATCGGGAATTAACCTCGATAAGTTTTGTTCAACAGTTCTGACATGGTTGGGTCCCGTCGAATGACCATCAGGCGACGTTTGGGCTTCAAGTATCCATTTCTCTGCAACATCCCAGATGCGGATGACTTGATTATATAGCGTTTTGTCTGTTCGCTGCAATGCATCACGAATTGACTCTTCGCCTTCTTTTCGTGCCATCGCCACCACGACACAGAAATCTATTCAGAAGCAACACAAATAACTATCGCAATCCGGAATTGTCTCACTGCTGAAGAATTTCTGATTCTCTGTATTGGCAAAGCATAGAAGCACGCCCAACGAAAAACTCACTCATAACGTGGCCAAATCCATGGACTTGAACCCGTTTGGGTTCTAATCCCCACGGTCCATTATTAGACGGTCGATCGATTAATAGCAGTAGGTAGTACATAGGCTAAGTATTAATAGCAGTGCTTGGTATAACTATTCGTTCAAATGTAGGTGATGAACGGGAGCGCGTGCGCTCTTATTTAGTTGTGGTAAGATGAGCAACTGGCACACTCGTTACTCCTTTCCGGTATCATTTGATACTGGGCCCATAAAGTGGTTTAATCCCGCGTTTGACAATCTTTTCATAAGGATCGGGATTTATGAGGAGCTTGATAAGTATCTAAATGTGATTCAATCACAATATGGGAAATTCTGGATTTCGGGACCATCAGGCGGATATGGGAAGTCTACAATGCTTCACTATGTCACCCGAGCTCTTTACTCTAACATACAACGGCTAAGGGCCTTGCCTCTCTTAATATCAGTTGGCAAGAAAACACCACTTGTGGAAAACACCTTCTTTAGAGATTTTCTAAATGAGTTTCTGAGACTTCCACAGAATCTGTCAAAGGCAAGCAACGTATTGAACGTGGTCCTGCCCGAAGACATCCAGAAATATGTACTCGATTGGTTTAAGAAATCTGGGACAGAAGACGTCCGAAAAATCCAGAAAGAATTGGCAACTGTAAACTTGGAGGAACTGGAGAGAAGATTCTACGTTGTACTTGAAAAGGTTTTTAATCATTGGGCCGACAATGGAGTTTTTTCAAAGTACGTGCTATTAGTCGACGAAATGGACAAATTGGCGGACACGGATGTCCTACCTTTCCTGGGAAGCAACCAAAATCTTTTCCAGGAGCTTTATCAGGAACATAGATTTGTTGTTTTTGTTTCAGGGCACAGTTCCTGGATTGAGAGAATACGTGACTCTACTACAGAATATAGCTTCTTTCGCGGAAAAGTGTTAAGAATACCTCAATTCGAGGACATTCCACAAATCGAGGGATTGGTTCTATCTAGATTGGTCCAGCATCTTCATATGATTCCTTCAGATAATCCGTGGAGGATAGAAGGTTACGAGGAATTAAGAGAATTGAGTGGCGGAGTCCCGAGAAGCATAATTCAGCTTGCTGAAATGGGTACAAATGAGGCGCAACGTCGAAATCTTGCGACAGTAGGTTCCGGAATTCTAAAGGAGATAGTAGTCACGGAGGATAACATAAAACCAATCGAGGACTATATCCACAACCATCCAGAAACATATAGCAAACTAAGAGATGCTGTGGACAAGCATGTTGACGCTCTTCTCTACGTTTTCTATGATATGCCCGGACACAAAATCTTCAAGGAATATGACCGGAACTTGGCAAATAGAACCAGATATGTTGGGATAGAGATTAGCGATGAGGACTGGATTAAGAAAGTCAATATGCTGACTATTTTCGAGTGTCTTGTTGACGACGACACCCATAGGGAACTGTCAAGGGATTTGTGTGACTTGTTTGATAAGCTTGGTCAGTATCCTGCCTTGATTGGAAAAGTTGTCCCAAGTATTGTCAAAAAGTTGGGAGATATGAAACCTAGGTTCCCATCTGGAAAACCCACTCCTCCAAAGTGCCAAGATATAATCGAGAATATCTTCAGAGTTCACAAGAATCTCTGGTCTACTCAAGAAGAGATATTTGGTGCCTTCCGGGATTCACCTCAGATCAAGAACTATGCCCTTGCGTGCAAAACAAGTGAAGGAATGGGTGAATTCAGTAGAGCCCTCTTCGAAAAGGAATTTCAAAGATATATCCAGAGAGCGGCTTCCAGTTTGATGATATTTGAAGAAGGCGAAAAAATCTATTACCGTCGCTTTCCCGAAGGAATGCAAGAAGACGATTACTCCATCTTGAAGGTTCTTGGTTCCCGTGAAGTGCTGAACAACTACATTGATCTTATGATTAGTCCCATACGATACGACTCAATAACGATCAAGAGGTTGGATAGACTAATCGAGAACATACTGTGTGCGATTGCCGATTCAAAAGGAGCAGAATTTCAGCAGGACTGCCTTCACAAGAAAAGCAAATGGAGGATATTCGAGAACCTAGAATTAGACCCGAATTTGCGTCGTCGACTGGACTTTTATTCCGCAGAGAGCAAGAAAGAACCAAAAGACGTAGACATAATTCAGAAAATATCAAAACAAATCATTATTGACCTTGCTAAGGAATACGAAGAAGCAAAGAAACTTCCACGACCAATTCCGATTAACTTCAGAGAGTTGCTAGAGAAAGGTGAGAACGAGAAGATCGAGTTCAAATCCTCTATGAGCTTTGACATTAGAGAGGGCAAAAAGAGCGATCTTGTTGAAATTGCATTGGCAAAAGCCATTGCCTGCTTTATGAATTCTGAAGGAGGAACTTTGCTGATTGGAATTGGAGACAACAAGGAAGTGCTTGGTCTCGACAGAGATTTTGAAGTGATCAGAAAACCCAATACTGATGGTTTTGAATTGCATTTCAATGGGCTGGTCAAGCGCTACCTGTCTCCGAAAGAGAGTAGACGATGTGTAAAGCTGTCTTTCAGCACGTTGGATGGAAAAAGCATAGCAGTGGCAAGGGTTGACAAAAGTCAACGTCCTGTATTTGTGAAATCTGAGGGAGAAACACTATTCTTTGCCAGGTTTGGAAGCGAATGTACACCATTAGACATAGATGACGCAACCAGGTATATCGCAGATCATTTCAGAAGGCAGAAGTAGCGATCGATCGCTGTTGAAAGAATCGGACTTGAACCCATTTGGGTTCTAATCCCTTCGGACCCGTTCTTCCCTGGCAAAGCGAAACCTGAAGACAGAACTGAATCTCAAAGTAGCCTATGGACCTCAGGCCCTGAACCCTTTTGGGTATTAGTCCCGGCGCGCGCGCAACGAAGGGGCAACAATCACTCAGTCTCTTGAATGTGGCTTAAATTCTTAAGGGGCTGACAGTGTTCTATGTGTCTGTGGAGAATAGGAAGCACGTGTTGACGTGAGGCTGAATGGATTGGTGAAACGTGGTTCTGTTGCTTCTGTGAACAGGGCGCTACGAGAATTGGTGTCGTGGACGCCTCATAGCGAGCAGGACCTTTACTACTACATCAAGGAGTTTTTCGTACACGTATTAGGCTACCCGCGGGATCGTGTCATACTTGGCGAACCTGGTAAGAGAGGGACCCCAGATGTGTCTCTCTGTTCGGTTGATGCGAAACCCAAAGACAGAATATATTGGGTGGTTGGCGAGGTCAAACCAAAGTCAGGGTTATTTAGGGATGCAGATGTGCGCAAGGAACGATGGCAGGAACAACTCAGCCGCTACGTTACGGCTGATACTGTCTACGCTCTTCTTGTCGATCCGACAACTATAGCTATCTTCCATCCTGATGGAAAAGAGGTCAAAGTGGTCAGCATTGATGAAGAAAGTGTAGCTGACGTTACGGCCCCAACATCCACTAGTAGCCTGGCGTTCCTAAGTTATGGCAACTCACTTGGGGATAAATCTCTTGAGGGGTTCAGAGAAGGTCAAACCCCGAGCCGATATATCGATGTTAAGACAGAGGAAGGGAAGGAAAAGTTCTATGCTGCGCTCCGTGTCTCCGCTCGTGAGTTGATTGATTACAGCGTTCAGCGCCTAAAGGATCTTCGCGGTGATTACATCGTTTTCGGAAAGGTCCTCATGGAAATGCAGGAAAAGGCTCCGCGGGATCAAGTGTTTGACGCTGCCGTGAAACGGTTAGAGAATCGTTATCTGGAATCAATTCGTCTCATAGGAGAGATCCTGCCTGCCTTCCGACAACAACTCGGGCGGGCTATGCCGGAGGATGAAGAGGAGGCCAGACGTTTCGAACTAGAGGTATATGCCACTGAAGGAGCGTCCCTGGTTCTGGCACGTATTCTTTTTGTTCGTTTCTTTGAGGACCATGACTTGGTGAAGCGGAAGATCTCGAATGGTGGCATCAAGGCTTTCCGTGAATATTATTCAAACATAAAGGATGATTATCGTTTCCTTTTGACCTCTGCGTACAGAGATTTGGAGGCAATATGTCGTCGTCTATTCGAGCCGAGCATCTTTGACTTTGCACATGAAGGAGATGGCGTCCTTTCAGGAATATTGCTCCGAATATTCTACCGACTAAATGCCTTCGACTTCACGCTGATAACAGGTGACATACTGGGCAACCTCTACGAGCGTTTTCTCGATCCAAAGAGGCGGAAGAAGATTGGAGAATACTATACGCCTATGGCTGTCGCCAAGTATGTCCTAGATAGAATAGGTTTCTTTGAAACCCCAGGCCCCTTGTTAGACCCAGGATGCGGATCAGGCACATTTCTGATAGCAGCCTTGACTGGTTTGATCCAGAAATTGCGTCAGCGTGGGGTTGCCTTAGACGTGGCTATCAACCAAGCTATAGAACTTATCCATGGCTTGGACATCAACGTTTTCGCGTCTTTCATAGCACAGATGCAACTCACGTGGCATTTGTTTCCATACATTAAGGAAGCTGGACTGAAGAAGATCCCCGAATTCAAGGTCTATGGTGGGGTAAACTCGTTAGTGTACCAGCCGCAGCAAACTCTCACAGCTGTTCTCTTGATGGAGACTGTGGAGGCCGCAGTTAAGATCCGAGACGGCCGCTACAAGTATGTTGTTGGAAACCCACCTTACATACGCAACGAGCGACTCAAGGATCGTGGGTTATGGCGCGACTTCTATCACGAAGTGGACTTCCGCAACAGTGACATCTCTTTCTTTTTCGTGGCTCGGGCGATCATGGGAGGCTACGAACCAATAAAGAATGGTCAGCCAATGAGAATGCCACCTTGGCTACAAGATGGGAGTCGCATGTGTTTCGTTCTTCCCATGGGGCTTTGTGACTCCGCGGCTGCCAGTGCGCTCCGTCGTGAATTACTCAACTATAAGATCATCGAGGTGACAGATCTCGAAGATGTGGCAATCCATCTTTTTCCTTCTCCGCAAGCGTCAGGGAGAGCTACGACGGCGCCTGTCCTGCTATTCATCGAAAAGACTAAGGCAGACGAAAAGCATCTTGTGAGGATAGTTCATGTCCCTGAGAGAGCATTAGAGGAATCGGCCTTCGAGATTGCCCAATTGGATGAGAGCGATATACCGCAAAGTACCTTTCTTCCCAACACGATAAACCCTAATGGACAGATCCTAACTAAACTAAAAGATGCGGATCTGCCGATACTGCAGAAACTGATGTCAGGACCACGACTGAGAGATTATGCTATGCCACCCACGCCGTCCTATGGAATCAAGGTTGGACGGAAAAAAGGGCTTTTCTCTAGTCCTAGCGGTTCTCGACTACCGATCGGCAAGGGACTCAACGTTTCAACGTTCTATTTGGATTACCGTGCAAGCCATTGGGTAGACCTCTTACAAGTGGAAGGCAGATCGATCTGGGGCAATGAAGATCTAATCAGGGAGGAAGCATTCGCATTGTCTGGGATCACATTGGCACCTCAGTGCGCACTTTTCCGTCCGTCAGCCTTTGCACTCAATGATTCTGCCAGAGTTTTTGTTCAGAGACCAGAATATTCAACCTTCCCATGGGATATTCTAATCAACTCCTCGATAATTCGCTATGTACACCTTCTTACCTTACGCACAGGCCTAGTTGGAGTAGGCACACTGGTTGGCGAAGGTCGACGTACTGCTTGGTGTGTCCTTTATCCTCGTGTTATCGCCAATTTCCCTGTACCAGCCAAACTTGTGGACGAACCTGGTGAGCTCATAGGCATCGCGAGTGACTTGCGGCAGTTAACTGCACTTATTGTAGAGCGCTGGAAAAATGTCAACATCGCAATCGATAGAGCTTCCAAGAAGGCGCTGGTGTTATTTGGAATCAGTTTCAACTATTGGCAAGGAGACATGCCAGAGGATGCAGAAATCAGACTCTTTCAAGAGCATGGCAAGTGCGTTCTTAGGCCCTATGTGGGTGAGCAATCAACGCTCATGTATCTTGAGGGGCCATATGAGCTTCTTAACGTCGTGAAATACCTCATCGAGACAAGAGATGGTGCTATCACAACACGAGAACTCCAAGAACTCCAGGTCCCGGAGGACTCAAGTAGCATCTCAGTTCTCATAGACAACGCACGAAATCCAGAATCGCCTGAGGTCAAACGGTTTAGGGAACTTCATCTCAGAGCTGATGAGATCATCTCTTTCGCTTTTGGTTTGACCAAGATCGAGTTTGACTACATTAGACTTCGCCTCTCGACACAACCACTAGATGTTCTTAAACCTCGCTGGCCATGGATAACCGCCGAAAGACGTGGGATCCAAGAGTACGAAGTTGATCGCTTCGCCTAGAGTGCACGCGCTACAGGGACGATGTGTTGAGAACAGTCCAACTAATCTCTTCAAGACGAATTATCCCTTAAACCTGTGTTTTTCATTGCAGAGGTCGAATTTGCCTTAGTGCCTACGTTAGTGGCACGCGTGCTGAAAATGCAGTAGTATTATATACCGTGCTTCTTCAATTGAATTCTACATATATGATCATTTAAGAGAAATGGTGCGTGTGTACATTGGGTCTAAGTAGTTCCTTTGAAATACGAAAAAACCAGTTCGCAGGGCTTGAACAGCAGGCGATTTCTGCAATGAGGTCAGGTGATTACCAGTTTGCAGAGAAGATTTATCGACTGATACTTGACGATGTTCGTGAAATCCAAGAAAAAGACAATACGCGAATACATAAGGGGGGCTACTACCATCAGCTTGGCTTCATTTTGTTATTGGAGGGAAGACTCCTTGATTCAATGCGCAGTTTCTTTCTTGCATATATAGAGGACACGCTGAACGTCCCATTGGGACAAGAAGATGCTGCGGATACTGCTCCGGCGGCAAGGGTTTTGAAGAATGGATTCCATCTTACTGATGAAACTTTCAAGGCGACCAAGAGTATTTCAAAAGCGAGCAGGGCGGGTTCGGTGGTCAAGACCCCTGAGGTGATTCTTTCAAAGGTGTTGGCTGCAAAAAGGATTAACGAAGGAGGGTTGTTGTCTCTCTGCAATCCAATACCAAATGCTGATGAAGTAAGAAGGCAGCTTTTTGTAAACCTTTCTCCTCAGGCAGAAAAGACGTTGAATGGGATGATGAACGAAAGGATGCAGCGAGTTGTTGAACTCGCCGCTTTTATTGCAAGAGAGAGTGGACATAATGTAGTTACTGAAGAAGACATCAAAACAGCAATCAAGAAATTGGACGGTCAAGGCACATGAGCAAAAAAGACCGGCCCGAACTCACCAATGATGCTAAGAGACAGCTGGAAAATGATAAGGCAACTTATGGGTGGTGGATCGTAAATGAAGCTGAAAAACACGCCTTATCTGAAGGACGAAACGAAGTGAGTGATGGAGACATTAAGGAAGTGAAAAAACCATTTCCACCAATCTATACAAGCAAACGAATCTGGTTTATCAGATTCCTGCTAGGTCTAATGGCGGCAGCCCTTCTTTCCATGATAGAAGCGTTTTCCGAATTGTCAGAGATTGAGATTCGATGGCTATTTTTGCGGCTTGTCTTTCCAACAGTTTTTGTCTTTGTTGGGATAATCGTGTTTGCATACATATTTAGAGATAGTCTATGACGCGATTCTTGCATTACTGGGCGCGCCAATGTCCTAGCGAGCATGCCTGTTCCGAAATTGGTAAAAATGTTTTTCATTCCATAAGCACAGCCGAGATACCCTCATCAAACAAATCCACAATAGACCCACATGCACAAAAACGGAGTCAAAACCATTTTTGGCCATTTTAGGAACACGCATGCGGGCTAAGTCTAATCATTCCGACAAACTTGAGAACACTTCACATTGTCTATTGATTGGGTAAAGAATGGCGAAACGTCCTGAGTGTGGGGAAGAACTTATCCTCCTATCACCGAAGGAAAGAGAACCTCGATTGCGGTATCCTTCCTATGGAGCAGAAACGGAACTTCATTATGCCAACGATGGTAAGCCTGGAGTCGTTGAAAAGAAAATATACGTTTGCCGAAACGGTCACGTTATCAAGCTGACAGAAAAAGAGTTCGAAGCCTAAATTCGTACACTGTACGACTTGGTTTGGGTTCCATTGACCGCTGATTTCCCGCCACGCCTCCTTGAACTGTTCTAGGCTTGAGTAGCTTTCTCTTCAGACGTCTTCTTGGGAGATGTCGCATCGGCATTTTCGCAGCAGCTTGGGCCGTTGAGCCGTACCATGAGAGAAGGAGGAAGACCGAGTAATATTATAGAATCGGCTTGCGCTGTTTTCCACAGGACAATCTCAGTGGCAAATGCAATTTATGCTGATATCGGGGTGAGGGAAGCGAAGAAGCGAGTAGAATGTAAACTTGAAGAGGAGCTAGTTGATCGCATCGATAGAATAGCTACGCTTCTCAAAACTGACAGGACAGAAATCATCCGAACTGCTTGTCTCGCTTATTTGAAATCTATGAGAACAAACCGAGAATTGCGTTGTGGGAAAGGATAATAAGATGAACAAAAGTGCGGCTCACGAATAAATTTATACTCTGAGACGCGCACATGAATCAAAGAGGAATGGATCATTGACGAAGATAATAAGCACAATTAACTTGAAGGGGGGCGTTGGAAAGACTCAGATGACTGTTGCGTTATCTGAGTTTTTGGCACAAGAACATAATGAGAAAGTGCTGCTAATTGACTTGGATCCGCAAACCAATGCGACTGTTTCTCTTATTGATGAGACAAAATGGCTCTCTAAAGATCAAGCCGGGGAGACTCTCTTGCAGCTTTTTAAAGACAAACTCGAAAAGACGTCCAAATTTGCCATAAACAAGGCTATCGTGCGAAAAGCGTCAAATGTTGGAGGAGGAATTAGGAATCTTGACTTATTACCATCCAGTCTAGGTCTGATTGAGATTCAAGATTCCTTGCCCCTTATTTCAGCTGGAAGGTTTTACGTAACGAGTCCAGTTACGATATTAAGGGAAGCAATTTCGAGCGTTTTAGATGAATATGATTTTGTTCTAATAGATTGTCCCCCCAATTTGGGGATAATTACTCTGAATGGAATCTTTCTTTCTGATTACTACTTAATTCCATGTATTCCAGACATACTGTCCACCTATGGCATTCCCCAAATTCTTGGCAGAATGGACAATTTCAAGAGAGAGACGAAAATCGGAATAGAACCTCTTGGGATTATCATTTCAATGTATCGTGCACAAAGCAGATTGCACGATTCTGTCATTAGCGATTTGAGGAGCAAAGCCAGCCGTGGCGATTACCCAAGGATATTTAATACTCTTATCCCTCTGACTGTTAGGATTGCTGAAGCAGCCGATGTTAGCGCTCAGGTGAATACGTTAAAACAAAAATACGGTTCTGGGAGAGTATTTGAAGACTATCAGAGTTTGACGAATGAGTTGTTAAAATATGTCTGATGACCTGAAAAACGCAAGAAGAGTAGCTCGTTTGCTGAGAATGCTTGCTGGGAAAATAGAAGAAGATCCGGAATTCATCAAAGGTATTGATATTGAAGATATCCCTGTTCTTAGTAGAAAGAAGAAAACGGAACAATCTGTTGATTTCGATATTTCCAAAATCTATTCAGAAGAAGGAGAGCTTGCCCTAAGGCAGAGACTGGAGCAGTTAGACTTAAAGGAACTCAAGAGTATTGTCCGTAAACATGGTTTTGATACTTCCAAACTTGCAGAAAAATGGAAAGATAAAGATCGATTAATAAAGCTCATATTGGAAAGAGTCTCCGCACGAAACGAAAAGGGCCATGTTTTCCTCAAGTATCCCTGAAAATTCGAAGGACCTCAGTCTTTTTTTGGAAAAGTTTTCTATTCTTTTTTGGGCTGTTCCTAGGACACGCGCGGCGAATTCCCTCATTTCCACGGTGCCTTCAGTCTTCAGAACGTCAAACGCACGCATAATGGTGAATGGACCATGAATTCTCAGGTAGTTGGAATAGGAAAGCCGAGTTCGACCATACTGGCCGGCGTACCATCATTGCTTGGCAGCCTTAGTCTGTTTCTATTGCAAGGATTGAGTAATCTTTTGAAGGTCGTTCGTGCATTCAGCAGTGACTTTTCCATCGTCAGCATTTCTTTCCAGCAGAAAACATCGGAATTCTTCTTTTTCTCTCTTCTCATCATCAAGGTAAACTCCACGGTACAGTGACTCCCATACGTCTTTGCTATGCGTGGAAAGGAATATTTGAAGGTGGTTTTCCCTTGAGATTCTGACCAGATGTTTGATTATCTTGCTCAGCGACCCAGAATGCTGGTGGCTTTCGATCTCCTCGATAAAGATGGCTGTGCTCTTGACGGACATCGCTGTTCCCAATATTCCTACGCAGCATCTCAAACCGTCCCCAAACCCAGCAAAGTACTTTTGTCGTCCCGCCTCTTTTATGGCCAGTCGTTTTTCTTCAGGGTATTCCAGCTGAGGAATGAACTCCCAATTCCTTCCTTTACCGTACACATCATCAAGTATCTCGCCGAATCCTGATTCCAGTTTAGGGACTCTTTTGAATCTTGCCAAGATGCTTTCTATTTCTCTTATATGCGACTTGAGCGTACAATCTATGAAAAACATGTTTGATGAATATTGCGTCAGCTTGTCTCTAAACTCCCCACTCTCCTTGATGTTGGCAATATTAGCATTACCGGTAGTTACTGCCAACGGTACGAAATCCCTTTCCCTGTACTGATTCTCACCCACAAGAATGACTTGAGTCCTACCAGCAAACAGACTGGAGCTGACGGTATTTTCAGGGAGTGCATGTCTTAATATGATTCTCCAGTTAATTCTGACTCCGTCAAAATCAGTGCTTATGTCAACTGGCGAACTTGTTTCATAGTTGAACCAAAGCTCGCTTATGCCTGCTGGGACATCCGACCGCTTGGACATTGTTGCCCGCAAATGTGGTGGGCGAATCAATTCCTGAAATAGATAGTACGCAGCCTCCAATACCGTGGATTTGCCTGAATCATTCTTCCCGATAAACAGATTCACTCGCCCTAAATCCTTGATGGAACAAGAACCAATTCCTTTGAAATTGTTGATTTTCAATTCTGTAAGCATATGCATTCTCCTATTTTTGGGCACTAGTATTGGTCTGCTCTTGAACTTAAAGCCTTTATCGTATGTAGCAGCGCCCGTTAGGTTTCTCCCCTCAATCTTTCTTCCCTAACCATTATTGTTTACGGTTGTTAAAAGAGTACTTAAACCCATTTGGGTATGGAGACGTAGAAATCACAACCCGAGGTGAGGCAAATCCATCAATTCGATCCGAGTATCTCCCGTTCCGTCTGATTCTCGTGTGTGTACAACATGGTACGTTAGGGTTTGAAGACAATCTTGGGATAGCTGATTGAATCGAAGGCAATAGCTACACTCACGGCTCCCAAACCTGCTGCAATCGTAGGGCTTAGAAGCTGGCAGATCCAGTGAGCCAGTATCGATATGTCTACGTCCGCAAACAAATTACGCACAATCGGGGAAGCATGCTGTGCAATTTCTGATAGCAAGTTTTCAAGGTCTACTGGTGTGATATTTGTAGCAGCAACACCAGTAACGATCATGAAAAGAAAACCACCTATATAGTCATGCTTTACCATCCACATCTTCTTCTTGGCGTGGGGGATTTCGATGAGGAAATGCCTGGCTCTGGTAAGCAGGTGGGCAAGTCCACGCGATAGACAAAGAATGCAGCTCCTTGTCTTTTCAGCTGTCTTTAGCTCATCATACAGCAGGTCGCCTGCCACGCCCAGTTTTCTCTTTAGCTCTTCTGCATCAATCGGATTCTTTGTCCTGTCGTAACCTATGAACTCACTTGCAGGAAGAGGTTTCCATCTCTGGAAGAACGTTTGAAGTAGACCAAGGAACTCTTCGCTACCCAGCCACTTGCCGATTCTATTTGGATAGGGTCCCTCCCAACTCTGAGCGATTTCCAGAAACAATGAGAGGTCCTGCTTGGAAAACTCTTTGTGGTCGACGAATCGAGAGAGTATGGAATGGATTTTGTCCGCAAGCACAACTCGGCTAGGTGAGAGTTCCTTCTCTTCCAACAATTTCAGAAGAAAAGGGAGTCTTTTTCTCGCAAGGAAAGCTGATACGTCGATGACTATATAACTACGGCCAGGATCATCAGTCTGTTCGAGCCTTTTTAGTTTATGAGCAACAACGTCGTCCATATTGACCATAGGACAGAGAACTCGACTCAAATCCAGAGTACTGATTATGACGTCAGCCAGCTCTTCAGCCTTCGTATCTTGACTCGCATTCTTTTTCCATGCGTTGCCTGCTTCCCCCAATTCAGTTAACGCGCAGACAAATTTCTCTGGGGGGCTGTCAATCCATCCTTTCAACTGGGCAATTCTGGCGATCTCTCTTCTGATTTCTTCAAGATACGTCTGAGACACCATTTCCTTTCTCAACCTATGATTCTAATAAAGTTTCAAATAGGCTGTGAGCATTAGCGTTCGCTTAAGCCTTGGACTTGAACCCGTTTGGGTCTAAGTCCCGGCGACCGCACCACTCTAGAACTGAATGCGTACAACTAGAATCGCTCCACTTTCCCTTTTTTGATTCGCTTCCTGAGGTGAGAAGGTTTTGAAAAACGACTCAGGAGACTTAAGCCCGTTAT
>Ga0315279_10004068_pt1 | contig 19849 bp, 13 predicted proteins | sample YL17G06_20_MG_FD_203694 | JGI IMG/M metagenome (GOLD analysis project Ga0315279, IMG submission 203694) | Sediment microbial communities from Yellowstone Lake, YNP, Wyoming, USA - YL17G06_20 | ecosystem: Environmental > Aquatic > Freshwater > Lake > Sediment | place: USA: Wyoming | collected... | reverse complement strand
AGTCATCACACAAGTCATCTGGACCAAGAAATTCGAACGCGAACTGAGGAAGCTTAGAGACAAGACTATCAAGGATCGCGTGAAGGATCAGATCGAAAAGGTGCTGGATAACCCCGAGACTGGGAAGACGCTACGATTCGCCCTGAAGGGCGAACGTTCCGTCTACGTTACGGCATACAGGCTCATCTATGCGGTGCAAGGTGAAACACTGTATCTATTGAGATTCGAACATAGGAAGACGGTCTACCGATAGCTCAGGCAATCCCGTTTCCAGTGCGAGTTGTGTGAGCCGGCCGCGTCACTCGAAAGATGGCCAGAAAGACCAAGTTGCCAGATTCAAACGCTCAAGCGAATTGAAAGAAGAACAAGAAGGGACGTGCCGGGAAAATGGACGTTCGGCCGGCAAGGGGCCACGAAACAGCGCATAGCAGAGAGTTGTGAATGTGGGCTGGGATAGGTTTGCACTGTCGTTTGAGAATGCCAATCAAGCAGTCGTTGAGCTGAAAGAGGGCCCCAATTCCGGGAAAGAGGGCCTGCTTCGGGACGGTTCCCACGGACCGTGAACGACTTCATCGTCACCCAAAAACACGATAGGAAATGGCTTGGAACAGAGATCGTAAAATGTGGGCCGGGAGGGACCCGGACCCATAGGGTTCAAAACCGCCTATTCTCTTGGACCGCATTCGTCTCAGAATCTTGGCCATCTTCTAGACTATGATGCGTTTCCATGGAGCAACTGGTGCACAGCGACACAAATCGAGTCCGAATCACGAAGGCCGAATCATCGATCGCACTCACGGAAGGATTACGTGTCTGATGCTTCTTGTCGTTTTCGCCTTAGAAGCGAGGCCGGGAGGGTGAAATACCCGACAATCGTCAAAGCGAAGTACGCGAGAGACGCAAGATCGGTAACAAATAGTGTATCCTTCGTTCCTTGTAGGATTCTCTGAAACGCACTGAAAGCATCCGAAGCCAGGTACAGGAGTATGATGCAGGTGTCATACGCCAGAAACAACACGAATGCGATGGATAACAGCGAGAATCCAGCGAAGAAGATCTTCCTCTTCTGCGTGATTTCCTCCGATTCTGAACGCTTTCGAAGCAGTATCGATTTCAGGTAGTTGAAAGCCTCGTTTTTCAGGTTCGGTATACCTACAAAATCCATGATGGCATAGTATCCGTCCACCTCGATCAGGGGAATGAGGTTCCACAGCATCCAATAGAAACAAAAGAAACCCATCATCTTCAGAATTTGACTCGGCCAAACCAAATTGCAGAAAACGAACAGCGAACCTACCAAGAGCGTGGATACCGGTCCTATAAGCGACACCATTATCCTCTGCTTCTTGGGAAGAAGCCACGCGTCGCTCGTATCCACATAGAACATTGGGCCAAAGTAGTACAAACCAGTTCCCACCTCACCCGGCACTCCTCCATAGTATGCTAGCGCTGCACCATGCGCGAGTTCGTGAACAACCAAGATAGGGAAAATCAGCAGGTAGTAGAAGAAGAAACCCACAATCGATGAATCCAAGATCTCAAAGTTGACTTTGTCGAATAGGATTGGCAGGAAATTGGGGGTGAGCACAAGCGCGGCTGAAACAATGATAACCAGAGTGGCGTAGAATCCTGTGGTATTGATGAAGGGGTGGATCAGTGATTCCCAGCGTTTGAAAAACTTGAGGTTCTCGCGAGTGATAGTGAGGTCCAACTCGAATGCCGAGACGAACCTCAGACGCTTCAGTGAAGTCTCAGTCTCAGGTTCTGTTTCACCCAAGAGACGTTCGTCCGCGAGGAAGGATATTGTCTCACGGATGGTCTCGTCGGTAATCTCCCTCGAGAAGATCTTGCCAACTTCCCTCCGATAGCTGTTCTTGGCCTCATCCACCAATTGGCGGATCGTATGTTTGCCGTCGAGGAGTCTCCAAATGCCTGCAGTGAAGAAGTCAACATTGTAGTATTCGCCTGTGATTTGGCTAATAAGAACGAACGGGGTGTCTCCAGTGATTGTTTCGATGAGTGAGACATGAGAAGATCTCCGAGGCTTGAAACTCGGATCTTCCTGTATCCGACGCAGGACCTCCTCCCTTTGTTCAGCGGAGCCCAGAGTCTCAGAGTCCCCCCTCATGCTTGCGCCTTGTCTCACCTAAATCACGTGTACGAATAGAAATAACCGGAAAGGACAGGGACGCTCCAGGCCGGCGCCCCTGTCTCGGGAGCATCCAGCTTGCCCAGCCTGGCAACGACCGAGCCCTTTGCTTCTCCTCCCGTACTCGTGCTATTTCCTGAGTATGCGTGCCTTGCTCTTCCTTTTGCCCAGTTTGGTTTTGGTCGTTCGATACTTATCCAAGTAGCTGTCACCTCAGGACCTACTATGCGGCTTGTGACCATATGGTGCTTGCGTTCACAACGAAACCGCAAGTGTTACAATGCTAGACAGTGTCGTACGTGACTGATGAATTTGGTCGATCGAAAGACGCAGACTGTCCTTAGGGGTGTAAGGATACCAAAGCAACTCAATGAGCTTCTCCAGAAGGATGCGGGCGCAGAAAACAGGACCGTGAGCGCCCTGGTCGTGTCAATCTTGACCAAGTACGCGGAGTGGGACCGTTTCACGCAGAAGTTCGGTTTCGTCACGGTACCTCGCTCCACGTACAAGCGTATGATCGAAACGATGGATGAACAAGCCTACCTAGCCGCCACGGAGGAGGCTCCTTCCACATTCCTTGAGATGATTCGTTTCTGGTACAAACGCGTCGACCCGGCGATCGTCTGCGCTTTTTGTGAGAGGCTCTCCAAGTATGTTGGAACTACTCATTGCGAGATTGACGACAGGGACGGGGACTACACTATCACCCTTCAACATGACTTCGGCATGAAGTACTCCAACCAGCTGAAACGCGTATACGAAACAGTAACACGTGAAACTCTCAGAATTGAGCCGAAAATTGAGGTTACCAACAATTCAATCTTCATCAGATTCTCCGAGCGTTCGCCCAAGATAGCTAGGCTGCCGAGTTAGCTCTGAAGACAAGTTCACTCTCAATGCAAGCGGACGAGCATATGACGATAGAGGAAACCCGCAGCAGCATTCTCACACACAACGATGTGAACGCCGTCAGTGAGTAACTCTTATCCGCCCGTTGCCAGATCGTCGGACGAGATACAAGGTTTCTGAGGCGGGACTTCAGTGAGGCTTATGTTGCTTGGAACTGGCGATTCTTTCTGCTCCGACGGTCGCGGTTCCACGAGTGTCCTGATTGATGGTAGCACACGGATACTGCTGGATTGCCCTCCGCAAATCGTGTATGCCCTCCGCTCAAATGGCTACTCCCCAAACGACGTGAATCATGTCCTGATCAGCCACATGCACGGCGACCATGTGGTTGGTCTGGTGTTTCTCGCGGAGTGTCTACTCTACAAGGATAGGGGTGCGTTGGAGATCTATGGACCCAAAGGCTTGAAGAGTCTAGTTTACAACCTGTACCACATGTTGTTTCCCAAGGCGGATCTCTCCAAGGTTCTCAATTTCCTGCCGGACCTGAGCAGTCTTCCGTTTATTTGCACGAAAGCAAGAGGTGCTCATTCGCCTCCGGACACAATCTATAGGATCCAGATTGATGGCACAACACTAGTCTACAGCGGTGACACGACGCAGGTCGACCTATCCAAAATCGCAAAGAACGCAGACTATCTCATCCATGAGGCTGCAGAGACCAACGTTGCACTCGCGAGGCGCCTCAAACATTCAACTCCGACCCAAGCCGCTAGGGCTGCGAAAAGAGCTGGTGTACGAAATCTCGTGATAGTCCACAGTCCAATACTCACATCCAGACAGAAGCGCGAGGTGACCCGCATTTTTCCTAGAACGATCTTCTCTACTGACGGTCAGATCATAGATGTTCCCTAGCCGAGTACATCACAGCCGCTAGTCTTCGCTAATCTTTCGACGTAGCTCCCTTAGCGAGCGAAGGAAGGTGCCCCCGTTCTTCAGCAACGCCTCGCTACTCACCAGGGGTTTGAGTATTCATACGTAACCTACGGACGGATTCTTGCAGCAGCTTCAGCGCCATCTTTGGATGTTCGGATACAATGCTCTTGAAGCTCCACGAAGTCAAGGCCAGGCACCTCGACGGCTCAAGTGCCACAACATCTGCCGATCTAGGCTGACCGTCCAAGACCGACATCTCGCCAAAGAACTGACCGGGTCCAAGTTTGGACAGAACTCGTCCGTCCGATCGAACCTCCACGGTGCCATCCATTATGAGATAGAAGCCAATGCCTGCCTCTCCTTTGCGTACGATGACGTCCCCTCTCTCATACTTGAGCTCCTTGAATGAGTGTGCAATGACTTTTAGTTCCCTCTCGGTGAGACCAGACCAAAGGGGTGCTTTCTGCAGAATCTCGACAATTGTGTTCGTTTCTGAGCTCGTTAGCTTCATTCTCTCACTTCCGGAATTCGGTCCCGCAGCTGCTGACTCGCTATGACTTATTACGTGCTTTAACCCTTGTGCTACAACGCCGCATCCTTGAAGCCTGGCTATCAGAGAATCAGCAGTTTCAATTCAGAGATCCTTGGGGATAGATGATGCCGGTAGATTGGTGCGCGAATCGATCTGAGAAAAAAGGAAGGCTGGCACGAGAAGAACCGGCAATGCGTCAGGCGGTTGTAAGCAAATATGTATGCAGGCTTTCGACCGCCGTCACTGCGGCCACCCAAACCCTGAAATTCCGAGCGAGCCTAGTGGTATGATGGCCTTCCGTGATTACATGATCACATCCATGGCGTTCTCTGCCTTCTCGTGCCTGCTGGAGCGCCGAGGAGGGGCGCGATGACAAGAAGTACCCAAATTGAAGGAGGTGACTTCATACCAATGAGAGCTTGCGTCCACCTGATCACGAACCCCGCAACGGCTAGGGATGTAGCCATAGCAGTCAGTAAGATAGAAGGCGTCATAAGCACTGACCTAACGACCGGAAGGTTTGACATTATCGCGACAGTTGACAAGGCCAACGGCGATCTCGCTTGGCTCCAAAGCACCGTTCTGGCAAAGATACGGAGGGAGCACGGCGTCGTCAGGACAGAGACTGCGATCTGCACAGAGTCTTGGATTCCAGAACGATCACAGATCAAGCGCTCCCCATAGTCCGAGTGGGCCCCAAACCGCCTGTCCGCACACCCGACTCCAGGGCCCTATCTCATTTCTTCCTATTGCCCGCTAAGGAGGATTCCACGAAGGACGTTGGGATCTGAAGCCCCGGCGCCTGAATATGCTGAATATTCGTCGTAGTCGAATCGGCTAAGCCGGATTGGAAGCCACTGGGACTGCTATTCCCCAGTTCTTCGACTTAAGATACGGCTCGCAGCTTGGCCTGTGCTTTCTCTAGGTCTCGCCTTGCTCCCAACTTGCGAAAGATTTCGGAAGCTTGTACGAGGTGTCTGCGTGATTCGTCTGTTGAGGTTTCTGCAATTGCATCGCAGGAGGCTACGAGGGCCTTCGCTTGATAGTAGGGCCAACAGGCCTTCTCCCACAACCCCAGGGATTTCAGATAGGAGTCTTCAGCTCCCTTTCGGTCACCGCTGGCAAGTAGTATGCTTGCTTCAGCCTGAGAAACCATCGCCAAACCCGCATCGCTCTTCAGCGTTTCCGCAAGGCGCTTAGCCCACACAGACATCCTACGTGCTTCATCAAGCTGCCCGCGTTTGGCGTAGATCGCGGTCAGGTGGAGGAGCACCTCGATTTGGTGCGGCGGTATGGGACTGAATTCTGATTTCTTGAACGCATTAACGCAGATTTCGAAGTATGCTTTCGCCTCATCCTCTCTTCCCTGATCCAACCTCACTTTGCCCAAGGCCAGATTGAGGGCAACAACGTGCATAATCAGTGGATTCTGCTTGACACTGGAATTCTCAAGACATTCTTCTGCCTGATCCAAGTCCCCCATGCTTAGTCTGATAAGTCCTCTCCACACTTCCCCAGACTGAATAGGGTCATTCGTGAAGCCGAGCCGTTGTGCCATTTCGAGGGCTCTCTCAACTTCATCAAGAGCGAGTGACCAATCTCCCTTCAACCAATCCAGATACGACAACCAAGCATAGGCGCCAGCCTCAGACGGTATGATGTACTCACGCCTACCTACTTCGAGGTATTGAAGAGCAAACTCCCGCCCTTTTGCTATGTCCCTTGGGTATGTGTAGTTGCTCAGGTTGACTAGGATATTGGTCGCCAGAAGATGGAATCTATGCTGTAATGCTAAGTCGAGAGCTTCCTCAAAAAGCTGCAAGCTTTCGTCGATTCGACCAAAATCCACTAGAAGGGAAGCTTTCGTCGTGAGCGTTTCCACGACGGCGGCAAGGTTCCCGCTCTTCTGTCCCGCCTCTAGGGCCTTGTCAACCCAGGTCTTGGCTTCATCGTAGTTATCGGAAAGCCAAGCTGCGAGACTCGAGTAGATTGCGGCGGCCTCGTAACTTTCAGGGTCAGCCTCGACATACTTGAGCGCCTGCCTTAGCGCTGTCACTGCGTCCCGAATTCCAGTTGGCTTAGACCTGAAGAGTGCGTAGGGCAGGTCCAGTGATACTCTGCCACATGCCTTGAAGTCATGAAGCTTCTCATAGACACTGAGCGCCTGCTGATAGTGGCGAGCGCTGTCTTGTGGTTGACCTGCAAGATTGTAGCAGGCGGCAAGCTTCTCAAGGATGTTTGCCTTCTCTCCTTCCTTACCCTCTTCAGGTTCAATGAGGTCTAAGGCACGCTTGTAGTTGGTTATCGCTTGTTGGTAGGCGTGGATTGCCCTGTTTCGGTCTCCCGCCATAATCGAATACTTGATGGTAAGCTCCGTGTCACCGCCTTCCGAGAAATGGTTGGCTATGGCCTCAGCTTGGCCTTCAAGGTTCTTCGAGTAGGCTTTCTGCATGGCCTCGGCGATCTTGAGATGGTACTTGGCTCTTCGAATAGGGATGAGTCCGTCCAGGAGCAGTTCCCTTATCCGGTAGTCAGTGAACTTGAAGATGTTCTTTTGACGTGGAATCTGCTGCACAAGTCCAGCGGAGAACGCGGCTTCAAGCTTCTGGAGTAGTGCATCCTCATCTATCTGAGAGAACTCTCGCAAGACCTCGAAATCGAAATCGGAGCCTATGACCGAAGCCATCGTGAGCACGCTGATCGCTTCCGGCCCCAGCCTCTTGAGCCTGGACTTGAGAGCAGACTTCACGCTATCGGGGAGGACGATTTCCCGAACAGGTTTTCGATCCCAGCCTTTCTCCGTTCGAAAGATAGCTCCGTCTTCCACGAGGGATCGCAAGACCTCCTCCACGAAGAATGAGTTGCCCCCAGTCCGCTGATAGATTGGGTCTGCAAATTCCGAAGAGACGGTCTGCTCTCCAAAGGTCTGTTTGATGAGGTCTGTTGTCTCTTCTTTGTTCAAGTTCTTCACTTGAATCGTTTCAAGTAGACGCTGCTTGTTGAATTTCATGAGCGTCTGGTAGATCGGGCTGTCGGGTTGAACATCCTCCGTTCTGCAGGAACATACCGTCAATACCCGGAGGCCACCTGCGCTCCGGACGAAGTACTCCAATAAGCCCGTTGATGACTGGTCAGCCCATTGCATGTCATCAAGCAGCAGTATCAGAGGAGCTTCGCTGCTTATCGAGATGAAGAACTGCGTAACCGTTCCGTAGAACCGAATCTTGTCCTGTTGTTCCTCCACCGGTTCAGATCGCGAGATATTTCCAAGCTTTGCAGCGACGTCCGGAACCAAGCGCACAAACTCGGAGGCGCGTGGACCAAGCGCCCGACGTAGCAGTTCAGCCGGTGCCTGGGCCACGTATTGCCTTGCTGCATCGATCCAAGCTGCGTAGGGTAAGCCGTCCTCGGCGGTTCCGTAGAGTACGACCGCACCCTTAGACTGGGCGTGAGCTGCTAACTCCTGCATGAGACGTGTCTTGCCGACACCTGCTTCACCTTGAAGGGCAACCACACACGACCTACTACTGAGAGCATTCTCGAAAGCTGCCTTGAGCTTGGAGAATTCTGCTGTTCGGCCGACCAGAGACGTAAGCCAACGTGGCTCCGAAAACGGGACAGCGGGAAGCGGATGTTGAACGACCTCAGCGACACTCCGGGCTTTTCGTTGTGGCGAGATGGCGTAGACTTCCAGTGGAGATTGTACGTTTTTGAGTTCCTGTTTTCCAAGGTCGATGATCTCATAGTCGATCTTGTTCCAGACTTGATCGTAGACTTGGCGTGAGATGCAGATTCCGCCAGGCTCGGCTAACGGTTGCACTCGAGACGCGATATTGACGGCGTCGCCGAAGACGTCGCCTTCACGATGTACGACGTCCCCGAGGTGGACACCAATTCGCAGTTTGGCCTCCCTTCCTGCATACGAGAGAGGTTTCTCCTCTTGCAGTGTTCTTTGGATGTCGACGGCGCAGAGAACAGCGTCTAGGGTGCTGGCGAACTCCACCAGGAAAGCGTCTCCGATTGTCTTGATCTCTTGTCCTCGGTGTTTCTTGAATATCGGGCGTAGTACGGCTTTCTGCTTCTCTAGGACTTCAAGAGCGAACGCTTCGTTCTCTTGTGCTAAGGCTGTATAGCCCACAAGGTCCGTGAACATTACAGCCGCTAGTCTTCGCCCATCTTTCGACGCGGGTCTCTTGGTGTCGAGCGCAAGCGGCGCCAGAACGGCGACGTGGGCAGGAGGCAGGTCACATGTCCGAAGCTGGCCGAGGTCGTCGACGAAGACTACCGTAGGTCTGATCTCGAAGGAACCTGCTTCACTTGCTTCGACGGTTAGAATGATCGTTTCGGCTTCAAGCGGGTTGAGCTTCTTCGCGCGCAGATTCAGAGATCCATCCACCAATTGATATCGATCCGAAGGCCCAACGGCTTTCCAGGTCTTGGGCAGAGCTTTCTCCAATTTGACCAAGACAGCCGATGCGCTGCCGACGTTGACTAAGTCGAATTGGACCTCAAGGCTCCCTCCTGCTTCTACCGAGGGAACGATGACCCTGCCTTGGACATTGGGTCTCTCCAATTCCTTAGGCGACGGCATGGCACCGATTTCGTGGAAGGCTGCTACGCTCACCTCAACTGGGGTTGTTGTTGGAGGAGAGATATCGCGCAGAGAGATGGCGAATCGTCTATGCTTTCTAACTCGCTCAAGGCTCTTGATCACTTCCTCTTTCTTGTTCTTGTAGCCTACGTCTTCGAAGAGCCTTGCTGCTTCGACTAGGCACTTCTCAGCAAGCCCATAGAACCTGAGCCTTTCACCTACGTCGAGAGCGGTTTCTGCTTTGTCAACGTATGCATGTGCGTCCAAGTACAGTCTCGTGGCCTCAGCCCAGGTAGCGGCGCCCCTAGATCCGGCCTCGTCGTACGCTTCCATAGCACGTTCGATGTTCACCTTGGCCTCATCGAAGAACTTCGGACCAAGCCCAGCCAGGTATTTCGCGCCATTCTCCAAGGCTCTGCAATAGGAGAGATGTCCTAAGCTGAGCATTCTCACGTTCTTAGTGCGTGACCTGTCCCTGATTTCCTGAAATATCCGTGAGGCTTCAGCGTAGGCGTTTGGATCTGCCGTCTCGTCTCCATGCGCCAGCTTCTCTTCTGCCCTGCATGACATGGCGAGTATTTCCAGTTGGTCTCTCTCTTCCTCCGTAACTCGGCTGGCGCCAAGCTCCTCGAAGAGGACTCGTGCTTTCTCAAACCTCTCCAAGCCTCTCGATCGAGTTTGTTTTAGACTCAGCGACCTGCCCTCTTCAAGCACTAGTCTTGCAAGACAGTATTTCGCCCCGAATTCCATGTCGTCGATCATTCGACGTATTGTGGTCAGCTCATCTTGAGGCTTGGCCGCCCTGAGACTCTTTTGAAGTATTTCGCTGACTTCCAGAAGCATACCGCGAGCTCGCCGGAACTGTTCCGACGCTCTCTCCAGTTCCTCTGCCTTGCTAGAGGCTTCAGCATATTCAACCTCCGACAATGCTTTGTAGAATGGTGCTAGCGTCTGCCATCTTGGCGAGGTCTCTACTAGCTTGGAAGCCTTGAGGAAGAACTGGGCCGCTTTGTCGTTCTCTCTTTCTTGATCCGCGAGCTTCGCTTTTTGTGCGTGGCTTTGCGCTTTCATCAAGGCTGAGTACTCAAGATAGATCTGAGTCAGCGTTGGGGTCTTTCCCGCGGCGAGCTCAAATGTCTTAGAAGCATTCTCATACATGTCTCCAGCCTCCGACAGTTGGCCGCCATCCTCGAGGGCCCTGGCCGCTTTCCATTTCATTCTAGCTACGTTCCCTAGGGCTCCGAACTTCTCGTAGAATGTTGCCGCCTCATCGAACGCGCGTTTTGCTCGTTCGAGAAGTTCGTGCTGACGACTCTCCGGATACAGTCTTGACAGAATGTCCCCGTACCAAGAGAGATACGTTGCCATCGGGTCCCAGTATGGCTCATCCTCGGAGAGCACTGAGAGCTGTTTTCGGCACAGTTCCATGCATTTCTCCATAGTATGCTCTGCGTCCTTCAGGAGCTGAAACTCTCTCTCCGGCTCATCCTCGGCAAGTTCCGCGATGATGAGCGCGAGGTAGCCGTGGAAGACCCCAAGATTCCAGTGATAGAATGGCTGAGCCCGAAACGCTCTCTCGATACACTCCTTCCGGATCTCAAGGGCTTCCTGTAGCATGGAGGTCTCCTTGGAACGGTCTTCGACGTGGCTTGCGCGGAAATAGAGGACCTTGCTCAATGAGTGAAGCGGCGACACCAGTTCCAGATCCGAGCCACTGCGACGAGCCTCCTCAAGGCCCTTCCTTCCCATCTCCACAGCCTTGTTGAGAATGTCCAACCTTGTTTGATAGTCGGTCTCCATGCGGGCCAAGTACTCGTAGTTCTCGGCCAACGTGCCATAGGACCAGGCTGTCACAAGGGTGGAATCTACCGGTGTGGCGTTTTCGATAGCCTTCCGTGCGTGTTCTTCGCACTCATTTGAGTAGACCGTCATCCTATCTTTGTCTTCTTCGTCTAACATTCGCCAGTATGCACTAATGCAGAGGTAGCAATGCACGTAGCCCTTCAGAACATGGTCGCGTGCTCTCTCTGCAGAAATCAGCGCTTCTCGAGCGTGAGTCCAAGCCTCAGTCCTTTGGGCTCCTTTGAGCTCATCGAGGTACCATGCGAGATAGAAATGTGAGAAAGCGATGGCGTAGTCATTTCCGCTTGCTAGGGCATGTTTCAGTCCTATCCGACCGTGTTCGATCGACTTTTCGGCAGAGACTTCTCTTTGAGTGGCGTCTGGAAGCAGCGAGGTGGCGCGATACCGCAGCTGACTGGACCAGGTGTAGAGCATCGCCAGAATGTAATCTTGAATTTTGGCTCCCGATGCAAATAGAGCTTCCGAAACCCTGAATCCTTCTTCGAGAAGAGCCCGCTTTGTTACCGAATCATGCTCCAAATCGATGAGCCCAACGATGCTCTCCAGCAGACTGACACACGCCGCCGAAGCATCCGCCATGTTATGCTCTCTCGCGAAGGTATCGAAGGCTTCGAGCTCCTTTGCTCGAGCTTCGTTCAGAATACGCCTTCTTTCAACATGCTCCTCTGCGGCCAGTGACGCACAGATTAGACCTGCTCCTCGACAATAACCTACTTTGCCTTGCGCTCCCTCAATGGACTCGTACTCACCTGAAGCTCGCAGATAGAACTCATGAGCTTCCTGCAAGGTCTTCCGAAAATCGGTAAGCGACGAGCTCTGGTTAGCAGCCCTCCTCAAGCAGAAGCCAGCCTCCCTTAGGATCTCTGCTCGCCCGCCATGATCCTGTGTCAGAGAGAGGAGCCGTTTGCAGGTTTCGGCTGCCTTCGGCCATTCATTGGCCTTCTCTAGCAGTCTAGCTTCCTGCAATTCGGACTCGCTTGAAGAAGAGCCTGGCACGAGAAGGACCGATAGTATGTCAGATGTGCGGAGACAAAGGCGTTTCCTTCATCCAAGCGCATCCGTCATCGGGTCCCTTGGTGCGCCCGTCACGAATTGAGCCCTTGACTTGTGATCGTCTAAGTCACATATGGGGTAGATCACATCGGTAGACTGGCGGGCTAATCCCACCCCGGCACTTTTCGGATAACGTTCCGGTAGGTGATCAGCAGGTCCGACTACGCATCTTTGGAATGGAATGAGGCGAAGGTGCTATGCTTGAGCCGAAAGCTTAGCTTCTGCTCTTTCCAGCTGCCGTTTTGCCCCTAGCTTCTTGAAGACCTCCGAAGCCTCTTTCAGTCGTTCGCGTGATTCGACAGGAGAGGTTTCCGCAATTGCTCCAGAGTAAGCAACCAGGGCCTTGGCACGATAATATGGCCAACCAGCCTTCTTCCACAGATCTAGGGATTTCAGGTAAGCTTCGCCTGCTCCCTTCCTGTCACCGCTAGCAAGCAGAAGAACTGCTTCAGCCTGAGAAGCCATGGCCAAGCCTGCCTCACTCTTCAGAGCCTCAGCAAGCCGCTTGGCCCACTCATACATTTTGCGGGCCTTTTCTGGTTCATTTCGGCCCGCGTAGATTGAGGTCAAGTGCAGGAGTGTCTCGATATGGATCACCGGCAGAGTGGTGAACTCAGCATCTTTGAAAGCTTCAACGCATTTCTCGAGGTGGACCACAGCATCATTTTCTCTTCCTTGCTCCAATCTGAGTTCGCCCAAGCCCAGATTGGTTTCGACGATGGAGGTAATCTTCACATCATGCCTAGCCAATGCTGTCTGAAGATACTTCTCGGCTTGTTCCACGTCTCCCAGACCAAGATAGAGTCGTCCCCTCCAAGCTTCGGCTGGCTCCGACCCAAACGTGAATCCGAGTCGCTCCCGCATTTCGAAGGCCTTGCTCATCTCTTCCAATGCCAACGCCCAGTTGCCCATTAGCCAATCCAGAACAGACAGATCAAACAGGCCGACGGCTTGGTCGAGCACATCATTCTCACGCGTAGCCAATTCGAAGAGGCGCAATGCTAGGTCTCGGGCTTTTGCTGGATCTCTGTTGAGTGTGTAGGCGGCCAGGTTGACGAGAACAGAGCACGCTTGCTGGTGCTGATCGTGCTGTAGTGCTACTTCCAAGCTTCTCTCCAAGAAAGGTAGGCCCTCATCGATGCGACCCGTATCACAAAGATAGTATCCCGTGATGCTCAATGCGGTTGCCACGGCGCCGAAGTTGCCGCTCTTCTCTCCTGCCTCAAGGGCGCGCTTGTTCCAGAGGTTGCCCTCATCATACTGATCCATTAAGGCTAGATCGAAGGCCAGTGATGAATAGATATCAGCGGCCTCGAAGCCCTCGGGGGATTCTTCGACGTATCTCAGCGACTGTTTCAGTAGGGCGACGCTCTCTTGGAACGCTCCTTTGCCTTTGCTGAGTACAACGGACAGCCTGCTGGCAATTTGTGCGCATGACTTGAAGTCACGTAATCGTTCGAAGATGGACAGTGCCAGATTGTATGATTGGATGCTTTCTTGAAATCGGGCGGCAGCGGCATAGCTGACACCGAGCCTGTCGTAGAGGTGTGCTTTCTCTTTGTCTCTATCCTCTTTCAGCTCAACGAGGCCCAGAGCACCCTTGTAATCGGCTACGGCCTGCTCGTAGGCGTGGATCGCTCTGTTCCGGTCGCCTGCCATGATCGAGTACTTGATAGCACGCTCGGTATCGCCGCCTTCGATGAAATGGCTAGCCATGGTTTCGGCATAGTTCTCCAGGTTCTTGGAGTAGGTCTTCTCCATTGCCTCAGCGACTTTGAGATGATGCCTAGCCCGTTTCACTTGAATGAGGTCGCCAAGCAGAAGTTCTCTGATTCGACTATCTGCAAACCTGAACTTGCTCTTCTCACCGGTAACTTCGGCCAGTAGTCCCTGGGAAATGGCTGTTTCAAGTGTCTTGAACAGTGTATCTTCAGTCACCTGAGCGATTTCAAGCAGCACCTCGAAACTGAACTCGGGACCTGCCACGGCTGCCAGTTGAAGAATGCCAAGGGATGCAGGGTCAAGTCTCGCCAACCTCGACCCTAATGTGGACTTCACGCTCTGGGGCACCACAATTTCCCGAATTGGCTTTCTGTCCCATCCCTTCTCAGTTCTGAAGATAGTTCCGTCTTCGACGAGTGAGCGGAGGATCTCTTCAACGAAGAAGGGATTGCCTCCTGTCCGTTGGCAGATTAGGTCTGCGAATTCGGGTGATACTGCTTGTTCTCCGAACGTTTGCCTGATGAACTCTGTTGTCTCTTCTTTGCCTAGGTTCTTCACTTGAATCGTTTGCAGGAGACGTTGCCTATTGAACTTCATCAGTGTCTGGTCAAGTGGGCTTTCAGGTTGAACCTCCTCGACTCTGTAGGAACACACTATCAGAACATTGACGTTACTCGTGCTCCTGACAAAATGCTCCAACAGGTCTAGTGATGGTTGATCAGCCAATTGCATATCATCAAACAGCAGGAGCAGAGATTCATCGCCACAGATCGAAACAAGGAACTGTGCGACCGCCTCGTATAGTCGAATCTTGTCCTGCTGCTCCCCGAGAGGTCTAGACAGCGGAATAGCGCCGAGCTTTGCAACAAGGTCAGGGACGAGTTTCACGAGCTCTGAGGCGTGTCGGCCAAGCATCCTACGCAGCAGCTCACCTGATGCCACCGCTACGTATTGTCTCGTTGCTTCGACCCATGGCGCGTATGGCGGACCGCGTTCCAATGCGCCTCCCGACAGTACAATCGCGCCTTTGGACTGAGTGTAGGAGGCTAGCTCCTGCATGAGACGAGTCTTGCCGACACCGGCTTCTCCTCGAAGCGCGATCACGATGGGTTTGCCGGTGAGCGATTCATCGAAGGCTGCATAGAGCTTCGAGATCTCCGAAGCACGATCGACCAATGATGTCCGCCAACGTGGTTTCTGGAACGGACCAGTGGGAAGCGGATGCCGGAGGGTCTCAGCACTGCTCGGTACCTTTCTCTGTAGCGAGACGCAGTAGAGCTCTACCGGAAACTGCACATTCTTGAGTTCATGTTGCCCGAGCTCAAGGATCTCATAGTCGATCTTATTCCATACCTGATCGAAGACTTGACGGGAGATGCAGATTCCGCCTGGCTCAGCGAGGGGGTCTATCCGAGAGGCTATGTTGACTGCGTCTCCGAAGACATCGGCCCCACGACGCACTACATCCCCAACATGAATCCCGATTCGTAACTTTGTCTCCTTCCCCCCGAGCTCAAGCGACTTGCGCTGCAATGTTGTTTGGACGTCAATGGCACACAAGACCGCGTCTAGGGCGTTGGTGAACTCCACAAGGAAGGCGTCTCCGATAGTCTTGACCTCTTTCCCTCCGTGTTTTCGGAAGATCGGTCGGAGTAGGGTTTGCTGCTTGTCTAGGATTTGAAGTGCGAGTGCTTCATTCTCCTGCGTTAGCGCCGTATAGCCCACGAGGTCCGTAAACATTATGGCGGCAAGTTGTCGCTGATCTTTGGGTACGACTTCTCCGGCGCGCGACAAGGATTCCAGCTCAAGCCTCTGGGCGATGCTATGTGGTTGCGGATTGATTAGTCCTGCGCCACCCTTAAGCCTCATCTTCTTCAGAGATGATATACAAGGGCAACTTCGCCGCTATTCGTTAGTCGAAGCCGTCTCCAGCTCGAATCAAATGGTCTGCCACGCATCGCTCTGATTCTCACGTTGTGTTCGATTTTTCCGCCCACTTCTTGGCTTTTGAAATCGATTATTCCGTCACACAATGATTCGAACTGTTTGTAGAACCCCTCCGAATACGCGCCTGCGACTAGGGAATGAATCATTATGTCCTCGCGAGTCCTCGCAAGAGGGACGAACCTGGTTCGCCATGCGTCGGCCATCTCTTTCTCGGAATTGTATTGTAGTAAGACCGAGGTGTTGTCGTCGATGTGGAGGCGTCTCTTTTCGGGCTCAGGGACGTCGCGCGGGGATTCCATATCTTGCGCGGCGCTGATGTTCCAGTCTGATAGCACGGGATATTGCGTCTGGTAGGGCTGCCGGCCTATCTTGGGTTTCCCAGGAACGCCTATTCCTGTGGTAGCCGTGTAACTATCTAGCAATCTAAAGTTACCTTTCTCTTCCAACTTCTTAACATCTAGTCCAAAGCGAGCTTCGAGAGCTTCGACAACCTCGCTTGGAATATGCTGGAAGGTGTGATAGTCGGTTCTTGCTCCGTTCCTCAAAGCATGGGCTGCGAGCGTCAACGATGTTTCGTACCAAAGCGAATGCGACTCGAATTCAACAACCATGTTGAGACCGTACCGAAACCCACCCGGCACTAGGTCGGACAGTATCGGCAGGACAAGAACACTGGACAACCCAAGCCATCCTTTCGGTCGTATGCTCTTTGAAGACGGACGGACTACCCGATTATTTCTGTCTTGTGACACGCACACAACAAACGGAACGACGAACAGCGACGGACGACGGATTACGGGATGAATCCGCTGACAACCGTTTCAGTATGGCTAAGAGTCAGTAGGCACGATCATGTTTGCAGGAGATGACAGAGTGATTGACCTCACTACGGAGTTCGGCGCACACGTTGCGAAGCGTCTGCGAGAAGAGCCTGTCGTTTGGCTAACGACAGTGGCCTCCGATGGCACTCCTCAACCCAATCCTGTCTGGTTCTACTGGGACGGAGAGACCATTCTCATCTACAGCCAGCCCACCGCTAGCAAGCTAAGAAACATCACTCGCAACCCCAAGGTGTCCATTAACTTGGAGGGAGCAGACGAGATGGGTGGTGACGTTGTCGTTCTCACGGGCGATGCTTTCATCGACGAAACCGCTCCCAAGCCCGATTCGAGGTTGATCGAGAAGTACCGCGACGCAATTGCCAAGTTGGGACAGACACCCGAGGGCCTAGCTGCATCATACAGCATCGCGATCCGTATGAGACCAAACAAGGTACGGGGTTTCTGAGTCACATCGCAATATGAACCATGGTTACATGAGCATTACGAGGCCCCGCCATTGGAGAATCGAATTGGTACGGTAGTTTGGGATGTGGGCCGGGATAGGTTTAGACTCGCGTTTAGAACTCTCAACCAAGCAGAGTTTGAGCAGGTTTTCGGCTGAAAATGAGCCAAGAACGAGCTCCAGTTGAGCTCAGTCACTGCCGCCGGCACGTATTTTGACCGTAATCATGCGAAACACATCAATGAGTAGCTGCCTGTCAGACAGATAGCCGCTGCTTCGAGAGGATTTTCCTAACCTCTGAGACAAGATCTCTTGCCCTTTGCAGACTAGTCTCGGCATAACCGCGCTTTGCCATTTCGCCAATATCATACTGGAACTTGCTTCTTTTCTCCCGCTCGCGTTCGTATGCTACGATGAGCTCATCAGCTCTCTTCTCAAGGTGCTTCATCAGCTCCTCTCTTGCCATTAGCTCAAGGCTGGTGTCTCTCGCCTCCTCGTAGTCCTCAAGCATCTTGGCCAGACGCTTGTTAGATATGAAGAAATGTATGAGCGCATCGGCTACGACCTTGTGCACAAGCTGTCTGCCGGCCCTGATCCCTTGACTCGCAAGCAGAGCTAGGGCTGCATAGAACATGGAATAGTACGATGTGACGATGACCCACAAGTGGGATTCAAAATCTCTTTCAAGTCTCATTGCATCCTTGGCCACGCTGTCTGTCGAGAGCTCAAAGATTACCGAGGCAGTCCGGAGAGACTTCTCTGCCTGATCCATGAAGAAGGATACAAGCTTCTTGGATTCGTTGTCTCTTGTCTTCAGTAGACCGTCCGTGATATACTGCCTGACATTGCGGCTAGCCTCTTCAATCCTCTTCTTCTCTATCATTGAGATCGCCATAGCAATGTGTAGAAGGCCTCTGCACCGTATGCAACGTACCTAGCTTCGAGTGTCTCCTTGGCTACATTGAGCTTTGCCTCGCTCAGCATGTCGACGAATTCGGAGTATGTGACCACGACATCGTGCACGGGGACATTGCTCAGAGCCCTGGCTGATTTGATCGCCGTCTCAATGGTGTCCCCGAACTTCCTGTCAGGTATGACCAGCAGCATGTCAAGGTCTGATTTGTCAGTCATCGTTCCCTTTGCATAGGACCCGAAGATAGCTAGGGTGAAGTATGGAGGCTCAGACTTTGACACTATGTCGGAAACCAAGAGTCCAACGTCTGGGTGTTTTCTGGTGAAGTCATGCCAGCGTAGAGATTCGATGAGAGCGATCATCTGAGGATTCTCGAGACTCAGCTTGCATAGTCTTAGATTCGCCTTCTCCTGAATCGTAATCATACGTTCCTTTTCGAGTCTCTTGACGGCCGAATAGGTCAGCCTGTTGGTTTTGTGAGCGCGTTCGGCTATCTTCAGGATCGTGAAATCCTTTGTTAGGTTCGAGGTGAGGAGTTTTAGTATCTCTATGCCCGTGTCGGAGAAGGCTGCCCTCATGATTTATCCCTTAGAGGATAAGTATTTGACCCCAAGAGGATAAATCACTTGCGGAACAAGGACGGCCTAGAAGTCATCGCCCGAAGCAAAGGCGCTCCTAGCTTGAGCGAGCGAATAGCCTCAAGGAATGCGTTCTCGGCTTTAAGGTACGCCACCAGACCCACCTCGAGTAGCCCGATGACCAGCTCGTTCCTAGACTGTCCTGTTAGGGATGCGTATGTGGTGATGAGTTGAGCAGCTCCCTGGGGTAATCGTACGGATAGAAGGACAGTATTGGTTGAGCCGACTCTGGGGCTGTATCCTCGTTTTCCCGTTATTCTGTGCAGTTGGACCTGTGTCTGGAATCTCTCGTTTCTTGGGAGGGCGAGGAACCTGGACGTCGCGGATAGGAGGATGAGTACTCTGAGTAGGTCAGCGGTCTGCCACCCCTGCCGCCGGGCGAGGCTCCTACAATGATGTGCTAGGCTGACGCGGGTCCGAATCTTCCACCGAACATAACCCCGCGGCGAGCCCTGACAACCATCTTGGCCCGGCATTGCGGTTGCATGATTGTCATCCTTCGCGGGTGCATTCACGTGTAATCGAATGTACCCCCTGACGGGGCCACATTTGAGTGGCCGGGGTTGCCCTCGGTCAAGAGTCGGGCGCGCTATTCTCCTCTGGGTCGTTTCCATCGTCATGGGTTGTCTGTCCAGGCGAAAAACGGGAAGTTCGTCCTTCCTATTCCGATTTTTTCATGCTCTGTTGCGGGCAACGGGCCTGTTCCTAGCCGTTTCGTCAGATTGTTCCTCAACAGACCTCACGGCTGTGTCTGAGAGATTCGCGGCGAATCATGCAGGAGCCCAACAGCTAGAACCGGAAGGAATGCCAATGGTGCGCCATTGTACGCAACGGTCTCCAAACCCAAGAAGCATGTGGGCCGGGATAGGTTTACACTCTCGTTTAGAACTCTCAACCAAGCAGACTTCCAGCTTAGGAACGGCTGAAACCGAGCTAAGAACAAGCAAGAAACGAGCTCAATAGGGTTGGGAACCTAGGAGGCCCCCGATGCGCAACCGAGAATCGTGCTAGGAACAATGCCATACGGCAGGCACCGGTTACCATCTGGATAGCGTAGTTCGGTTGTTCTTGGCAAGACATGCTTTCATATCTTCAAGATTCAGATGGTGTGAGAATCAGGATCGTTCAAGTCGGCTTGGAGATACGAGATTGGACCACCGGAAGGCGACGACAATCAATCACGTTGAAGTCAGGCTCCTTCCGATCATACTTGAGAGGATACTGCGCAAGCATCGGGAACTCAGAGGCATGGAATCGCTCATCCTCGAGACGACAAGTGCGCCGGATATGATTCTTCAAGGACACGGAAAGGAGCTGTTGGCATTGAAACACTACGACCAGACGCCTCTGGGCTCGAAAGATGTGGTGGTTGTCT
>Ga0315279_10004067_pt1 | contig 19852 bp, 21 predicted proteins | sample YL17G06_20_MG_FD_203694 | JGI IMG/M metagenome (GOLD analysis project Ga0315279, IMG submission 203694) | Sediment microbial communities from Yellowstone Lake, YNP, Wyoming, USA - YL17G06_20 | ecosystem: Environmental > Aquatic > Freshwater > Lake > Sediment | place: USA: Wyoming | collected... | reverse complement strand
GTCATAATCGGCTGTTTCTACGACCCGGGGATCAGGGAAGCCAGAGAGCTTGTCTCGATTCCAGTGATTGTTCCAGCAGAGGCCACTATGCATGTTGCCGCGACTCTTGGTCACAAATTCTCGATAATCGTGGGCAGAAGAAAATGGATTCCGAAGATGGAGAGCAACGTATACATCTATGGGCTAGAGAGGAAGCTCGCTTCTTTCAGACCGATAGAATTCACGGTTCCGAGGATGGGCTCCGAGCCTGAGAAGCTCAAAAAGGCGATCTTGACAGAAGCAAAAAAGGCCATTGACGAGGACGGAGCAGAAGTTATAGTCTTAGGATGTACGATGGAATCGGGCTTCATGAAAGAGTTGACTAGCAAGCTCAAGGTGCCAGTTTTGGATGCCGTAGTGACCTCTTGGAAATACGCGGAAATGATGGCAGATCTATACCGCAAAGTAGGCTTGGTGCACTCAAAGCTGTATGGATTCGAATCTCCTCCAGATGTCTAGACCGACAATCACAGTAGAAGTCGCAATACATGCTGTCTAGTAATGGAACCAGTGTCCAGGTTTTTGTTCGTATGGAAAACCATATAACTTGTATCGTAGCTACAATGTTTTCAAGGAGGAAAAAGATGAAGACTTTCTTAAGCAGATCCGCCATTTCAAGAATGTACATAGCTATATTAGCGATAATCGTGATTGTGGCAGCAATTGCAGGTGGGCTGTACTACGGCGGCTATTTTGGCCCCGGTCCAAGCCCCAGTCCAGCGGCTGAAAGACTGCTGAGGGTAGGCTACGCCTGGCCATGTTACATTGACCCAGCCATCGGCACTGATGAATGCAGTACCACTGCTCTATGCAACCTGTACGACCCGCTAGTATTCCCAGTTCCCCTGGCAGAACCGAAACCTTGGGTCGCGCAAAACTGGACCGTATCGCAAGACGGCCTGACCTACACTTTCAACATAAGATCGGGAATAAAATTCCACAGCGGTCGAACCTTGACAGCAGAAGATGTCAAGTTCAGCTTGCAAAGATTATTGACGATCGGTCAAGGATTCAGTTACCTTTACACACCATACATTGCAGGTTTTGCTGCTCCAGCTCCTTACCAATTTACTATGACCCTCAACAACACTTTCGGTCCCTTTACATCGATTCTCATGAGGCTCTACATCGTTGACAAGGCAGAAGTCTTGGCCCACATCAACTACGCTGCAGCGCAAAACTACACTATGGACGGAACAAACTATGGAGATCTAGGTCTGGAGTGGATGGCACTGAACGACGCAGGCTCCGGAGCATACAAGGTCGTTGACCGCGAGATGCAACAATTCTTCAAGTTCGCCTTGTTCACAGATTACTGGGCCCCAGTCAACGCCAACGCACCCACAACAGTCATACAGACGTGGACAAGCGGCAACCCCGCGACTGAAAAGACAATGATGCTCAACAGGGAACTCGAAGTGACAGATACGTGGCTCCCAGCAGAAACTCTCGATTCGTTGGATACAGATCCCCACATCAATAAAGTCTCATGGGCAGACCCGAGTGAATACTATTATATGTTGAACTGCCAGAAACCACCGCTGGATGACATACACGTCAGAAAAGCCTTGGCGTATTGTTATGACTATCAGACGATGATGACAGAGATTTACTCAAGATACACGCTTTCAACCTCAAGTGTCCCCGGAGCTTTGCCAGGTTACGTTAACAGCCAGATATACTACTACAATGTGACGTTGGCCCAGCAGGAACTCAGCCAGTCTAAGTACTATCCAGACATAATCAACAACCCGGACAACTATGCAATCGAATTCCACTGGATTCAGGAAGTGCCTGAAAGAGAAGGAGATGCTCTGCTGTTCGCCGAGAATGTACTTGCGATAGGGCTAAAAGTCAACGTGGTCAAGACGCCATGGACGAAAACCGTTGAGGAAATGACCAATGCAGAACTCAGCGCGCACGTGTACAACATACTGGTCGCGCCAAGCTTCCCCGAAGCAGGATCATTGCTGGAGTCAAGATACCATTCAGGCCCATTGTCATGGGAGACGAACGAGAAGCTTTACAACGCAACACTTGATGCCGCGATTGAAGATGCTCTTGAAACCGTAGACACAACAGAGAGATATGCAAAGTACGCAGCAATCCAGAGGGATATAATGGGTATATGCCCAAGCCTTTTCATATACGATTATGCTACCACGATGGCAATTCAAGACTATGTTAAGATACCTGCAGTAGAAACGCCAGCAGCAACAATAGGCATAATGGGGTACGACAGAGTCTACAAAGATTGGCAAGTTCTTCCTCACTAAACTTCCCCTCTTTTTTTTATTATCCATCATATGATGTAATACTTGGTTGGGTCATCAGGCTGACTGAGACACGCAATCATTTGTTCAACAACTGTCGCCTGATATTTACACGAAAAATCTATGCCGCCAAGATGAACACGCATCAATAATGTCTCAATCGCTAAAGCTCAGAGAGTAGTTCACTTGAAGTACTTGGATAGAATTCTACTCAAGCATGTTCCCAGCGTTGCCATAGTTGAAAATGAAAAGCTTTTTAATGTTCATGCCATACTGGTAGTCCAAACGAGGCTCTCAGAGTATGAGGCTCTCCACGTACATACTGAAGAGAACAGGGTACATCGTTTTCTCTTTGATTGGTCTGTCAATACTGGTTTTCGCTTTGGCAAGGGTGCTGCCTGGAGATCCTGCGCGAATGGTAGCCGGACCAAGGGCGTCTGAAAGTGTTGTGGAACAGATCCGAAAGACATTGAGATTCGACAGACCGATGTATGAACAGTATTTCTATTGGGTAAATGACCTTCTTCATGGAGACTTAGGCTATTCGTTGGTGACGCGGCGCAGCATTACGGCGGACGTTCTCGAATACCTTCCCACATCTCTCGAGCTAATTTTTCTGGCCGCTGTGTTTGAAGTAGCAGGAGCCTTCATGCTAGGCGTGATAGCCGGCAGGTATTCATATAAGTGGCCTGATAATGTTGTGAGGGTATTTTCTTACGTTGGAATATCGATTCCTGTTTTTGTTATGGCTATTGTGCTTCAACTCTTGTTTACTTGGAACATCAAAATATTCCCGACTCAAGGAATGCTTTCGCAGGGACTCGAACGACCCCCCGTTGTAACTGGAATGGTTACCTTAGATTCCTTGATCGCTGGCAGAATTGACGTGTTCGGGAATGTTTTGTGGCACATGGTGCTTCCAGCCATGGCATTGTGCCTGGGAGGTATGCTGCAGGATGCAAGGATAATACGATCTGGAATGGTGGAAAACAAGGATAAGGACTACGTATCGATGGCCACATCTCAGGGTCTGCCTGAAAGACAGGTGATGTTCAAATACTTGCTCAAGCCTTCCCTGATTCCAGCCGTCACTGTTATGGGGTTGGACATAGCGGCACTGATGGCTAATGCGTTCTTGGTAGAGATGGTGTTCAATTGGCCAGGATTCTCCAAGCTTGGAATTACACTCATGCTGAACAAGGACCTCAACGGCATAGTCGCACTGGTATTGGTATTGGGAGTCATCTATGCCGTTGCCAACATCGTTGTAGACGTAATAGTAGCGTACTTGGATCCCAGAATTAGGTTGATGGAGCGGGGTGAATAAATGCGAATACCGGAAATCATGAGGAAAATCTTCGTCAAGTACGATGTGAAGAGAAAATGGTATAGATTCTCCCGCAGTTCCCTGTCAAAAGTGGGGCTGGTCATCGCGCTGGCCTCTGTGTTTCTTGCCTTGGCGGCACCATACGTGACTCCCTATCCTAAACATGCCGGCCTAGTCACAAATTTCAAAGACAAGTTTGAACCTCCAAACCTAAGCTATCTGTTTGGGACGGACGAACTTGGAAGAGACGTTCTGACTAGGACCATCTTTGGATTTCAGTATTCTCTCATGATGGCCGCAGTAGTGTTGGCACTGGTTGTACCTCTAGGAGTGATCTCGGGCCTGATAGCAGGATACTACAGGGGAACCTGGATCGACACACTGATCATGAGAGTATCGGACGTGTTTATCGCAGTCCCTCCACTCGTGCTGGCATTGTCAATAGCTGCCGTATTGACTCCCAGCCTGTTCAACGCCATGATGGCAGTTTCACTCATGTGGTGGCCATGGTACACAAGGTTGACATATAACGCCGCATCAGGTCTGAGGAATGAATATTTCGTCCAAGCCTCAGAGGTAATGGGCGTCAGCCCTCTCCGCATAATATTCAGCGAAATCCTACCTAACTGCCTCGGTCCGATCCTGACAAAGATAACCCTAGACGTCGGCTGGGTCATACTTCTAGGCTCGGCCCTCAGCTATGTAGGATTGGGTGCTCAACCTCCGACTCCTGATCTTGGCACAATGGTTGCCAACGGCGGAAATTACATGCCCGATGCGTGGTGGATAAGCATATTCCCAGCGATAGCAATCTCCATCATAATTCTAGGCTTCAACCTACTAGGAGACGGAATCCGAGACATATTCGTAGAGGAGGCAAGATAAACGGACACTCTCTTGGATGTCAAGGACCTTTCTGTAAGCTTCAAGACATTCATGGGCAAATTGAAAGTCCTGAACGGAGTGGACTTCAGCGTCAACAAAGGAGAGAAAGTGGGAATCATCGGAGAATCTGGTTGCGGTAAGACTACTACCATGAAGTCTATTCTAAGAATTCTTGCAACCAACGCTGTCGTGGAAGGTGGAGAAATACGCTTCAGAGGTCATGAAATGCTCTCACTTGACAAGAAAAAACTGAACGAGGTGAGAAGAAAGAACTTAACCATGATATTTCAAGATCCTACTTCAGCCCTCAATCCAGTATTTAAAGTGGCAAGCATACTCGGCGATGTTATCAAGTCTTCAGGTAATATAGACGGCGGAAAAGTCACGAAGCAGCTGGTTCGAGAGAAGTCTTTGGACGCCCTCAAAGAGGTCTCACTGCCAGACCCTGAAAGAGTCTTGGACAGTTACCCGTTTCAGCTGAGTGGAGGCATGAGACAAAGAGTCTGCATTGCGATGTCGCTGGCTACTGCCAAAGATCTGCTCATTGCAGATGAGCCAACCACCAACCTTGATGTTACAATACAGGATCAGGTTCTGCGTTTAATGAAGGATCTTGTTAACAAGAAAAACCTGTCAATTATCTTGATATCCCATGCCCTTGGAGCAATAAGAAACACGGTCGATACTGTCTATGTTATGTACGGTGGATGCATGATTGAAGCTGCAGCAACAGGAAGACTGTTCTCAAACCCAATGCATCCTTACACTCAAGGGCTGTTGAAATCTGTTCCAAAATTGACTGGAGCAGGTTTCTCAGAGGGCATCCAGGGAAGAATTCCCGACTATATAGACCCGCCGACCGGTTGCAGGTTTCATCCTCGTTGCGAGTACGCATTCGAAATTTGTAAGAAAGAGAAACCTCGGCTCCTGAAAGCTAATGCCGACAACCATAGAGTTGCCTGCTGGCTCCACAACAAGAGATGAGTCATGATGGACAAAAGTGAGGATCTGCTAGTAGTACAGAACTTGACAAAACACTTCAAAACCTCTTTTGGGGTTGTGAGGGCAATTGACGACACAAACTTCACGATTAAACCGGGCGAGACATTCGGCCTAGTGGGAGAATCTGGCTCTGGCAAGAGCACCACAGGATTCGTAATAATGGGTATCTACACACCAACGTCAGGCAAGATACTGTTCAAGGGGCAAGACATTTCGGTGCACACGAAGAAGCGTCCGAAATACCTCAAGAAGGATCTGGCGATTGTCTTTCAGGATCCAGCCTCTTCCTTGAATCCAACCAAAACAGTCCGAGACGTGGTAGGACAACCCCTGAAGGTGCATGGACTGGCTAAAGGGCATGATGAGTACGAAAAGAGAGTTTCTGAACTTCTTGATGCGGTGGAACTGCCTCCTGGTGATTTCAAGAACAGGCGACCTAGGGACTTGGGCGGCGGTGAAAGGCAAGCAGTCGCGATAGCGAGGGCTATAGCAACCAACCCGTCTCTGATAGTTCTTGACGAACCTACGTCAGCTCTTGATGTTTCGATTCAGGCGAAAATCATGAAGGTGCTTATGAGGCTGCAGAAAGAACTCAACCTCTCATACCTGTTCATAACGCATGACCTGAGCCTCATGAGAAACGTTTCGTCAAGGGTGGCAATAATGTATTTGGCCAAGATCGTGGAGTTTGCTCCAACCGCAGTTTTCTTCCAGAATCCGTTGCATCCCTACACTCAAATGTTGCTTTCATCTGTGCCCGTGCTTACCGATGAAGAGGAGAAGTTGAAGCCGCAGGAGATAGTCTCGACGGGCGAGGTTCCGAGTGCTATTAACCCTCCACCAGGCTGCAGATTCCACACTAGGTGCCCCTTCGCAATGGAGACCTGCAAAGTCAACGAACCGACTTTCGTGATGGTTGAGCCGGATCACTACGTAGCCTGCCATTTAATGACAAAATGATTTTATCTTTTCTAGTGAATTAAGCTACTCGACACGTCAATCGTGCTATGGGTCCTGCGGAAGAACGTTACAAAAAGGAGATTGCAAGATTGGTCAATATGAAAGTGTTTACAGATAGAATGAAGGTGCTTAGGAACAGTGGGAAGAAGGCTGAAATTGACGCTTTCCTCGTTGTCTCGGACAAGAATATGCGGTATCTTGCCGGGTTCTCGGCCTTGGCAATAGAGAGATTCGCAGGGATACTAGTTCCAGTTGACGCAGGCAATCCGATAGTGATTGTGCCAAAACTTGAGGAGTCAAAAGCAAGAGAAAGGTCCGCGTTCAAGGATATCAAGACTTACTCTGACTCCGAGAATCCTGCCGTTATGCTTGAAAAGGCAGTGAAAGAGTTGGGATTGGAGGGGGCGACTTTCGGAGTCGAAGGTTTCTTACCGTTCAGATTCTACAGAATGCTAGTTGGCTGCTCTTCAGACATAAAGACCAGAGACGCTTCAGTCTTGTTCAGCGAGCTTAGAGTTGTAAAATCTGAAGAGGAATTGGGACTGATAAAAAAGGCGGCAGACGTGGTTGCTGAGGGAATAAGAGCGGGAATCGATTTCATCAAGCCCGGAGTAAGCGAATTGACCATTTCTTGCCAGATAGAGCGAGTGATAAAAGAAAGCGGTGGCGAAAGCATACCCTTCTGCATAGTTCTTTCAGGCTCGAATTCAGCTCTTCCTCATGGAGAAACTTCAAACAGGAAAGTAGGACAGAAGGACGTAGTGTTGATGGATGTCGGGGCAGTATACAAGGGTTACTATGGGGATCTTACTCGAACAGTGTTTGTTGGAGGAGCGACAAAGAAAGAAAGGGAAATCTATGATGTTGTCGCCGAGGCCCACGAGAAAGCCATAGGAAGCGTCAGACCTGGAATCCAAGCTGAAAAAGTTGACGCGGCTGCAAGAAACGTGATAGAGAATGCGGGGTATGGTCAGCACTTCACGCATCGAACAGGTCATGGGCTAGGTCTGGAGGTGCACGAAGAGCCGTACATCTGTGAAGGCAACAAAATGACATTGCAGCCTGGTATGGCGTTCACGATAGAACCTGGAATCTACTTTTCTGGAAAGCTTGGCGTAAGAATCGAGGACAACATTGCCGTTTCAAACACTGGGAAAAGAATGTTGAGCCACATTTCAAAAGAGTTGACAGTAGTCCAATCATAGTGTAAACATTATTTCTCGAGTTTCTTCTGTTCTTTTATTTGTTTCGCTAGTTGTCGACTCAGGTCGGCGAGAAATTGTTTCAGCTGTGGTTGGCGCCAGAAGTTCTGGGGATCAGCATCCACATATGCCCTTACTTTCATCAGCAATTCATTCCCCTTCATGTCAATATAGTCCGGGAGGAAAGAAAGCATATACAGAGTCTGGACTAGGCGGCAGGCTCCATAATTGCGTTCGGGTCCTAGGGTTCTTTCGGCGCTAGCTATTAGAAAGCAGGTTATCTCAAACAGATAGTCGTCTCCAGTTTTCTCCTTCACTTTCCTACCTTCTTGAAAATGAGTTCGTCAACTGATAAACGCTTGATGACAGCCGGTTTCTCATCGGGGCAGCCGACTGTAATGAGAAGCACCGGTTCAAGATTCGGCGGTATATTGAGTAGTTCTTTCACGGTTTCAACTGCGAAACTGCCGATGGGACAGCATCCGACGCCTCTCGAATGCGCATACAACAGTATGTTCTGCATCGCTGCGCCGACGTCCATTTTACTCCAATCTGTCTCTCGGTTCTTGTTTATGCATATCACTATTAGCGCCGGCGCAGCTTTCAACCACCCCGGAGACACTGATTTCAGACCGCTTACCATGTCTTCATCGTTTACCAGCAGAAACTTCCAAGGCTGCGAGTTACCGGCCGAGGGTGCCCAACGAGCTGCTTCGATTAGTTTGATCAATTCCTCCATTGGGAACGGTTCGGTCTTGTATTTTCGGACGCTCCTCCGTTGCGTGATCACTTCCATCAATTGTTGGTCGTTCACACTAGATCCCCGCATAGTCTTGCCAGATTGACTCAGCAGAAATCTTATAAGCTTTTTGAACAGAGCTAGTTGACGAAATTTAAACTATCGAAGACGTGACCTGTATGATTGAAAAAGAAAAACTTGTGAACGGCGTCATCAACATGCTCAAAGTGAACATGGGTTTGAAGGACGGAGAAAAAGTCGTCGTCGTAACCGATATTCCCACCGTAGCAGAGTGGGCGACAAAGCCGAGTGAAAAACTGACCGAAGCCGTGGAAAGATCACTGTTGGCCAAAATGGTAAGCGAGGTCGCAGCCGAAAAGTTTCCCAAGAACCATATTGAATTCTTCACGTATCCATCGATAGGCAAACACGGAACCTATCCAGGAAAAGAAGTTGAAGACAAAATGAAGAGCGTGGACGTGGCTATCGTGATTACCACTTACTCGCTTACTCACACAGATGCGCGGGTCAACACCTGCAAAGCAGGTGGAAGAGTTGCCAGCATGCCGATGTTTGTAGCTGGCATGTTCTACAAAGGTGGACCGGTGGCAGCAGACTACCGCGGAATAGACAGGGAGACGAAAAAGATCGCAGAATGGATAACAAAAGCGAACGAAGCAAGAGTCACTTCTCCAGGAGGCACTGACATCACCTTCAGCTTGAAAGGCAGAAATGGTATGGTTGATGCAGGAATCTTCACCGAGAAAAGCTCATGGGGCAACTTGCCATCAGGGGAAGCTTACTGCGCACCTGTCGAAGGAACAGCCAACGGCAAACTCGTCGTGGAGCCAAACTGGTACCCAGACCTTAAAGAAAAAATGACGTTCGTTTTTAAGAATGGCCATGTCGCAGAAATAATTGGCGGCGGAAAAATCGGCGACGAATATCGAACAATGTTAGACTTCAGCAAGAATGGGGAACCTTATATCTCTAGAAGAAACCTTGCCGAGCTGGGAATTGGAACAAACCCTAACGCGAAGCGTCCTGACAACATTCTCGAATCAGAGAAGATCAAAGGAACAGTTCATATGGCAATCGGAGACAACTCCCACATGGGCGGAAAAGTTTCCGCGGACCTACATCAAGACTTCGTCATTCCGAAGCCCACATGGATGCTTGACGGAAAACCAGTCATGAAAGAAGGCAAACTGCTGGCGTAAACACAATTCTCTTTTCTTTCCCTTTTTTGATATTCCTATACAAAAAAGCCCCAGTACACATTTCGAATCAAATGATGCTTGAAGTTAACGCGACATAAGAATTAAATATCGATCGCAACAGACTTCGCGTAGGTGAAAAAAGTGTCTCTGTATATGGAACTAGCAAAAGCCGCACATACCTTGGTCAATGACGTCTTATTGATAAAAAAGGGAGAAGAGGTGCTGATTTGGGGAGACACCGCGTGCGATGAGGCAGTCTGCAAAGCGACAGCCAGTGCCGCATACACGGCAGGCGCTACACCCGCCATTGTTCTCTTTCAGACAAAGGCAAATCCCATGGAGGAACCGCCCAAAACGTTGGCAGCGGCAATGATGAACGCCGATGTAACCATATAGTACGCCATGCAGTATCTATTGTACACCAAAGCCCAGATTGAAGCCCTGAACAAGAGAAACCGCGCTTACATCTGTCTGACAGGCTGTGACACTGAAGGAATGGTCAGAACCATCGGGATGGTGAACTACAAGAAGATGATTGAGCTTGGAGACAAGCTGGGGGAACTGACCGGCAAAGCCGACGAGATTAGAATAACGAGCCCGGCTGGCACGAACTTCACGGGGAAGATTGGAGGACGCCCGGTCGAGAACTACGGCAGCACTGCTGACAAGAGGAAATATGTAATGTTAGGCGGCCAGACTGGATGGGCCTGCCTTGAAGAAAGTCAGAACGGAACCTTGGCGTTTGACGGAAATCTGTGGCCGCCAGACGAAGTTCGAGCCAACATTAGAACACCAATAAAGCTGAAAGTGGCAAGAGGCATAATAAAAGAGATATCCGGAGGCATCGAGGCAGACATATTCAGGAAATGGATGACAAGCTTCAAAGATGAAAACATGTATCGGATAGCCCGCATATGCTACGGATACAACCCCGGCGCCAGAATCACTGGAAACATAGCCGAAGTCGCCAAAGAGTATTCGGCGTCGTTCAAGTTGGCTGGGGAACCCAGGGTCCGCTAATCAGACCCGACCTCGGAGGCAAGCTTGGCTGGCGTGCGGCGGCTCACTGCGACGGGATTATGCTGAACCCGACCGTCTACTTGGACGACGAAATCATAGAAGAAAACGGGAAATATGTCCACCCCGAGCTGGCTAAACTCGTGAAAGAACTGTAACATCGCACCAACCCGTTCTTCTTTTCCAAACAAGACCAAACATTTAATTCTCCTGTCCGAAAATGCTCGGAAATCATTCAGCATCAGTTATGCGTGAAAAATGTGGATTGCCTCATAGTAGTTCGAGAATGCTAGAATCGAGATTGCCAACGCTATCGATGCCAACTCGATTTTCGAGAGTCTCGGGAAACTCCACCCTTGTTTTCCTCTGCGTTCTGAACCGTCGCCAGGTTCTTCATGAAATGTATGAAGGTTGAACGTGGCGGAAGATATCAAGGTGTAAGATGAAATCTCGTAAATTCCGCTCCCGTAGAATAGAGTTGTCAAGGAGGGCAAAAACCTGCCAGGACCGGGAATCAAGAACGAGTTTGTTCCAAGCAGAACGCCATACATCCCCCAATGGTAAAACACCAAAATATATCCGAGCGGGACACCCTTCAATCGGGCGAGATTGCCAAACACAATGGGGATGCAGCCAATACATATGTTCCACAGAAAAATCCGCACGAAAGTTAGCGCCTCGTTCTCGGCCTTAACTAGGACATAGAACGCACCGGAGCCTCCGCGGGCGACAGACTCTGGAAGGGCTTTGAAGCTAAAGATCCAAGCCAGAAGCAAAATTAGGAGACCCATGATCCACATGCTGCCAAATCGTATTGCTATATTCTCGCTTCGAGTTGTTTTCAATTGGATCTCCAGATTATATTTGCTGGCGACTTTATTTATGGATAGCGCGCGCAATTCTAACAAATCGTTTTATAGTCTCTGAACAACTGAGAAGTAGGGATCTCAAATGACTTTCGAGACAGACTATCTCAAGATCCTTGGCCACATCGGGAACTTCAAGAAACGTGACAGGAACAAGCGTCGTTGACGCGTATTTTGGACCTGAAAACCTCTCTCCGGACAAAATCAAAGAGCCTCTTCCGCCAGAAGAACAGTTGACGAGTCTTGACACTATGATAGAGCGGTGCCGAGACATAAGGGATGAGTTGAAAAGAGTTGCCATAACGAACGATCTTGAATCTCTGAAAGTTGTTGTGAGATGGGTTTCTGGAGAAGACATTCCTTATGTGAAGTTGGTGGAAGGCATTTTCGGTATGACTCCACTAAAATTCACGCAGAAAGAGATCAGCAAAGCACAGCAAGCCGCAAAAGACGCTTGCCATACCCTTCCTGGAACGGATGTTTTTGAAAAAATAGTGAAATGGGAGGAAAAGGGCAAGGTCTCTGGCGACGCTTTGAGGAAGATAATAGACACTGAATTTGTTGAGCGCACTCGGGAAATAGTAGACCTATTTGAGAAACGCATCTTTGACCATTTTCCAACAAAAGTCGAAAATAACGGCGTCATTTACAAAGCTGTGACCGACGAGCCTTGGAACGGATACAACTATTATCAAGGCAACTACACGAGCATAAACGTATTTAACGTTGACAAAACCTTCAACAGAAACCGGCTGTTATTTGCACTTTACCATGAGTATGAACATCACGCAGCAAATCTGTTCGAGGAAAAATATTACCGCGAGAACGGGGCAATAGACTTGTGTGCCATATTACTGCACACAAAACGCAACATAATCAGCGAAGGAACAGCTAACTGCGCCCAAGAATTCCTTGAACTGCCCCATGAAGGGGAAAACGCCAAACTTGTCCAAGCATTGACAAACCTCCGTGACATGATAGGCCTCAACGTTGCTTACGCGCTGAACGTGGAAAACAAAGATGATGAGACTGTCGCTGAGTATGTATCTACTGAAGGTTACGTGCCAAAAGAGGAAGCAATGAAAAACATCAGATTCAGTAAACCTTTCACTCCAGCAGGCAAACTGAACTTCTTCAAACCCTACATTTACACATACTTTTTCGGCAAGAAAGACTACGTTTTGCCTACATATCAGAAAGCCAGGAAAAAAGGCAAACTGAAAGAATTCTTTCAGATACTATACTTGCATCCGTACTCACGGTCAACCGCAACTTGGAAGACGGCTTTCTCACATATCTAAACGCTCAGTCGCTCGTATTGCAGGAGAGTTTATTGAGAACTATGAGACTGGAAAGTGGTTGGCTCGTGAGTTCAAATAACTCGTTACTCTTAGCGCGTGCGTGTTTGCTTAGGGCTTTCATATGCTCGACGATCAGGTTGAATTCGGCTATTTCCCAAAAACCACATGTCGAAAGCAACACTACTCTAGCGCGTGCGCCAGACGACAACTGCCGCCGACCTTTTCCACAATGCTATAGAAAGGCTCAAACCAAGCTCCGTGCACGAGAGGAACCTAGGGGGGAGGGGGGTAGCCTGCTTTCCAGCTTGAAACAACAAGAAGGACAACAGACACCAACGCATCAGACTAGGCTCATGTGTTCTTCGTTATGGTTACCGTTCCTTTGTTAGCGTCTACTTTAACTAAGTCACCCGTGCTTATTGCCTCCAACGGGTCCCTTTCCAACCGGTTAACAAGTGGAACCTGCGCTATGAACGCGGTCACCACCAGCACGGTTTCAACATCTTTCACGATCATCGCCTTGGGCGCCAGACCATTCTTAACAAGCTTAAACAGCCCATCTATCTGAACCACCGAACTCGCCTTACCTGAAGGAAACACAAGCACTCGGTTTGAAATGGTCTTCCCGAAAAGCTCGTGAGTCTTCTCCCTAACGATCCCTGTCTTAGGGTCCGTGAGGTAAAAACAAATCGGCTCTTGAGACACCAACGCCGCCCCTTCACCGTATCCACCAATGATCTTGTGGCACCTCAAAGATACGCTCATCTCTTTCATCCCCATCTCCCCTTGACCGCGGCGTTGACGCAGTCTTCAAGCCTTCCGACCACAACCTCTTTGAACCGCCTGTAATAAGCACACTTCGGAGAATCCGTCATCCCCACCTTCTCCTTGTACGCTGTCCAGCATGGTTCATCAATACACGTGTCAGCCACCAAATGCCCACCAGCCTTTTCAATCTGACTCGAGTACCCGATTCTGTCAGCCAAGAGTTTCGCAGTCGCCGAAGTGCACACCCAGAAAGCAACGCCATCGTGTATCCTCTTCCCATCCAACAACCCCGCAACCTCAGCCACCTGCTTAAGCGTGTAATGCGGACAACCCAACTGAACAAAGTCAATTTCACCACTTGCCGTCTGCAACTCTTCACGCACCTCCTTAAGCTCCACATCCGTGACGACCGCTCTTTCTTTAGGAACGTCCCCATGAAAAGCCTCGTCCATCGAAGAAGCCTCCATAGTGTACTCTGGCATGTAGAACATCGAAACAGCACCAGAAGTGTTGGACATGGCACAGAAATTTATGAACTCCTCAGTGCTCGGTCTCCTGTCTATTCCAGTCAACACAGGAATCCCATAGGCCACAATCTTGCCAACGTAATACCCCAGCAAAGAATAATCAAACTCGTCACTAAGAGTCGCTTCAACTTCAAAAAGATGCGTGGCTTTTCTGTTCTCTTCTAGCAGAAGCCCATACTCAGGTGTCTTTCCGATCACCCCCGCGGCCAACGCACTCTGTGCCGCTTCCCGATTCGTGTGAGCACCGATCACCGAGTTAACATAAGGCGTTGCACTCGACTCAGAAAAAGACACAACCTCACCGTACAACGGAATGTTCTCGTTGAGATACGGGACACAACTCCAACTCAGTATTGCTCCGAGTCTTCTATAGGCTTCCACAACTTTTTGCGCCACGCTGGCCTCATCTTTGGGAATATTGGAAAACATTCTATGAAAGTAGCCGATGTCATAAACCGGATTGGTGCTCGTGGGCACTCGGCATCTCGCACCACCGTTCGCCAAGAGTTCTGCAAAATACAAGTCTCCCTCTTGACCGCTAGCGGCAGCGTGCGCACGCGTTATAGGAACCATTCTCCGAGCATCGTACGCGTCGCCTATTGCAGCCAATAATTCCAAGGCTTTCTGCGTCCCGATGCCTGACTTTCCCTTCAGTATCCCTTCGTCTTCCTTTGAAAGATACAATTCAATTCACCCTTTTCTCTAACATACATTCTGATGTCTTCCTTGAACAAAATTCACGACGTTTTCGACGCAAATATCAGAGCACCTCGCCTCGGCTTCAGCCGTATTGAACCCAACGTGCGGAGAAAGCACCGTGTTTTCGAGTCTGAACAACGGGTTATTTTTGTGAGGGGGCTCATCTTCAAAAACGTCCAACCCTGCACACGATATTTTGCCCGATTTCAAAGCATCAATCAAGACATCCTCATCTATCACTTTCCCTTGAGAAGTGTTAACGATAACCGCGCCCTTCTTCATGACAGCGACCTCCTTTTTTCCAATCAGCTTTTCAGTTTCCGAGTTCAAGGTCACGTGGTTGGTGATCACGTCACTCTTTCTCAGTAACGTTTTGAGGTCAACATATTTCAGCCCAATGTCTCGTGCTTTTCTTGGATTCGGATACTTGTCGTAGCCCAAGAGCTGCATTTTGAAGGTTCGCCCTATCTCAGCCACTCGAAATCCAATGGCTCCCGTGCCTACGATTCCAAGGGTTTTGCCAGCTAATTCAGTTCCCCCAAAAGGTCTCCAGTCAAATTTCCCATTCCTCACGTGTTTATCGGCCAATATTACTTTCCTGACTGCGGCCAACAGGAGGGCGAACGTGTATTCGGCCACGGACTCCGTTCCATAGCCAGGAACATGTGTCACTACGATGCCCTTCTTCTTGGCAGCTTCAAGGTCAACGTAATGGCAGGTCGTTGCCCATATTGAAATCATCTTGAGTCTTCTGGCACAGTCTAAGACGGGTTTCGTCAAATTGCTCCAGCCGACAATCGCTATGTCAGCTTCCTTAATGCGCATCTTCAACTCTTCCGTGTCTTTTGGGGGAGTTTTGAAGACTTTCAGTTTCCCGATAGTTCGCAGTTTCTCAATGTGCTTTCCTTCTAAGTGGACGTGATCAAGAACGACTATTTTCATTTCAAGCCCTTTTCTAGCATATCGTAGCTTGACTTAAGTTTGTTGTGCAACGGTGCTTGCATTCTTTATTATGTCTTTCCCAGATGCAGATTGGCGACGGAAATTGGCACGCTGTTGGCTGGACTCTGGATTTCGCTAATCGTGCTCGTGTTCAGGATTTCTGATTCTTTATTTGAATAAGGAAGTGCATCTTGGTGCGGGAATATTGCCTTTCAGGTTCTGTTACCTCTTCGGTAAAATGGAGCGATTTGCGAACGTGTTACTTTTCGGTTGATGATGTGTTGGATTTCTTGATGTTACATGTTCTATGGGTAATCCGAGAGTTTCTCAGTTCAGTCTTGCCTCCCTTTGAATGAGGCTTTATATGATCAAGCTGATATTCGTTCCATTCAACATTCTGACCACAAATGGCACATTTCTTGTCTGGCGAAGCGTTCCATGCAATTCTCCGTTCTTCTTCGCTAAAATCCCTTCTAGCATCTCTTGGAATAAGAAAAGGAATGAGTAGACTCCTAACGGTTTCATATCTATTCTGCCTAGTGCCCTTGTGAGTCGTACGTTTTTCCGCACTTTCTACATATTCGCGCACCAAAACATTCTTTGCTATCTTTTCAGAGAACTTTACGTGTTTATCCACTTCATGGGCAAAATTCGTGAGACATTCTCTAATTTGATGATACCTTTCTTCAGGAAAGTAGTACTCCTTACCTAACTCATAGATCGCCACAAAAAATGAGTAGAAATCAACTTTCTGATGCCATCTTGTTCTCGCCAGATCATTACCAAGAATATCCTCAATTCTTTTCTCGACAGCTTCAAATCCCTTTCTCCGCTCCTCTCTATCTGGAAAACTCTGATCATAAGCACGATAAAAGCCATCTATCTCTTTTTGGCTCTTGCTTTGAATCCCATGCATCATAGCGATAAATAGCTCACTTATGTATTCGGCATCTATCATTCGTTTAATATCATTTGGACTGGCTATATGGTTCTCGCCCCAGAAAGTGTCTCTCTCTGCGATTTGATTGACCAATGCTATGAAATGTCCTGTATAGGTCGCATTTCTCAATTCTTGATGGTTTAAAGGGAAAACGTATCTGTTCAGCCTCTTGAAAACATTCTTGACTTCGTTTTCATTATCAGTTTCCAATAGCCTAGTTGCTATCTGGTATTTCCAGAATTCTCGTTGAACGCCATCTGGCAAATCCTTGAATTCCTTATCTGGATACGATGGGCATTCTTCTTCGAGCAAACTATATTCGCCCTCTATAAACTCCAAGATAGCTCTTACTCTCTGCTGACCATCCACAACTATGTACTTCATGTCTCCTTTTGTATCCGTCTTGACTTGCATATAGATTTCAGGCATTGGGAAACTGTTCAAAATGGTGTCGATTAGGAAACACTTGTTCTTGAGCGCCCAGATTGGTTTTCTTTGGTATGGTGGAGCTAGCTCAAGTGAATTCTGTTTAAACCATTGATGGTATTGAGCGATAGTGTACGGAGAACCTGGAGCGTTAGGCATATTCTTACCTACTATACCTTCTTTAATCCTCTTTTTATGAGTTTCACTACTGCCTCATTATTGTTTTTCAGTCCATAGTCTATTCTGAACTTCCATACTTCTTTCCATGTTTCTTCATCAACATCAAGTATGATTTTCTTCGGCATATTAACAACCATTAACAGGTATTAACAAAAAGGTTTATATACTTTGCTGTCCTTATCCATTAATAGTTATTAATAAGCATTAACAAGTGATGTAGAATGAAGCTGAAACAAATGGCATCTCAAAACGCCCGCGAATTGAGAGGTCTAGAAATCGCAAAAGCCAGCGAAAGTCAAGTAACTCGCTTTGATTCTGCCACATACGAAGTTCTCTCTCAGAGTGGGAACGGTGAATATGTTGTTTGTCTTTCTGAGGATGAGTGGCGTTGTGAGTGTCCAGATCACCGTTTCAGAGGCGTGAAGTGCAAGCACATCTGGTCTGTAGAGTTCAGCCTCAAAATGAGAGAGCAAGTGAGACAGAACCTTGTAATCGAGGAAGTCACGGTTTCAAACTGTATTTTCTGCCATTCATCAAACATTAAGAAATTCGGAGTCAGAAGAAACAAAAGCGGTGACATTCAGCGTTTCTTATGTCTTGATTGTGAAAGGACTTTCAGCGTGAACATTGGTTTCGAGAAGATGAAGCATAATCCTCAAGCTATTACTTCTGCCATGCAACTGTACTTTAGCGGAGAATCTTTACGGAATACTCAGAAATCGCTCAGACTGTTAGGCGTTGAAGTTTCGCATAAGACGGTTTTCATGTGGATAAAGAAGTACGTTGGTTTGATGCAGACCTACGTGGAAAAGATCGTTCCAAACGTAAGCGACACATGGAGAGCAGACGAGGTATACGTGAAAATTAAGGGCGACATGAAGTATCTCTTCGCTTTGATGGATGACGAGACTCGGTTTTGGATTGCTCAGGAAGTTGCAGAAACGAAGTACAAGCATGACGCTAGAAAGCTGTTCCAGATGGGCGAGAAGCTGATGCAGAAGAAACCAATGACTTTGATTACAGATGGGCTTTACTCATACCATTTAGCCTTCAAGCAGGAATGGTACACTAGCAGGAAACCGCAAGCTCAACACATACGGAACATCACGATTAGAGGACAGAAGAACAACAACAAAATGGAGAGACTGAACGGTGAAATTAGAGACAGAGAAAAGACAATGCGAGGGCTAAAGACGAAAGAAACGCCGATTTTGAAGGGCTACCAAATCTTTCACAACTACATTAGAGGACATGAAGGGCTCGACGGAAAAACGCCAGCCGAGGCTTGTGGAATAGAGGTCAAAGGAAAGAACAAATGGATGACTTTAATACAAAATGCCAGTTTAGAAAGGTAAAAATAGCAAGATACATATCAGTAACAAGGTCATGAATAGTCGCTCACAATCTCAACTGCAACTTTCAGACTACTTCTGTATAGTAGGAATCTTAATTAGGAAAGAAGAAGTCATATATAGTTGTGTTCTTTCATAATGAAAAACTGCTGAAATTGGGAGGGTATGTTATCGTGGGGAACGAGTTTGATTATATAATGTCTATAAGCACAAAACTATGTGCGGGCAAGTGGATAGCGGTAGTGCAAAAGGACGTTATAGAAGGAAACTCGGCGAAGGAAGTCGTTGAACGAGCAAGGACAAAATATCCAAAGAAGGAACCTTTCGTAATGAAGGTTCCTAACAATGCGAATATGTTGCTCTAAAAAGTGAACTGATTGTCATCTTACCGTTGCAGAGGAACGTTCACTTGCAAATATCTCTCTTTTTATGACCCAAAATTAAAGAAACTTTTCCGTTTGCCTTTGGTTCACATTAGACTCAAAAATAACGGAAACGCTATAAGGACAGATGCACTCGTGGATTCAGGCGCGACAGGAACGTTCATTCCTATTGAACTAGCCGAAGTTTTGGGAATCCAAAGACCTAACGAAACTGAAGAAGCTGTCGGAGCGGGAGGAATATTTCCCACTTTCGTGGCTAAGATTGGGGCAATTGAAGTTCTGAAAGGCATGAGCGTTTTTTGCAGAATGCCGAACTATACTGTATCAATTCCTGCAAATCCTGAGGCTATACCGCACAGCATTCTTGGTAGAGACTCCATTTTCTGGCACAATGACATTACCTTTAGAGAGCGGAAACAGCACACTATTTTTAGGTCTCCAAAAAGCGCACTCAGACCACGATACTGACACATAGCTTCGTCTCAATGTCGCGTTCCTGTCACTCTTCTACGTTCCTGTCTTCGTTGATATTTTGTGTATTTCCGTTGATAGGGCAAGTTTCAACCCTAAAAGAAAAATCGTCTGTGAGTCGTTTAACAAGTTGCTAGAAAACTCCGTAGGGCTTGTTTTCAACCGAAAAGTAACACGTTTCTGCGAACGGCTAATCAATCGGAGAGGTAACAGAACCGCCTTTCATAAGGCTTTTATAGCTGATGACTTGTGGTAATGTGTGTCTATATTTGAAGGCCAAGGTGCTCAAATGGAACCTAGCAAGAAACCGCTCAACGTTCTCATTAAGCAATT
>Ga0315279_10004066_pt1 | contig 19853 bp, 23 predicted proteins | sample YL17G06_20_MG_FD_203694 | JGI IMG/M metagenome (GOLD analysis project Ga0315279, IMG submission 203694) | Sediment microbial communities from Yellowstone Lake, YNP, Wyoming, USA - YL17G06_20 | ecosystem: Environmental > Aquatic > Freshwater > Lake > Sediment | place: USA: Wyoming | collected... | reverse complement strand
CTCTGGGAGGGGCTGTGGCACTGGAAGGCGCCGGAGCCGAAAGAAGCCGCTGTGGGCGGTAGCCCCGCCGCCAAAGGCCTCACCGGGGGTCTCGTGGGTCTTCTCACCGGGATCATCGGTCTGGGGGGTGGCTATGTCCTGGTGCCGTCGCTCGTGTATGTGCTGAAGGCACCCATGAAGATCGCCATCGGCACCTCCTTGGCGTCCTTCGTCTGGTTCGCGCTGGTGGGGGCCCTGATCAAGCTGTACGAGGGGTTTGTCAACGTCCCGGCGGCCGTGGCCATGGGAGTTGGGGCGGCCCTGGGGGCCGTGCTCGGGGCCATGATCATGACGAAGGTCAAGACGGCGGCCCTGAAGGTGCTGTTCGGGCTGATCTTCCTGTACGTAGGGTTGAAGTATGTGTTCATCGCCTTCGGAGTGTCCATCTGAGCCGGTGACGGCGTGAAGGCTGGTTGCCGGGGAACTGTGGAGGAAAGGGGGTCTGTCATGTGCTGCTGCTGTGGTCACGGTCACCACTGCTCTTGTCACGAGGGTGGGTGGCAGTCTCATCCGGGTCATCGGCGGCGTGCCGGCGAGTCGCCGCTGGAGGAGTACCGGCGGATGCTGGAGGAGGAGCGTGAGGTGCTGAATCGGCGGTTGGGGCTTCTCGACAGGGAACTGGAAGAGCTGCGGGGGGGCGGCCGGCCTGGTGAGGGACGGTGAGGCGGCCAGGCACAAGGGGGGAGGGGGGTGATCTTCGGGACCGCGACATCGGGTGAAAGGACGGTGCGAATGGAGAGCACCATCGGGTCGGCGGCGCGGTATTCCAACAGAAATGTGCTGGCCCCCCGGGAACGGGGGGCGCTCTGGGCGATCATGGCATTTAGCCTGGGCGGTGGGATCGTCGCCGGGTATCTCGTCAAGTTGCATGCGGCCATCGCCGGCAACCCCAAGCGAGGCCTGTGCACGTTCACCGACACCGTCTCATGCGACAAGGTTCTGGCCAGCCCCTATGCCGAGATCGGAGGGATCCCGATCGCCTTGATGGGTCTCCTGGGGTTCGCAGTCCTGTTCGGCCTGGCGGCCTGGCGGCTTGTGCGCGGCGAGCGGAGCCCGGGGTGGCTACCGGGGCTCCTCATGGGCGTGGCCGGCCTTGGATGGCTGTTCGAGCTGGTGATGACGTGGGTCGAACTCTTCCTCATCCAAGCCGTGTGCCCCTACTGCCTCACGGCTTTTGCATTCATCACGGCAACATTCCTTGCGTCGCTGGCCGCATGGCGTGCGGCGCACCGCACAGCCAATAGCTAAGGAGGTTCATCGTGGCCGATCGTCGCCGACTATCTTGCGTAAGCGGGAAGACCTGGGCCGCGGGTATTCCCGCCAGCGTGGTGGCCCTGGTCCTTGTAGGATCGCTGACGGGGGGCCAGGGCACCAGCCGCCTCGCCTTCTCGGCTGCCGAGGCGGGTGAACTGCCTTTCAAAACGGCGCCCGCCTTCTCCCTGCTCGACGTGGAGGGGAAGCGCCGCGCGCTCGCCGACTTCCTCAAGGCCATGCCCATCCTCCTGGAGTTCATGTCGCCCGACTGCCCGCACTGTCACGAGATGGCGCCGATCCTGACCCGGCTCCACCCGGTCTACGGTGACCGGGTGCAGTTCCTCACGGTGGCCTTCGATCGAAACACGTCGCGCATCCGGCGGTTCGCCGCCCTGCAAAAGCACGGGTGGCCCTATCTGGTAGGGAATCAGGAGGTGATCAATGTCTATCGGCTGGAGGGGGTGCCCACGTTCTGTTTCGTTGCGCCCGACGGGCGCCTGATCCAGTATGCCGTCGGGTCTATGCCGGAACAGGAGTTGCGGCAGCACCTCGACGCGCTCCTCAAGGCCCGCTGATCCTGGCCCCTCGCCTGTCGTTTCTGCCTGAATCGAAAGAGAGGTAAGGGACAAGTCAAGGCGGAGTGTCAGAGGAACGGGTGGCACGCTCTCCTATTCGTTGAGCGATCCTCTGTATCTGCCGGGCAATCCACCCCTTCCGACCGTATCTGAAGCGGGGGGTGGTGGAATTCGAGAGCGCGGCATGTCTCGCGCCGTCTTTTGGCGGATGAACTCGGCAACCTGCTCCAGTTCCGCCCGGGCTCCGAACAAGCCCTCCGCCGTCGCCTTGTGCCCATAGTATTCTCTGTGCAGCTTCACACTCAAAAGCATTCCTTCTCTCATCGCCTGCAAGGGTCAGGGCCCGCAACGCAGGCAGGGCTCCGCATCACGAATGTCATTGTAAAATGCAGGTTCGCGGTGCACAGTACCGCGTACGCTGAAGCGAGATAGAAGGGAAACCTATAGCGGGCAAGCTACGGGCAGCCCCCCATCCGACATTACTCCAAGAGGAGACGCGACATGTGGAAGATCTTGGGGATCACGCTAAGTGGGGCCCTACTCGGCGCCATCCTCTTGGCGGAGACTGCCGGGGCCCAGCAAATGCCGACGCAGGGAGCACAGATGCAGCATCAGCCGCCCATGGCTGGCCATTCGGCTGCGCCCACCCTACCCGGCCAGGACGCGTTCGGAGCCATTCAGGAAGTTGTGCGGATCCTGGAGTCAGACCCCACAACCGACTGGAGCAAGGTCAACCTTGAGGGCTTGCGCCAGCACCTCATCGACGTGAACGACGTGACCTTGCGGTCGGAGGTGAAGTCGGCCGTCGCGCCCGGCCGCCTCGGCTTCATCGGTCTTCTGGCAGAGGGCTTCCATCACCAGCCGCATCATTTAGCCACGGCCAGGGGCGAGGATCTGGAAGGCCATGGGCACTGAGGCGCCCAGGCGCCCGCAACTCCCGGAAACTCTGGCCCTCATCACAGAGTTGACCCTAACGTCGAGAAAGGAAGACGGTGCGATGTCAAAGGAAGGGCTCACCTCGATCGGCGCCGTCGTGCTGGCGTTTCTGGCCAGCCAGCATCACACCCTCCACATGCTTTTGCTCACCGTCGGGATCGGTAGTGCCGGGATGAGCTTCATGACAATGTTCCCCATGGTTCGGCGAGTCATGCTGCTCATGTCCTTGGCGATGGTCGGTGTTATTGTCTACCAGGTGCGCGATCCGAAGCGCCCGATCTCCATACGTATCATGGGCGGCGTGTCGATTCTCCTGACTCTCGGGCTCCTGATCTGGTCCGTGATGCAGTTCGGCATATAAGGGGCAGATCGTGGAGGAGTCTTACCGGAAAGACCTGAGTCACATCACCTGGGACGAGGTATTTGCCCGCCAGGTCCGACGCGCCGGCCTGGTCGAGGAGTGGATGGACGCCCTGCGGCTTCAGCCGGGTGCCCGGGTGCTGGACATCGGGGCCGGTCCTGGCTATGTGAGCTTGGAGCTCGCGAGTCGGGTAGGGCCTGGCGGACTCGTGTACGCCGCGGACCGGTCGGCCGACGCCCTGGCCTACCTGGAGCGCCTGCAACACGAACGCGGGGTCGCCCAGATCCAGCGGGTCGTCGCGGACGTAACCACACTGGACCCGGGAACTCTCCACCCCGATTCAGCCTTGGTGACCATGGTTCTCCATCACACGGACGATCCCCCGGGAATTCTCAGCAACGTCGCGCGCCTGCTCCCCTCCGGCGCCCTGACCGTGGTGGCGGAGTTTCACCCCGAGGGCCCGTGCGAGGTAGGGCCGCCGCAGGCAGAGCGCGTGCCTCCGGAGCAGGTGAGGGCCTGGTGTGAAGACGCGGGCCTCCAAGTCCTCACGTACCGGCGGCAAACGCCAGAGCATTACATGTGGATCGTCCAGCGGCGCCCGTAGGTATCCGCACCTACTTCCTCCCCGGAGTACGGACCGGCCACGCGGGAGAAGTCGGAACGGGACGCGGCCTGACAGGCGAGTCACCAGCGCGATTAGATCCCCCTGGAGATCTCCGCGAGCGAGTAAGCCCTGCTTCGCCGAAATCCTAGCCCGGAGGCATGGCCCAATGGTGCTCAGCGCGCAGATCAGCTTGTACCCCCTCCGACAGGAACGGCTCTCCCCGGCGATCGAGCAATTGAGTGGGCGGCTGGCTGTCGCGGGGCTCCAGCCGGTGGTTGGTCCCATGAGCACGGTGGTCACGGGAGAAGCGGAGCTGTTATTTGCCGCGCTCCGCAATGCCTTCCTCCAAGCCGCGGCCGCGGGCCACGTGGTCATGACCGTGACCGTGTCGAACGCCTGTCCCGTTTGAATCGCCCCGACCATGTCCTGGGAACTCTTCGAGAAGGCGGCCGCTGGGTACACGGACTGGTACACGACCCGCCGTGGTCAGCGGACCGAATGCGCGGAGCGTGCCCTCCTGGCGTGGCTCCTGACCCACTTCCCCTCGGCCCGAAGCGTGCTGGAGGTCGGGTGTGGCACGGGCCATTTCACGGGCTGGCTGGCCACGCGATCCTTGAATGTCGTGGGATTGGACCGCTCGCTCGCGATGCTGGCGGAGATGCGGAGGCGGGCGGTTGACATTCCCGCTATCCTGAGCGACGCCCACTGCCTCCCCTTCGGCGAAGGGGCCATCGACTTGGTGGCCTATGTGACCGCCCTGGAATTCTTGGAGGACCCGACCCGAAGCTTGGCCGAGGCCGTCCGGGTGGCACGACAAGGCGTGATCCTCGTGGTGTTGAACAGGTGGAGCCTCGGGGGCCTTTCCAGGCGATGGGGCCGCCAATCCCGCCAGCCACTCCTGGGGCAAGCGCGGGATTGGTCCCTTGCCGCTCTCCGGACTCTCGTGAGGGATAGTGCGGCTTGGCGATTGCGGAGGATTTTTTGGGCGAGCGCCCTTTTCCCGGGATGCCCCTCGCGAGCCCTCGCGCCGATTCCCGTCGGGGAGGTCATCGGACTAGCCGCCGTGTTGACGTCAACTGCCGTCGGTGCTCATGAAGAAGGACAAGGGAAGCCGATGAGGGCCCTGGACCCAATGTCGGCTTCACAAGGAGGATGAGATCCGGCCGAGGATAGATCCCCAGAGGGGAGAGGGACACAGATGATCGAAATCCCGGAGCCCAGACCGTTGGTGGCCTGACGCTGTATCCAGGACTGTCAGCTGTCGTGGTATTGTCGATCCTGAGAGGAGGGGTCATCATGCCGGACACCAAGGCTCCGTCGTTGGTCCGACTTGGATGGACGTTTCTCAAGATCGGGGCCTTTGGGTTCGGGGGGCTGGCGGCGAACCTGGCACTCATCGAGCAGGAACTGGTAAAGCGTCAGCGGGTCGTCCGCCAGCAAGAGGTCGTGGAGGCGCTGACCTACACGAAGTTGCTCCCGGGCTCCACGGGGCTTCAGGTCGTGACCTACCTGGCGTGGCGCCTGCGCGGGTGGCCGGGGGCGCTGGTGGGCGCCGCGGCCTTCGTGACGCCAGCGGCGGCTTGCATGCTGGCCATCGCGATCCTGTACGGCCGCTTCGCGCGGCTTCCTGATGTCAGCCTGGCGCTACAGGGGATGGCGGCGGCCATAGTGGGGCTCCTGGTCCTGGCCGTCTGGCGTCTGGGGCGCCCGAACATCGTGGATACCACCAGCGCCCTGCTGGCCGTGGCCGCATTCCTGGTGGGCTATAGGCTTCATCTCCCGCCCACCTGGATCGTGGTGCTGGGAGGTCTGATCGGCATCGCACTTGAGTTGGGGCGTAAAGGAGACGCCCGGTGAGCCTACAACTCTTCTGGCGGTTCCTGTTGGTGGGCCTCCTCGCCTTCGGCGGCGGGCAGGCGGCGCTGCCGCTGGTCGAACGGATGGCGGTGGCGGAGACGGGCTGGATCTCGCCCCGAACCTTCGCCGATGCCGTCGCCTTCGGATACGCCACGCCGGGCCCGGTGCTGATCACGGCGACGTTCATCGGATACCACGTGGCCGGACTCGTCGGCGCTCTGGCGGCTACCCTGGGGGTCTTTCTGGGTCCGGTGTTCCTGGCCGCGCTCGCGGCGCAGCAGGTGCAGCGGTTCGCCCAGAACCGGTGGCTCCGGGCGTTCGGCCGGGGCGCCGCCCCGACGGTGGTTGGTCTACTCGGCGTCACGCTGGTCACACTGGCCCAGCATACCCTAACCGGTTGGGTGTACTTGGCTATGGCTCTCGTGGCCGCGGGTCTCGGCCTGACCACCAGGCTGAACCCACTCCTCATCCTGTCCGCCGCTGCGCTTATCGGGATCCTGCTTGGACCTTGAGGGACATCACTCGGAAAGGCAATGAGACCTGGAGGGAATTACGCGGGTCGTTACATCGATCTGGCCCCGCTTGCGGACCGGCGAAAGGGGAGAGGCACCGGGCGTCGCTTCCCGCCTAATCGAAACGCCGAAGGCCCCGCACTTCCATGTACCGGAGCAGTCGAATCACCTGTTCCAGCGTCCGACGGGTTTCCTCGGGCAGGGGCGATCCCGGGAAACTACGCTCGGGAAAACCCACGGTCATCTGGTAGCCGTGGCGGCCAAGGCGGACCGGGATGATCTCCCCTCGCTCCCGTGGGTTATCGTGCGGCTGCAGAACCTGGACCTCTATTTCCGGATCCGCGTCCACTGCCCACGCTTTGACCCACTGCTGCACCTGTTCGACGGAGAATCCCATCAGGACGATTGCCTCCCTGGAACGCGACGATGACTCTACCTTCCAAAGACCGCCACCTTCCCCAGCTCCGCCTCGATCTCGAGCAACCGGTTGTACTTTGCAATGCGCTCGCTCCGGCAGGCCGACCCGGTCTTGATCCGGCCGCCGCCCATGGCCACGGCGAAGTCCGCCAGGAAATCGTCCTCCGTCTCGCCGGACCGGTGCGAGATCACATACCCCCAGCCGGCCTTCCGGCACAGCTCGATCGCCTCGATCGTCTCGCTCACCGTCCCGATCTGGTTGAGCTTGATCAGCACGGCGTTGGTCGTCTTCTCCTGGATGCCCCGGGCGATGAAGCGGGTGTTGGTGACGTAGATATCGTCGCCCACAATCTGCACCCGACTCCCGAGCGCGGCTGTGTGCTCCCGGAATCCCGCCCAGTCGGTCTCGGCCAGGCCGTCCTCGATGGACACGATGGGGTACTTGTCCAGCCAGGACCTGTAGAGCGCCGTCATCTCGGCGCTTGCCTTCTTTCCTTGACCCGACTTGGCCAGGTTGTAGACGCCATCCTCAAAGAAGGAGCTGGCCGCCGGATCTAGGGCAATGGCAATATCCTTGCCCGGCGAGTAGCCGGCCTTCCCTATCGCCTCGAGGATCACCTCGCACGCCTCGTCGTTGCTCTTGAGGTTGGGCGCGAACCCGCCCTCGTCGCCGACGCTCGTGGCGTACCCGCGCTTGCTGAGGATTCCCTTCAGGGTATGGAATGTCTCAGCTCCATAGCGGAGGGCTTCGGTAAAGCTCGGCGCTCCAATGGGCATCACCATGAACTCCTGGAAGTCCACGCTGTTGTCGGCGTGCTTGCCCCCATTCAGGATGTTCATCATCGGGACCGGAAGCCGCACGGCCCTTGGGCCACCCAGATACGCATAGAGCGGAAGACCAGCGCTCATCGCTGCGGCCCGGGCCACGGCCATCGAGACGCCCAGGATGGCGTTGGCGCCCAGCTTGCCCTTGTTCGGCGTTCCATCCAGTTCGATCATGAGGCGGTCAATCTCCGTCTGCCGCGCCGGGTCCATCCCCAGGAGCTTCGGAGCGACGGTCTGATTGACATTGGCCACGGCCTTGAGTACACCTTTCCCGCCGTATCGCCTCTTGTCCCCGTCGCGAAGCTCCAAGGCCTCGTTCTCTCCGGTGGAGGCACCGGACGGGACGGAGGCGCACGCCGTCACGCCGTTCTCCAACGTGACCCGAACACGAACCGTAGGAATGCCACGTGAATCGAGGATCTCCAAGGCGCGAATCGCTGCGATCTTTCTTTCCATGGGGAACTCCTTCTCTGGGATGTGGGGAATCCTCGGCTCCTACTTCTTCAACCCTGACCATTGCGCAGAGCCGTCCGAGCGCAACTCTGCTCCTCGGTCGAGGCCGGCTGCCTTCGGTGCGGGGCGTCCATTAGCACCCTCACCGCCCCCAGGAAGACGGCCAGGGCGCCGAGCGCGATCGCCGCGGGATACGCCGGCAACGGCAGCCGAAGCGCGATGCCACCTGCACCGATGGTCAGGAGGATTCCGACCACCGCGGCGCCGACCCCGCTCCCCACCCAATACCGGGCCTGGCCTGCAAGGATGTCGGAATCCATGGCCGCCGCACGGAAGTGCGCCGCGAATCCGACGACCTGGAAGAGGAGGGAGAGCACGAGACCGAGGGCGACGGCGCCCAGGGGATGCAGCGACGCCCCCGATGGCCAGAGGGCCAGTGTGTACCCCACCAGGCTCAGCGCGGCCCCCGCCGCGAGTAGCGGGATCGACAGGGCGCCTATCCCCGCTGCGCAGAGCGTCCCGGCGATCACCCCCAGCGCGCCGGTCAACTCCGACGGCGCGATCAAGAGCGGGAAGCCCACCAGCACCAGGGCCAGGAGCCCTGCCAATGTGCGCATCATCCCGCCAGTGCCCTCCATCGCCGCCGGTGAACCAGCGGTGCGAGCGCCAGTTCCAGCGGCTGGTCGGGGCGCCATTCGAGGACCGCAAGGCCCTGCCGGCGGAGCTGGGCGAGCTGCGCCTGTCGTTCCAGCGTCCAGAGCCGACAGGCCAGATCGTCCACAGGCGAGAGAGTGAAGGACGCCCGAGTGACATCGATTGGGCAGGGGGAGAGAAGAACAACATCGAATCCTCGCGCTGCAAGATCCTCCACGGCCCTTACGAAGCGCGGGTCCAGCAGCGGGCTCAGCGCGATGACCAATGCTTGGGGCGGCAGGACCCGCGGGGGCACCAGGGTCAGGTCTTGGGCCACGTAGGTGAAGATCACCTCGGCGGCGAGGAGGGTGTCGAGGAGGCGCTCGAACTGGGTGCGACCGAGGCTCGGCTTCACCCAAGAGAGCACCCCGCCGTACTCGATGAGCCCCACCCGGTCCTTCCGCGAGAGGTACGCCCAGGCCAGCGACGCCGCCGCGCGAGCGCAGAGGTCGAGGCTGGTGGCGGACGAGAGGCCGACATGGCCCAGCGTGTCGAGCATCAGCACCACGTCGGCGTTCCGTTCCTGATGGTACTGGGTGACGTAGAGCCGGCCAAGCCGGAGCGAGGCACGCCAGTTCACATGCTTGACCCGATCCCCCGGCGCGAACGGCCGGATGTCTCCCGGTTCCAGCCCCTCGCCGAACGTCGGGGACACGTAGTTCCCGACGGAGGTTTGGGTCCAGCGGGGCAGAGGCAAGCGACGGAGCGGCGCGATCCGCGGATACACTCGTACGGGGTTTGCGGCCAAGTGGCGGGTCTCATCTACTCGAAGGCCGGATCGGTCCCAGAGCCGCACGTGCACGGTCCCGAGGGTGAACCGGCCTCGTCCGAGGCACCGCACCTCATAGGTCCACCGGATGCGCTGCCCGGGTCTCAGGGTGAAGACCGCACGGTTATCGCCCGACGCCAGCGCCACTGTCGAAGGGAACGGCTCGAACAGCTCCAGGAGCGGAATCCGGGAGCGAGCGGTCACCATCACCGTCACGGTGAGACGATCCCCTTCGAATACCCGCGCCGCCGAGACCTCATGGGTGAGGGTGTACTCTGGCCGATCGGCCCGCAGGGCCGTGGAGAAGAGGGTGACCAGCAGAGGCACCGCCACCAGAAAAAGCTCCGCTCGTCCCGACAGGACTCCGAGGAACAGGGCCAGCGCGATGAGGCTCACGAAGGGGCCGGCAAGCCGGGTCACCCGCGTGCTCATCCGACCTCCGCCTTTGGCGTCGGGACCTGGGAGAGCAGGTCGGCCACCACCTGGTCGGGAGACACCTTCGACACCCACAGCTCCGGCCGGAGGATGAGGCGATGCGCCAGGGCTGGGACTGTCATCGTCTTCACGTCGTCCGGCGTCACGAAGTCCCGGCGGCTGAGCGCCGCTTGCGCGCGCGCCAGCTTCAGGAGAGCCAGCGCACCCCGGGGCGAGGCCCCGAGGGCTACGCGGGTGTCGGCCCGCGTGGCCTGAACCAGGTCTACGATGTAGCGCTCGATGGCCTCGCTCACGAAGACGTCTTCCAGGGCGGCCTGCATGGCCAGCAGTTCCTCGCGGGAGAGAACGGTCGGGACCCGCGCGGCATCCATCCGCCGCTCGCGGCGCCGGGCGAGGATCTCCCGCTCCTGCTCGCGATCCGGGTACCCCACCGCCAACCGCATGAGGAACCGATCGAGCTGGGCTTCGGGCAGGGGGTACGTCCCCTCCAGCTCGATGGGGTTCTGGGTGGCGATCACGAGAAAGGGCGGGTCCAGCGGGAACCGCTCCCCCTCGACCGTGACCTGCGTCTCCTGCATCGCCTCCAGTAGGGCAGCCTGGGTTTTCGGCGTGGCCCGGTTGATCTCGTCGGCGAGGAGCAGGTTGGTAAAGATAGGGCCCCGGCGGAATTCAAACCGCCCCTCCCGCTGGTCGTAGAGGAAGCTTCCCGTGATGTCGCTGGGGAGGAGATCGGGGGTGAACTGGATGCGTTTGAAGTTGAGGTCCAGCGCCTGGGCGAAGAGCAGCGCGATGAGGGTCTTGGCCAGGCCCGGGTAGTCCTCGATCAGGATGTGGCCGTTGGAGAGGATCCCGGCCAGGATCCGCTGCAGGGCCTCTTCCTTGCCGACGATCACCTGCGAGAGGGCAGCCAGGATATCCCGGCAGCGATCGGCCACCATGTCGAGTTTCATGGGCGCTCCTCGATTCGTGCGATCAGGTCCTGGAGGGTGGTGAGGGACGGCCCCCGTCGAAGCAGGCGCCGGCCCCTGGGCGTCACCGGTGCCGCCGCCAACCGTTGCCCGGTCCGGGCAGCAAGGAGACGCAGAATCCGAGGCCACAGGACGTGTGCGAAGTACGCCTGGCTTTTTGCGCTGAACCGGACCTCGTCCCGAAGCTTAAGGAAGAGAGGCGCGAAGCGGGGCTCGGCCGGCGTCCGGTGGAGCGCCGCCTCGAAGGCAGAGGAGGGCTGCGCGTCGAGCCACTCCCGCGCAAGCTTCCGTAGGTGAATCAGGACAATCCCCAGGAACAGCGCGCCCCCCAGACGCACCACCGTCGGTCGGTGCGAAGGGTCCGCGTAGAAGTAGACGGGCGTCATGGCCAGGACGAGGATCCCCAGGAAAACAAGATACCCCAGCAGGAGTCTCAACCAGCGTCGCTCAGGCAACTGAACCACGCGAGTCCTCCCGTTCGAGGGCCGTCTTGATCTCGATCAGCGATCCCACCGCCGCATCACGCTCCGTCGGCCCGACCGGATGGTGGCTGAATCTCGAGACCTCGAACAGCCTGGTCAGCGTCGTCACCGCCTCCGACGGAAGCGCGAACCGCCGCAGGGTTTCCCGCAGGAACTCCGTCGGGGTCTTCCACGGCGCGCGAGCCAGCCCCGATCCCGCCAGGACCTGCTCGAAGCGGCGGTAGCACATGATGATGGCCCGGCGGGGATCGGGCTCCCATCGGAGGCTCTCCAAGCTCTCCTCGACGGCCTCGCCCAGCCCCTCGCGCGTCTGAGCGGACGGCCCCATCCACCCTCCGATGATCCGGTCGCCGAGATAGATCCAGAGCACCACCCCCAGAGCTCCCAGCCCCGCCACCAGCGCCAAGGCTGCGACGGCCCCGGTAAAGACGGGGCTCCCGGCCATGGGCCTGACCGCCTCCTGGAGTGGAGGGAGCGGGCGGGGTCCCGGGACGGAGGAGAGTGGTCCCGTCAGGATGCCCCGCTCAAACGGTGTCCACCGGAGCCAGAAGAGGTAGCCAGCCAGCCCGAGGGGTAAGAGCGTCAGGCCGAGGAGGAGAACCAAGACCCAGGGCGAGAGTTTCGGCGCCTCGTGGACGAGCTCGAACTCATCCGCATCCTTCTTGCGCCGGCGGCGCAGGCCGCGGGGAAACAGCAGCGCGAGGACCAGCAGGGCCACCAGGGTGAAGAGCCCGAAGATAGCCATCTGCAGCGAGTCCGGGAGACTGATGACCAGGCGTACCGCCGGTGACCCGACCACGGGGCCTTTGGGAGGGCCAAGGGTGGCCACAAGGGCCAGCATCAGGCCCCCGACCGCAACGGCCGCCCAGCCAAGCGCCGGATACCTGCGGAGAGCTTGTCTCGTGGTCATCGTCCCGCTGCGCGACATCCTCGTCTCACGGATGCCCGATTGGCACGCCGGGTCCCTGCATGGCTCCCCCGACGGCTCCGGGAAGGTCTCAAGCCCTGCGACCATAATAATGTTATGCTCAAATCAATTGGCGCTTCCGAATATGCTCGCATACAGATCCTCGCCATAGCTGGTCTCCAGTGGTTCTCCCTCGATTACTTTGAAGGTTCGCGTTCCGTCGGCTTGCCTCTCCGCCCGTAGGAAAATGGCGTTCTCCGTTCTCTTGACAGAAAAACGATGCGCAAACTCATATAGATGCGTCACGAAGAAGACCTTGATGCGCCTCTCCAATAATGCGCTCACGATCTGCCACGCAATCTCCGAGCCTTCTCGCTCGTTTGTCGCAGCAAATGATTCATTAAACAACAGCATGGCATTTGGCGTGATGTGCTCGACGATTTCACTCATTCGGCTGAGTTCTTCATCAAATTTCCCGCTCTCCATCGTCGTGTCCTCTTCCCGCTTGTAGTGCGTGAACAGGCCCTCGCAGATATTGGCACAGAACGCCTCCGCCGGCGCGAACATCCCGCATTGCACCATCAACTGGGCAAGCGCGATGCTTCGCAAAAACACCGACTTGCCGCCCTGGTTCGCGCCGGTGATTATCACGAGGTCCCTCTTGTCCCCGTTCCCATCGTTGCCCACCACTTTTTGCTTCATACTCAAGGCCAGACACACGTCGTACAATCCCTTGTACGAATGCCTCCGTTCCCGGGGAGCCACGGGCACGGGAAGACACGTTGGCTCCCCCAATTGGCCCAGTCGCTCATGTAAATTCACACAACCAACGTAAAAGGCCAACTCAGTCCGCAGCATGCTAAAGAAACTGAGAATATGATCCGTGGACTGGGCGAGCGCATTCGCGACGAGGTTAATCCCCCGGTCTTGCAATTCCGCGAGATACCGCGGGCCGTTTTCATCGCGCTCCGGGATATAATACGTGTACGCGGGTGGTTTTCTCGCAAAGATTCGCTCCATCCACGTCTGTTTCTTCTCCGCTCGTTTCCGCAGTCGGTAATTGGTTCCCTTATTCCCCCTTCCCAACTCCGCGCTGATCAATGCCCCGCCCCGGAATCTCAGCTCCCTCAGGTGATTCTCCACGCGGGCGAAATAGTCATCCCCAAGTTCTGCTTTGAGCATTGCGAACAACGCCGTAAAGCCTGCTGACGCAAATTTCTGGCCATGCTCATCGGCGATCTGCCTCAGTTCTTTCAGCGCCCCCACAAACAGCTCCAGCACTTCAACCGCTCGGTGCAGGATTGTATGGGGCATGTCTCGGAAAAAGCTCCAAAACACCTTCCGCTCGCTTTCAATCGCCTCCACGGCGATCGCGTATAGATCTCTGACAATCGCCGGATTTTTCACGCAATCGTTCAGAATATCCTGGCGGTAGCGGATGGTGTCCACATCGTGCACACTCAGGAGAACCGCTCTGCGTGCCACATCCCATATGAATTTGTCCCCGAGCGCCATGGCTTCGAACAGCGTCGTCAACTCCAGATCTTGCGTCAGGGCTTGTTCATTCCACGGCAATGTCCGCCGGAGGTCAAAATCCTGATCTCGATACATCAGAAACGCCTTCATGATTGTAGGCGCTCCTTGACGCACTCGTACGTGAGCCGGTACTTCTCGGCAATGGAGAGCGCGTACGCCACGCCATCCGCGGGACGCCTCACGATTTTATAGGTCCGCACCGCCGGATTGTCGGGGGCTACCCCCGCAACCACGCTAACGGTTTTCTCGCTTAACGACGCCAACTCATCAATGAAGGTCACGCAGACGCACAACAGGTCCAACTGGAGGATTCTTTCCAGCACCCGTGTGCTCAAAAAGATCGCGTCGCTCAGTGTCGTCGCCGTAAAGCTTTCATTCATTATAATGATGCTCTTCGATGTCGCGTGATTGAGAACACCGTGGATTCTGACCAGGTCATCCTCGAGTTTACCCCGGAGATTTCGGATGTCCTCTTCTTTTTCAAAATGGGTAAAGAGTCTGTCGAACAGAAAGAGCTGCGCTTCTCTGCCAGGCACCGGACAGCCGAGGCTGGCCAGAAAATGCAACTGCCCAAAGGTGCGCGCGAAGGTGGTCTTCCCGCCCTGGTTCGGACCCGTGACGACGAAGATGCGCTCCTTGTCTTGCAGGTAGAAGTCATTGCAGACAACGGGCGCCCTTTCTCTGACGAGTTTATCGGCCAGGGCCAAATCGAATCCCTCATAATCGTACACGTCCTTGCAGGTACCGGAGACTTCCGGATAGCAGAACTTGAACCCCGCTCGTGTGAAGATGCCGAGATACTCCAGGTATGCGACGTAAAACTGGATTTCCCTGTCAAACGTGGCGATCGTCTCATCCAGATACCCGGCGTTCTGCGCGCAGTACTCGTCAAGATGCAGGAAGATGTCGGGATACAATTTGGCGAGCAAATCCAGGACCGCCGCCTGCACATGGTTCATGTCCGGGGAGCTGGAGAATTTCACCCGGTAATCCTTCACCGCTCCCTGTTTGAATTTCTCGAATGTGTGCTCGACCTCTACGCTGTAATCACTTTCCGATTCGTATTTCCGGACCGTGACGGCGTTCCCCTTGATGAGCAGGGAATAGTGGACTGAGGACAAGTCGGCGAGAAGCTGCTTCGTCTCCGCCAGCAAAGATGTGAACCCCTCTGACTGGGTGTACGTGGCCACATAGTCGCGGAAGTGCACAAAGCCCCACGATTTCAGATCGACAAGGGACAGGTCGTGCATCAGGCAAGTAACCGCGTCGCAATAGATCTCCACCGTGTCCACGAACCATCGTTCCTTCTGGTACTTGTAGTAAAGCTTTTCCGCCTGGGCAAGATGGTCGCGCACGGCACGCATTTTCTGCGCAAAGGATTTTATCTTCTCGAACAGAGGCGGATTCTCAAGGTCTCGAAAGATTTCATGGCGGTACTCGATCGCCTCGACATCGTGCAAGGAGGTGCAATAGAACGGTTTCAAGTTGTATTCCTGCTTCCCGGCCGTGATCGCGTCTACAACCTGATCGAGATTTAAATCAACAAAAAAGACGGGGGCTTCAAGTGTTTCCTTTCTTATGCTGTCTCCAGTGTTTTCAAATAGTATGCTGTGGAAAGTCATTGGATAAACGCCTCCTGGGGGATGACGCGGACGCACAGCATCAGCTCTACCGCCGCAAAATCCCCGCTTGGTAGGAGTCATCAGCCCGCCTCGGGCGTTTGTCAGGGGAACTCCATCCCCTCTAAGGGCATCATGGCCGCGCCCCATGTTTCCAGGTACACGGCCATTTCGCCGGTTATTTCATCGCTGCCACTCACCGCGACAGCCAAGGCGACCGAAAATCAGACCATGGGATTGGTATCCATGCCAATGAGACCCATCATTTCAACCTGTGCGGGCATGAACGAAGAACCCACGAATTGAGCGTCGAAATGCGTGCGTCTCACCGTGTTGGACAAATCATACCAGGGCACGTGGATCTCGCCGTCCCAGAGTGGCAGCCCTCGACCGTCGCGTCGCGGGCGTCCAATCATCGCGGCATAGCGGTGCGGCCGCGGTGCGACCCGAGGTTTCGATCTATTCCCGTGATCACTGCTCGCTCCCGCTGACTCGTGTGCCGGACCGGGCCACATCAAGCCTCTGCTCTAACCGCCACCCTCCCCGCGAGGGAAAGACGGCATTTCTTTTGACACCACAGCAAAAGTGCGCCTGTTCTCGCGCGCACCGCGATTCGTCTCAGCTCTTATCCTCGGGTGAGGCTCGCACGGCCCGCCGGAAGGCCCAGGTCTCGATGCGTTTGATCTGCTCTGCCATCGTGACGGACATGGGGACGCTCCGCGAGGCGGCGGACGCCAAATCGGCCTCGGTCACGGCACGCCCCTCGCTCTGGGCCGCCACCACGGCATTCGCCACGATCTGCTCGATCTCGGAACCGCTGTACCCCCTGGTCCCGTAAGCCGCCAGCTCGAGGTCCATGCCATTCGGGTTGATCCCTCGTCGGGCCAGATGGGTCTGGAAGATCTCCCGCCGCTCCGCCATGCCCGGCAGGCTGACGTAGAAGATCTCGTCGAAGCGGCCCTTGCGGAGGACCTCCGGCGGCAGGAGATCAATCGCGTTCGCCGTCGCGCCGACAAACACGGGCGCTCGCCGTTCTTGCATCCAGGTGAGGAAGTATCCCAGGAGCCGGGATGCCGGGCCCCCGTCGGTCTTGTGGCCCGCCACGGTGATCCCTGCCTCCATCTCGTCCAGCCAGAGAACGCATGGCGCCAGTGTTTCGGCCCAGCGGGTGGCCCGGCGGATCGCCTCCTCGGGCGGGCCGAACTCTCCGCCGTAGAGCCGCACCATGTCCAGCCGCAAGAGGGGAAGATCCCAGAAGCTGGCTGCCGCCTTGATGGCAATGCTCTTCCCGCAGCCCGTGATGCCCATCAGGAGGACGCCGCGGGGCGGCGTCACCCCCGCCTGCTGTGCCTCCTCGGAGAAGACGTGGCGCCGCCGCTCAAGCCACGCCTTGAAGTTCTGCAACCCTCCCAGTTGCTCCAGCGCCACATCCGCGCGCGTATACTCCAGGAGCCCACTCCGATTGACCAGACGGGTTTTTTCCTCAAGCAACTCCGCCAGCAGCCGATCTTCCCCCTCCGGCGCGCGGGGGTCGAAGCGGCGCAGGATGCGACGGACTTCGTGCAAGGGCAGGCCGATAGCCGCTCGGAGGAAGCGCCAGCCCGAATTCGACCCCGGCCCTGCCGAATTCGCCGAACCCCTCCATCCCTGGAAAAGGGCGAGGATCTCGGAACGGGTCGGGGACGCATCCTCTACGAGTGTCACGGTGGAGACCAGCTCCTCATGAAGGGCGCCGCTCGGGGAGCGAAAGACCAGGGCCTTGCCCTGACCGGGGAAGGCCGCGGCTAAGTCCTTCAGGCGGCGGATCAGCCAGGGGTGCGGATCGCGCGCGAGGACCAGGTGAAGGTCTTTGAAGAAGAAAACGGCTGGCCGGGTCATCTTTGCCGCGGCGTTCAACGCATGTGCGATGGCTGTCGTCCCTTCGAGGGACGTCTGCCCTGTCGCTAACCCCTGCGTAGCCGTCCACGACCATACCTCCGTCCCCGATGGCAGGGACGAAAGGCAAGCCGACACTGCCTCGTCCACCCGGTCCTCGCTGTCCGTGACAACGAGCAGGATCGGCGTCTTCGTGGTCAACAGGTGGCGTAGCCGTCCTTCCAGGGACTGAACCGTCATCTCGGAGTGCCTCGCTCATCCTGGCGGCACCGACGCGCCAGGCCGGGCAGAGAGGACGCCCAAGGTGGAGCCGCCCCTCGCGCTGCCGAACCCTGAGGCTGGCCTGCGCGCAACAGGCTCTCGCCAGAGGCTCAGGCGACCCGCGAAGAGGGCCCGGCCGCCGCCGGCCCGGTTTCCTCCCGCGTTTCCCCGGGAGCCCCCGGCCCACCATTTCCACCGATCGCCTGGCAGACCCGGTCGAGCCGACTCATGGCCGCATCCAGTTTGAGCATCTGCAGGTGCGCCACCGCATGGAGCCGTGAGCAGCAAGGCGTCCTCTCCAGCCCCACCAGATACCGCTTGAACCCCGCGCCGAGCCGCCCCCGCTGATCGAGCGCCCGCCGGAGGTCCTCCAAGCTGGGAACCGTGCCATCCTTCCGGAGCGCGAGGAGCGTCTCGGCCACCTTCCGGCCCTCCCGGGTTGTCATGAGCTCCGGCGCGAAGCCGTGCGCCAGCATCTCCTCGGCCACGGCCTGGTCTCCCATGAAGGCGCGGACGACGATCAGCTCTGTGCTCACGCGCAACTCCCTCACCCGGCTCCCTACGCCAGGCGCCGGCTGCTCAAATTACCTGGCCCTCTCCAGGACCGATGCCGCGCCACCGGACTCTTGCCGACCCCCATTGGCCGCAGCATTATAGGTCGGGACCGGGGTCCCCCCACATGGCACCCGAACGCGGGCCCTCCTCGGGAGTTGCCGGCGCTCGCCGCTCGAAGGTCACGACCGCATCGCGCGGCTCGGATGCCTGCTCCTCCGCCGCGGCTTCGGGCTCGGGCGCCGGACCGACGGGCTCCTCGATCAGGCCGGCGCGCTGGAACGCCTCGTACACACGCTGGATCTTCGCCGACAGGTGGAAGTCGGCGGAGAACTCTTCGTCGCCCTTGAACCCCACCTCCACGAACTTGTTCCAGTCGATGAAGAAGGCATACTGGATGGTCAGCGCCGTCCCCTCCGGGGCGTCCCGGTTCTTGTCAATGTAGAGGTTCAGGAAGTCCACCTTGGGCAGCGTGGAGGGATCCACGCCCCAACTCCTCGCCTTGGCCAGTTGGACCTCGCGGAAGGCCTCGGTGGCCCACCAGTCCTTGGCGAGAATGAGGGCGACGTCGAGGTCGTATTCGATGTCCCCGCTGCCGGTGCAGTGGTGCATGGTCGGCCGCGCGAACCTCAAGGCGTCTCCCCATAGATGTTTCTCAGGCCGCTCGTCTAACCGGCACCCGTCCTTATCCAACACCGAGATGGCGAAGATGGGGCAGTTGAACTCCAGGCTCATGTCCGCGAGGCCGCTGGAGATCTCGTCAATGCGCGCCCTTGGATCCTCGTAGTGCCGCCGCAGGGGGATCTTTTGGAGATAGTCGAAGAAGATGGCGATGCGGTCGGTCGAGAAATCGTGCATGAGGTTATAGGCATGGGCCTTGATCCGGTCAAGGGTGTCCCCACGCCCCCCCTCCATGAGAAACAGGGTCCCCAGGTAGGCCTTGGCCCGCTCCAAGCCGGCGTGGAAACGGGTGGCGACAGCCTCCCCCCGCTCGCCCAGGGCAAGGAAACGCGCCGGATTCGTCTGCGCCTCACTTCCGATCAGGCGAGCCGCCAGGACGCGCGTCGTCTGCTCCCACGAGTAGAACAGCACCGGGATATTGTGCTTTGTCGCAATTGTGGCAGCGATGTGCAGGGCGAAGTTCGTCTTGCCTCGGCGGGGCGCGCCGACCAGGCCGTAGTAGAAGCCCGGCCGCAATCCAGAGAGGGCACGGTTCAGGCAGTGGAACGGGGCTAACGAGTAGCCGACGATCTGCTCGCCACTGCCGGTGGCCTCGCGGGCGATCTCATCCTGGAGAGCCAGCGCCGTGTCCCTGAGAGGAACCAGTTTGCGGCGCAGCCGCCCCCGCTGAATCTCCAGCAACGTATGCATCGCCTCCGTCGCGACGTCCACGATGTCCCGCCCCTTGAGCTCTCCCTCCTGGCGCAGGTACCCCCCGATCACAGCGTGCAGCCGCGCCAGCCGGTCCCGGCTCTCCCGGAGCTTCAGCAGATCTACATAGGCCAGGACCTGAGCAAGGCCCGGCGACGGCGTCCGGAGGACCTGGTCGTAGAACTGGCTCACCTCGGGCGTCAGCAGGCCACGCTCGGATAGCCAGGCGCGGAGTGTGACCTCGTCAATAACAGCGTCCTTGGCCCCGTACATCCCGAGGACCGCGCCCGCCAGGACCGCCGCCGGCTTCGTATGAAGGAGCTGAGGGTGAAACCCCTCGTTGATCGCCTTTGTGATCAGAAAGCGGTCTCGCAGAAGCGCACCCAAGAGCGAGGCCTCTATGAGCTGGTTGGGATCCGTCATTTCCTAAGCCTCAAACTGGCTGCCCGCTCCTCCGACGGAGATGCGTTCGCCTGCAGGTCCGAGGGAAGTGGAAGACGAAGGCCCTAGCCACCGCCGGCCCTTCGCCGCGCGGATCTTTCCTGGAAGGCC
>Ga0315279_10004065_pt1 | contig 19854 bp, 17 predicted proteins | sample YL17G06_20_MG_FD_203694 | JGI IMG/M metagenome (GOLD analysis project Ga0315279, IMG submission 203694) | Sediment microbial communities from Yellowstone Lake, YNP, Wyoming, USA - YL17G06_20 | ecosystem: Environmental > Aquatic > Freshwater > Lake > Sediment | place: USA: Wyoming | collected... | reverse complement strand
CGCCCCGGGGAGGTCCGGGTCCCGTGCCTCGAACTCCATCCCGTCGAGCCTATCCAAGACCTTCCTCATCTTCGTGATAGCGTTCACCGACTCCTCCATGCGGCTGATATGCTCACTGCGGCCGACGGTGTGTATCGCGAACGTGTGGACGCCGACGCACTTCGTCAGGATGTTGTCGACGCTGTACGGCTCGGGCACTATCGCCATGTCTGTCCTGACGCCCTGCTTGAGCATGTGGACCGTGCCCACGCCTCCCTGCAGCTCGCCTACAACCGTGGCCACGACGAGGTCTCCCCTCAGTTTGGCGCCTGATCTCTTTATCGCCAGCGCAGCTGAGAGCATCGCCGCGTCCCCACTCTTCATGTTGTGTATACCGGCGCCCCAGAGCCTGTTCCCGTCGACCCGGGGCTCGTATGGGTCCCAGCGCCAGGACTCGACTATGGGGTCAATGTCCAGGTGTCCGTTGAACATCATGCTCCTTCCCGAGCCGTCGCCCTTCAGCTTGGCGATGACCTGCTCCCTGCCCGGCTCGACCTCCTGAAGCTCAATCTCCTCGAAGCCGTTCTCCTCGAACCAGTCGCGGACAAAGTTGACCGCCGGCCCCTCCTGCCGCGTCAGGCTCGGCTGCCGGATCAGGTCGCAGCCAAGCTCAACGATCTCATCTCTCTTCAAGTGGTCGAGAACGTTCAAACAGGCTCACTGCCCTATCAGCAGCTAAACCGGCATTTAGCATTTAAGAGCCCGGAATGAGACATCTTAGGGTAAGATGAGCGCCAACGCCGATGTCGCCTCCGTCCTGTACGAGATAGGCGAGATACTCACGGTCAAAGGCGACACCTTCAGGAGCAGGGCCTACCAGATGGCGGCCCAGAGGATAACCGCCCTCACAGAGGATATCAGGGCGATCAAGGCGCAGGGCGAGCTCGAGAGCATCCCCGGCGTCGGGAAGAGCATCTCAGCCGTCATCTCCGAGGTCCTCGATACCGGGCAGTCGAAGATCCTAGAGGAACTCCGTGAGAGCCTCCCGAAGGGGGTCCGCGACCTGATGGAGCTCGAGGGCGTCGGCCCTAAGCTCGCCATGAGGCTCAACCAGGAGCTCGGCGTCGCCTCCATAGACGACCTCGAGAAGGCGGCCAAGGAGGGCAGGGTCAGGGAGCTGAAGGGCTTCGGCCCGAGGAAGGAGGCGAACATCCTGGTCAGCATCGACGCGTACAGGTCTAGGCAGACCCGCTTCCTCCTCGGGGCCATCCTGCCAGTCGTCGACCAACTAACCAAGTACATGAGGAAGTCAGACGCCGTCCTGAAGGTCGAGGTAGCAGGCTCCGCCCGCAGGAGGAAGGAGACCATAGGCGACCTCGACGTCCTCGCGTCCTCCATGAAGCCTGAGGAGGTTACTCAGCGCTTCATCACGATGCCGCCCGTCATCCGTGTCGTCAGCCACGGCACGACCCGGAGCACGGTCGTCCTTGAGGGGCAGATACAGGTCGATCTCAGGGTCGTCGCACCTGAGGAGTACGGCTCGGCCCTCCAGTACTTCACAGGCAGCAAGGAGCACAACGTCAAGCTCCGCACCATAGGCGTCAAGAAGGGCTTCAAGCTCAACGAGTACGGCCTCTTCGACAGGGACACGGACAGGCGCGTCGCCGGCGAGGACGAGGAGGGGATCTATAGGGCGATGGGCATGGACATCATGCCTCCTGAGCTCCGAGAGAATACGGGTGAGATAGAGGCCGCGATGGAGCACAGACTCCCAAGGCTGGTCGAGGAGAAGGAGATCAGGGGCGACCTCCACATCCACACCAAGTGGAGTGACGGCACCGCGACCGTCGAGGAGATGGCGGAGAAGGCTCGGTCCATGGGGCTTGAGTACATCGCGATCACTGACCACACCAAGTCCCTGGGCATAGCCCGCGGCCTCGACGAGGCGAGGCTCAGGGAGCAGGTGAAAGAGATAGAGCGGCTCAACAGGAGGCTCGAAGGCTTCACCGTCCTCACCGGCACGGAGGTCGACGTCAAGGCGGACGGCTCCCTCGACCTCCCAGACTCGGTCCTCAAGGACCTCGACTTCGTCATCGCAAGCATACACTCAGGCTTCAAGTCGAACGAGGAGAAGATGACTAACCGCCTGATAGCCGCCATGAACAACGAGTACGTTGACGCGGTTGGGCACCCGACAGGCCGGATCATCCAGAAACGCAACCCTTACGAGCTGAACCTTGATAGGGTCTTCGAGGCCGCAGCCGGGCAGAATGTGATGATGGAGATAAACGCCTTCCCGGACCGACTCGACCTGAGCGACGTCAACTCTCGAGCGGCGATGCAGGCGGGATGCGTCATGGAGATAGGCACAGACTCGCACGCCTCAAACCAGCTTGATTTCATACCCCTCGGCGTATCCGTCGCTAGGAGGGGCTGGCTAGAGTCTGAGGATGTCGCCAACACGATGCCGATCGAGAAGGTCGTCAACTATCGCCACTAGGCACAAACTTCTCTACGAGACCGAAGATATAGTCCCTGCTCGGCCCCCAGGTTATCAGGAACGTGAAGGCGATACTCGCCACCACGACGAGAGCTGAGGCGGTGAGGCCCCCGACGGCGCCGATGAGGACCTCGAAGACCCTGCCTCCGAAGAAGGCGCCGACCGAGTAGAGGGCCGTCTTCCCAGCAGCCTCGATGACGAGGAGCCTCTTGAATGGGAGTCTCCTCGAACCGGCGAGCATGACTATGGGCAGGTCAGGGAGAGGCGTCGCGGCGACGACGAGGATCGCCCATAGCCCATACCTGCTCACCCACCTGCTGACGAGGTCCTCCGTCTTGCTCTTCCCCTGAACTGACTCCGAGACTCCCCAACCCAAGGCGTACGCTGAGACGTCGCCTATGGCGCCCCCGACGCCCGCGGAGAAGCCGAGTAGTACCGGATGATAGAGAGCGGTCAGAGGTATGAAGAGGGGGACGAACAGGTCGCGGGCGACCATGGTCAGGTGGCTCAGCATCGAGGCGAGGAATATGCCGCCGAGGCCGAGGCTTGTGACGTCCTCGCCACCGAAGAGCATCCTCCAGAGTAAGAATCCCGAGATGATGGCGGTGGCTGACACGCCGAGGACGCTGACGACGGCTCTGGTCTTCAAAAGCCTGTCTCCGGATTGTTTGAAGGAAAGGGATTCAGGTCCCAGATATAATTTTCTCATCAGGAGGAGCGGATTAGTTGGGCTTTACGAGTATCTCGTGGAGCTTCAGGTCTCTCATCCTGTTTGACTCAGCCGGTGAGATCACCATCGCGGTGTCCGCCCCCGCGTGGCTACCGGCGACGCAGATGACCGGCTTACCGACCTGAACCGCCCCACAGTCAGCCGCCATCATCGCCACCTCGGCGCAGACCTTGACGCCCTGGCTGAAGAGCCTGAGAGTGTTGGCGACCAACACGTTAACCGGGGGCACTATGAATGGGAGGCTTCCGTGCTGGGGCTCAGAGACCTCAGGCCTCTGCCTACTCACGCCCACATCGACGCCGCCCGTCAACACGTCGGTGCAGGTCACAACTGTTCCGGTCTTCTCGAGCTTCTTCTTCGTCTCGGCGGGCACGAGCTGGATGCCCGATCCCCTGTAGCCGGACTGATGGGTCACAAAGACGAGCTTGATTCCGCTGCCCTTGAAGACTTCAACTGCCTTCTCGCCTGTGGTGCCGGTCGTGGTGGAGACGACGACTGTGTCGATCCCACGCTCCTTCGCCGCATCGAGGGCGACCCTGAGGGTCTCCTCTGTGTGCTCCTTTCCGGGCTTCTCGAAGATGATTGTCGTTCTCTTCATGCTCAAATCCTTCACATCCAGAAACGTGATCCTTGGAGTCGTGGCGACTGAAAAAGTTAATCCATCGATCCTCTAGAAGAGGCTCGTGTGTTTCTCCCTGCGCCCGACTATGGGGATATGTGAGCCGCATTTGGTGCAGTTATTCCCCTCCGTGAGCCTCCAGTCCGTGATGGTGTACCCAATCCTCTTGACTACGGCCTGTCCGCATTTCGGGCAGATTGTGTCCTCGTATCCCTCCCCCGGGACGTTGCCAACGTAGACATACCTTACCCCCTCAGACCTAGCGAACTCCCTCGCCTTCAGTAGGGTCTCCACCGGCGTCGGCGGAAGGTGGCTGAACTTGTACTGGGGGTAGAACCTGCTCAGGTGCAGTGGGACATCTGGGCCGAGGTTGTCGACGAGGTACCTCGCCATCTTCCGTGTCTCGTCCTCACCGTCATTCGTCTCAGGGATGATTAGGAAGGTGACCTCGACGTGGACGCCCTTCCCGTGCATCTCGACGGTCGCGTCGAGGACGCTCTGGAGGTCTGCACCGCAGTGCTTCCTGTAGAAGGGTTCGCTGAAGGCTTTCCAATCGACATTCGCAGCGTCGATAACGTCAACGATCTTGCCGAGGGCTGGTTTAGAGATATAGCCGTTGGTGACTAGAACGTTCTTCACCCCCTCCTTCCTGGCCAGGCGGGCGGTGTCCTCGACGTAGTTGAGGTTGATCAGTGGCTCGTTGTAGGTGTAGCTGATGCTCGTGCACTGCTGCCTGTGGGCCATGTCGACGACGTAGTCTGCCGGAACCCTCTTCGTCCCCGTCTCGCCGGGCTTAGCCTGGGATATGTGCCAGTTCTGGCACCACGGGCAGGTGAAGCTGCAGCCGACGCTGCTTATGCTTAGGCTGATGCTTCCAGGGTAGAAGTGGGCGAGGGGCTTCTTCTCGATGGGGTCGACGGCTATCGAGGAGAGCTGGCCGTAGGTGAGGTCCACGAGCTTCCCCTCCTTGTTCTCCTTGGTGCCGCAGAACCCCGTCTTTCCGGGCTTCACAGTGCACATCCTCGGGCATATGGTGCAGCGCACTGTCTCCTCGTCGAGCCGTTCAGAGAACCTGGACTCCATCTCCATCGTTTAAGAATGGGTGAACGACGGAATTAAACGGTTCCCCGCGCAACCCTTGTATCCCGCTGGCCAGAATCCTTAACCGTATGTGGAGGTTAACCGGCTACGGCTCTTCGCTGGACGACGCTGGTATCGTTAGAGGTCTCCCGAGGTACGTCAGAGTCGTAAAGGGTGAGAGGCAGGCTAAGTTCGAAGTATGCAGGCACCTCAGGGCAGACTACTCCGAGGAGGATTCAACGGATGTTCTCTGGCGGCTCCACGGGAGGCTGGAGGAGGAATACATGGAGTTCGAGAAAATGTTCGACTCTGGGAGAAAGCCGGCGAAGCCTAAGAGTTCCTTCCTCGACCTCAAGGCCGAGCTCGCGTTGAGGCTCATGTCTGATTGCCGGTTCTGCGAGAGACGGTGTGGTGTCAACCGGCTCATGGGCGGCAGGGGCTACTGTAGCTGCGGCGATTTCTTCTCCCTCTCAAGCTTCTTCGCCCACATGGGCGAGGAGCCGGAGCTCGTGCCCTCAGGAACGGTGTTCACCTGCGGCTGCACGATGAGGTGCATCCACTGCCAGAACTACGACATCAGCCAGTGGCTCACACCGGGGCAGCCCGTCAGCCCGAGCCAGATGGCGAGGATAGTGAGCAGGCTCAGGGACGAGGGCTGTAGGAACCTCAACATGGTCGGAGGCGACCCCACACCCAATACCTGGCTCTGGATAGAGACAATGCGTCAGGTCGATGTCAACATCCCCACCGTCTGGAACAGCAACAGCTACTACAGCGACGAGACCTCGAGGCTCCTCGCCGGCTTCTCGGACCTCTACCTCCTCGACTTCAAGTACGGGAACAACCGGTGTGCCGAGGCGATCTCTGACGCGCCCGGCTACTGGGAGGCGTGCACGAGGAACCACCTCGCGGCGAAGAGGTTTGGCGAGTTGATCATACGTGTCCTCGTGCTCCCGGGCCACAACGAGTGCTGCACGAGGCCGATATTAGAGTGGATCTCGGAGAACCTCGGGCCGTGGACAAGGGTCAACCTGATGTTTCAGTACCGGCCAGAATGGAGGGTGTCTGAGAGGCCGGAGCTTCGTAGAAGGCTGACGAGGGATGAGGTCGATGAGGCCCTTCGTATCGCCCGGGAGGCTGGGCTCAGGAACTTGGTCAGAGATACTTCCTGATCTCCTCGTTCTCGAGCTTCCTGAAGGCCTTCGAGGCGGTGGTTATAACTGAGACGTTTATGTTCTCGGCCTTGACCTCGTTCTGGTAGGCCGTCCTGATCGTCTCGACCGAGAGCCTGATCGCCTCGTCGAGCGTCATGTCCTGTCTGTACTTCTTCTCGAGGAGTTCGCGGGCCTTCTCGTTGTTCATGCCGAGCGCCGTCGCCTTGTACCCCCTGTATGAGCCGCTGGGGTCCAGGCTGAGCATCCTGCAGCCCGTGACGTCTACGCCGCCGACGATCATGCTCACGCCGAAGGGGCGGACGCCTGCGTTCTGAGTGTACTGCTGGAGGAGGTCGCCCAGGCTGCTTGTCAGAGATTCTATGCCTATTGGCTCATCGTAGGTCAGCCTGTGTCCCTGGCATACCAGTCTAGCCTCCCTCACGAGGACGCGTGCGTCAGGACTGTTGCCCGAGATCGCGGTCGCGACGTGGTCGTCGAGTTCGTAGATCTTCTTCGAGAACCTTGGGTCCTCCAGGGAGCTTCTAAGGACCTCGACGGCTGCGAGGACGACGCCCTCCTTCGTCACGACGCCTGCGACGGGTGCCCCGCGCTTGACGAGCTCTAGGGCATACTCTACCTGGTAGATGCGGCCCTCCGGCGAGAAGATGGTGATTGCCTCGTCGTACTCTCTTCCCCTTGACAAAGTTGACGCCTTTGTTAATCGGTTGGCGACCGTCTATTTAAATATCATTTATTTATTTAGAAGGATATTTTTTCGCGTGTGTGAGGTTTGTTAAGGTTAGTGAACGGACTCCGCAATTAGGAGCATGTCAGAAAAAATGGCATAGGCAGTCTGCTTGATGGATGGATTGTGTTCTACGATACTGATCTCTCCCATGAGATCCGTTTTCAAGGTGATCGCGCTGGACCTCCCGTCAACCGACCAGAATAGGTTGTCTGGCCTGATAGGCTCGGGACGCACACACGTCTGTACCTTACCATTCGCTTTCTCGGCCCTCGCGACCAGCTTATACTTCGTACCTGAAGTTGCCGCTTTCCTGAGATTTTCGGGGTTTATTCCCCTGATGCCCTTTCTATCCACCTTATTGGGAGTTGATCTCGCGTCCATGAGGACGTTCGCCAGTGCAGTTATCTTCGCTGCGGCGTCCCAACCATCAATATCGAGCGAGGGATCCGCCTCAGCAATGCCGGCCCTTATGGCGTCATCTAGTGCTTCCTTCATGCTTATACCCTTAGACATCTCGGTGAGAATGAAGTTCGAGGTGCTGTTGAGGATCCCCTGAACGCTTTCAATCTCGCATCCTGGTAAAGTTTTCTCCACTAGGTTGAATACGGGGGTCCCATCCATAACGGTGCCCTCGAACCTGAATTGTAAACCCCTAGATCGCGCCAGAGAACTCAGCTCATCGTAGGCATATGCTATGGGACCTTTGTTCGCCGTTACTATATTTATGCCTCTACTGAGAGCCTTTTTTATGTGGTCTATGGCGGGCTGGCCTGAGTCTATGTTCAGAGTCGTCAACTCTACCATGAGGTTTGCGTCGCAATCCTCCATAATCTCAAAAGGTGATAGATCAACGTATTCAGGCATAGAGTCTCTAAAAGTTTCTCCCTTTTCCAAAATACCTAGGACACGATGTAATTCAATCGCCTTCTTCGACATTAATGATCCCCTGGTTCTAGTAGATATTGCGAGAACTTCAATTTCCAGCCCATAAGTCTCCCTTAACCACGCCTTCTTCGAGATCAGCAGCCTGGCGAACGCCTGGCCGACGTTGCCGAAGCCAATCATAGCTAGGCGAAGTTTCAACCTCGATCACCCCATATTGTCCTTTGTAAGTAATCTTGGCCCTAGAAGGGAAGAAGCTTCCCTGAGAGCGTGCGCGGATCTCTATTATGATTCGCAGATCTTATTCATTGTTCTTAAGAATGTGCCTACTTCCTCCAGAGTGTTGTGGTGAACTAGGCTGATCCGGATCATGGTTTTCTGATTATAGGACTTAAGAGCTCGTGAATAGAAATCCTCGGCGCGAGATGCTATAGCGCCCTCACTCCAGAGTCGTGCAACTACCTCGTTATCGGGCATATTCTTGACTTTGAATGCGAATGTAGGATCTCTCTCGTTCAGTCGATTCAGATCTGTAAGCCCGTAGACCTTCACTTGGGGTAGGGCTGCTAATCCTTTGACTCCATCGAATCCGACTAGGACTGCCTTAGCTAACTCCGTCTCGTACTTCTCGATTGCATCCATCGCAATCTTCAGGGATCGTTTACGTCCGGAGTATTCAGTCAATTTTCCCCTGTATTTATCCCAAACCTGATCAGCTAGCCACTCGAGGTGGTCCATTACACCTCTTATTGCAGCAAACTTGGCTTGGTCTTTCGTCCCCCATTCCCATTTAAAGGGAATATTTTCGTGGGCTGGTGCAACTTTGTAAGGCTCGAGGCTTTCAAATGCTTCTTTTCTGCCGTATAGGAAGCTTCCATGTGGGCCGAACAGTTTGTATCCTGAGAACACTAGGAAGTCGCAATCCAAAGTCTTTACATCAATTGGGCCGTGGGCTATGTGGTGAACCGCGTCAACGATGAAGTAAGCACCTACTTCTTTGGCTAATTTTCCTATTTTCTGGAGAGAACTTTTAGTGCCTAGGGCGTTTGAGGCAGCAGTTACGGTTACAACCTTCGTTTTCGCATCTATAAGCTCCCCTAATTGTTCCATATCGAGGGTTCCTTCTTCCATAATTAAAGGGGCGAACCTTACTCCCCCAATCTTTTTTCTTTCCTCAAGTTCCATCCAAGGACTGATATTTGCATAATGCTCGTATTCTGTAGTGACAACATTTTCTTTGCCTGTGAGCTCCTTTCCAATAGCGTAGCTTAAGTTGAAAAATAGGGACGTAGCCGATTCCCCTAAGGCTATATTATCCGGCGATGGGGCGTTCAAGAGATCTGCCACTGCCGTCCTTCCTTCGAGTATTGTGGCATCAGCTTTCTTGGACTCGTCGAAGAGCCCCTCCACGTTAGCGCTACAATCTATCCGAGCTTGAGCCTCAGCTTTTGCAGCTCTCCCGACAACAAGTGTCCCTGTTCCATTGTCAAAAAATGCTCTCTTGCGTCCGTTAAAATCAAACTCGGCTCGGGGGAACTCGGATCTTATTTTTTGTAACAAGACATGATCAAACATGACAAACTCGACCTGCCACCTTTATTATCTTCAATCACTAAAAATCTTTTCTCGCATGTAAATACGCGCGGAGCGATCCCAGTTGGCGTGAGGCGGAAGGTGGCCCACTCGCGCGCGTCTGCAGGGTTTACTACCGCTGGGGATGATAGATTTTCCTTATCCTCACGGGATAAAAAGGACCTTCCCGCCCGCCTTAGACTTGGCCACGCTGAAGGCCTCCTCAGCCCTCTCCAGAGGGAACCTGTGGGTTATGATGTCCTTCGTATTTATTGCTCCTTCTTCGATGAGTTTAATGGACTGGGAGAAGTTTGCGGGTCTCGCGTCGTATGCGCCCTTCACGATGATCTCCCGCCTCACGATATCGGTTACGGGAAGCTCGACGCCCTTCCCGAAGATTCCCACGATCACCACCTGGCCACGTTTCTTGACGAGCTTGACCGCCTGAACTAGGGCTGAAGGCGCCCCGACGGCGACGAAGGCGACATCGGCTCCTCTGCCGTCAGTCATCTTCATCACCCTTTCGATGAGGTCCTCCTCCTCCACGTTCACCGTCTCGAAGCCCAGCCTTTGGGCTATCTTGAACCTCTCTGTGTCGACGCCTACGCCGGTTACGAGCACCTTGGCGCCTGAGAGGCGGAAGAGCTGGGCGGAGAAGAGGCCGATAGGGCCACATCCCTGGACGACGACGAAGTCCCCGGGCTTCGCCTCGGCTATCTCCGTGGCGAAGTGAACGGAGTTGCTGAGGGGCTCGACGACGGCGGCCTCCTCGAACGTCATCTTCTCCGGAATACGATGAAGAAGCTTAGAGGGGACGGCGACGTAGTCGGCGAAGCCGCCGTCGACGTGGATGCCGAAGAGGGTCGAGTCGTCGCAGAGGTTGCTCATACCGGCGCGGCAGAAGCTGCACCTGCCACACGCCTTCACGGACTCCGCCAGGACCCTGTCGCCGGCCCCGAACCCCTCAGCCTCGTCCCCGACCTCCACGATGACGCCGGCGAACTCGTGTCCGAGCACAACGGGGAGCTTCATTCTGGAGTAGGCAGGTGTATAGTCGTATATGCCGAGGTCGCTGCCACAGATCGCCGCGGCCTTCACCCTGATCAAGGCCTCATTGGACTCTATTTTGGGCACGGGGATGTCCCTGACCTCGACGCCGGGTTCCGGTTTGGTCTTCATCACCGCCTTCATCGGCATCCCACGAATGGAGCATACTGGGCGCGGAAATCTCTTAACGCTTTTGTAGGCGTAGACCTATTGTAGCCCTGTTCGTCCGGGTCGTGGATGCCTTGCGGGAAGCCGAGACGAGGGCTCTGGAAGCCTTAGACATCGATGGCATGGTCGACTACCTGTGCAGCCTGATCGCCGTGCCGAGCACAGGCGGGAGGGAGACTGAGGCGCAGAGCCACGTCGCGGCCGAGCTCAGGCGGATCGGGTTCAGCGTCGACACCTGGGAGATAGACTTCGACGAGGCGAGGAGGCACCCCTCCTTCAGCATGGGCATCCCGCGCGAGGAGGGCGTCGGCGTCGTGGGCACGATGGGCGGAGAAGAAGGCAGAAGCCTCATCCTGAACGGTCACATCGACGTCGTCTCGGCCGGCGACGAATCCAACTGGACCCACCCGCCGTGGGAGGGGACGGTGGAGGACGGCCTCCTCTACGGCAGGGGTGCCGTCGACATGAAGGGGGGCCTCGTCTGCGCCCTGTACGCGGCGAAGGCGATCAGGGACGCCGGCTTCAAGCTGAAGGGGAAGCTGATCCTCGAGAGCGCCATAGGCGAGGAGGACGGGGGAGTCGGCACCCTGGCCGCCGTACTCAGGGGCTACAGGGCGGACGGGGCGATAATCATGGAGCCAAGCGAGCTAAACCTCATCGCGGCCCAGGCGGGCGCCCTCGCCTTCAGGGTCACCGTCCAGGGGAAGTCGGCCCACGCCTGCGTACGGGAGGAGGGTGTCAGCGCCATAGAGAAGTTCATTCCCCTGCATGACGCGCTGAGAGCCCTAGAGACCGAACGGAACAAGGGGATAAACGACCCCCTCTACAGGAGGTACAGCATCCCGTACCCCATCAACATCGGGAAGGTGCAGGGGGGCAACTGGCCGGGCTCCGTCGCCGAGAGCCTCTTTTTCGAGGGGAGGATAGGCGTCCCAGTGGGGGAGAGGATCGAGGAGGCGAGGAGAAGCCTTGAGGGAGCCATCAGGAGGGCATCTGAGAGAGACCCTTGGCTCAGGGAGCATCCGCCGAGGGTCGAGTGGATAGGCTACCAGTTCAAGCCGGCGAGCATCCCGGTCAGAGACCCCGTCATGGAGACGGTCGCCGGCTCCTTCAGGGACGCAGCCGGGAGAGCCCCCCGCATCGAGGGCGTCCCCTACAGTTCCGATATGCATTACCTCGTCTACGACGCCGAGACCCCGACCCTCCTCTTCGGCCCAGGCGACGTCAGGAGGTCACACTCGCCAGACGAGTGCGTGCCGATAAGCGACCTCGTGACCGTGACGCGGACCCTCTGCCTCGCGGCTATGAGGTTCTGCGGCATCAAGGAGTAGGCGCCTTGGCCAAGAAGATCGGGTTGATCGTCAACCCAGTCGCCGGGATGGGGGGCAGGGTCGGGCTCAAGGGCAGCGACGGCCAGGAGACCCTGAGGAAGGCCAGGGAGCTCGGCGCGGTGGCCACATCTCCAGGGAGAGCGGTTGAGGCACTCAGGGAACTCGCTCCACTGAAAGACCGCGTCGAGATCGTCGCGTATCCCCATGAGATGGGGGAGGACGAGGCGAGGGAGGCCGGCTTCGAGCCCACGGTCATCGGGGACGTCGAGACGGGGAAGACCACCTCCGAAGACACGAGGAGGGCCGCAAGGGAGATGCTCGGCCTCGGCGTCGACCTCCTCCTCTTCGCGGGCGGAGACGGGACGGCGAGGGACATCTGCGAGGCGGTGGACGGCAAGGTCCCCGCCCTTGGAATCCCGGCCGGAGTCAAGATCCACTCCGCCGTCTACGCCATAAACCCGAGCAGCGCCGGCAGGCTCGCCGTCAAGTTCTTGGCAGGCGAGGCTGAGGCCCGCGAGTCCGAGGTCATGGACATAGACGAGGGGGCGTTCAGGGAGAACAGGCTCTCGGCGAGGCTATACGGCTACCTCATGGTTCCCTACGAGAGGACGCTCGTCCAGGGCTCGAAGGAGAGCAGCTCTGCGCCGGAGGAGTTCTTCCTCGAATCCATCGCGGCAGACGTCGCGGAGGGGATGGAGGAGGGCGTCCTCTACATCATCGGCCCGGGCTCCACGACTAAGTCGATAACCGACAAGCTGGGCCTGGAGAAGACGCTCCTCGGCGTCGACGTCGTCCAGGACAAGGTTCTGATGGCGAGGGACGTCAACGAGGCGAAGCTCCTCGACCTTGTAAGAGGCAGGAGGGCGAAGATCGTGGTCACAGTCATCGGCGGCCAGGGATTCGTCTTCGGCAGGGGCAACCAGCAGATCAGCCCGGGCGTGATTAGGGCCGTCGGCAGGGAGAACATCGTCGTCGTGGCCACGCCGGGGAAGCTCTCCGCCCTCGGCGGTCGACCCCTCCTCGTCGACACGGGGGATGCTGAGCTGGATGTGCAGTTAAGCGGCTACGTGAGGGTGGTCAACGGCTACGGCCGCAGGGTCGTCTACAAGGTGAGGTCGAGGTAGGTCACCGGCCTACTTCGGCTTGTACGGCCCGAGGAACTCCTCCTGCAGCGTGTTTCCGCCGTCGATGACGATCGATGTCCCCGTGATGTACCTCGACTCGTCTGAGGCGAGGAATAGGACGAGGTCGCCGACCTCCTCCGGCGTCCCCTGCCTCCCCATGGGCACCCTGTAGCCGAACTCCCTCATCCTCTCCTCCGCGTCCCCCGCCTCCCTGCTTCCCCTCAGGGCGAATGCGCTTGGGCTGTGTATGTAGCCGGGCATTACGCAGTTGACGTTGATGCAGTACTGGGCGACCTCGAGGGCGAGGGCCTTCGTGAAGCCGACGACCGCGGCCTTCGTCGAGCCGTAGGCTGTCTGGCCGCCGGCTGGCGTCCCTACCATGGGGCCGGTGACAGAGGACATGTTTATGATCTTGCCGTACCTCACCTCCATCATGGAAGGCAGCACGGCCTTGGCGCAGCGGAACATGCCGAATACGTTTATGTCGAACATCCTGACGAGGAACTCCTCGGGCATCTCGACGAGCCTCCTCCTCGGGTAGATGCCGGCGTTGTTCACCAGGATGTCGATCCTGCCGAGCTCGCCGAGGACGCCCTCCACCGCGGAGTTGACGTCCTCAGCCTTGGTGACGTCCATCCTCCTGTAGGAGGCCTCATGCCCGGCTCCCCGTATCTCCTCGGCCGTCGCCTTCACCGCGTCGGAGACGTCCGTCAGGACGACGTGGGCGCCGTTCTCCGCCAGAACCCTGGATACCCCGGCGCCTATCCCCTGCGCCGCGCCCGTGACGAGCGCGACTCTCTCCCTCAGCCTGCTCATTTTTCCTGCCTCCGCTTCCTCTTATACGCCCTCCAGCTCATCGCCCACCTCTCCGGGTCGTCAAATGGTGCAGGGTTTATCCTCGATATAGATGAGCTGTGGGGCGCAGTCTTAACCTTCTCGGGCTCAGAGTAGGCCTCCTCGGATACCTGCCTCAGCACCTCTGCCCAATAATCGATGTCCGCCTTCGAGTAGGTCTCGCATGGCTCAGGCGTGAATGGCTCAGGAACTATCCAGGGGTGGTGACTCGTGAAGTATGTCTGGACGCCGTAGTCGACGACGCGCCTGTTCACGTCATCTACCCCGACCCCCGTATCCTCCTTCATCCTGCCCAAGCTGTACCTTATCTGATCGACCCTCCTCTCGACGCTGTACGGCTTCGTGACCCCCCTGATCTTCTTCACCTTCGTCTCGAGGTAGCTGTTGTTGATTGCCGAGACCTCGGCGACCTCCCTCAGCCCGTCTGCGCCCATACTCATCGCCCAGGCGTATGCCCTGACGACGGACGACAGGTTCCCATGGAAGTCCCTGATCTTGCCGATGCTGTGGGGCCTGTCGTAGTCGAGGTGATACCCGTCGCCCTCCTTCAGGACGACGGGCACCGGCAGGAACTTAGCCAGCTCCTCCGTGACGCCGACGGCGCCGCAGCCTGGTCCCGAGGAGCCGTGGGGCGAGGAGAATGTCTTGTGGAGGTTGAAGAAGCACATGTCGAAGCCGGCGTCCCTCGCCCGGGTTATTCCGAGGATGGCGTTGGCGTTCGCCTGGTCGTAGGCGCAGAGGCCGCCGGCCTCGTGGACTATCCCCGTCCACTCGTCTATCTCCTGGTTGAAGATGCCCGTGTCCTCTGGGTTCGTGATGAAGAGCCCAGCCGTATGCTCCGACACCGCGGCCTTCAGAGCCTCGACGTCCGGCAGCCCGGTCTCCTCGTCTGGGTATAGGGTCACAACCTTGTACCCTGCTGTCGCCGGGCAGGCGGCGTCGCACGGGTGGCTGAAGATGGTGGTGATGACCTCGTTTCTCTGGACCGCCTCGCCTCTCAGCTCGTGGTACTTCCTCATAACGCAGGCGTTGTTGAACGCCGCCGCCGAGCCCCCCGGGGGCTGGAAGCTGAACTCGTCCATCCCGCTGATCTCCCCGAGGAAGACGTGGCCGAACCTCCAGACCACCTCAAGGAGGCCCTGGATCGTCTCCTCGGGCTGGTCGGGGTGGACGTCGACGATCATGGCGGCGAGCCTCTCGTTCACCTTAGGGCTGTACTTCATGGTGCATGTGCCCACGCCTAGGTCGACGTCGAGCTCCATACCGAGGGTCTGCTGGGAGAGCCTCAGGTAGTGCCTCAGCACCTGCGCCTGCGAGAGCTCCGGGAGCGCCGGTGGGCTCTTCCTCACCACGTTCCGTGGGAGGAGCCTCTCAGCCGGCCCTACGCTCCTCCTGATCCCCTCCTCGACCTCGGGCAGTAGGATGCCCCTCTCCCCCCTCTGGTCCATCTCCAGGATGATGGGCTCGTTCCAGACCGGGGCGTGATACCTCCTGAGCTTCACCTCCCCCGTCATGCCAGCACCTCTCTCAGGGTCGACGCGAGGCGATCCAGATCACTCTGCGCGTGGACCTCGGTCACGGAGTAGAGAGCCAACTGGCCCAGTTCGGGGAACTCAGCCGAGATGTCCCTGCCACCGAATATCTCGTGCTCCAGGAGCCCGTGGTTGACCTCGGCGACCGTCCTGCCGGTGGCGCCGAAGTCGACAGGGAACTCCTTGAAGAAGCCGTCGAACGGGACCCTCACGCCCTCTATCTCTGAGAGGCGCTTGGCGGCGTAGTGGGACCTCTGGATTATCGACTCCCCGACCTCCCTCATCCCCTCCGGCCCCATCAGGGACATGTAGACGGCGGCGGCTATCGCCCAGAGGGCGGTCGTGGTGCCTACCCAGTCCTTCGCCTTCTCGCGTGCGATGTACGAGGTCCTCTCGTACCTGCACTGGCCGAAGCCGTACTCCCCCTCCTTAGCGGTGTCCGTGACGGAGATGAGCCTGAGGGGGTACTCCCCGACGTATCTCTCCTCGTCCCGTGAGGCTATGAAGCCCGAGAGGCCTCCGCCCGCGTGCATGTGGATTCCCAGAGGCTGCACCTCGCCGCAGACGATGTCGGCCCCGTAGTCGGAGGGCGGGGCGAGGACCCCGAGCGAGATCGGGTCTATGCCGACGACGCTCTCGGCGCCATGGTCGTGGGCTACTTCTGATATCTTCTCACCCTGGGTCTCGATGACGCCGAGGTATGAGGGGCTCTCGAAGTAGACGCAGGCGGTCCTGTCGCTGATCTTCGCCTCAAGGTCTCCGAGATCGAGGATGGCCTTCTCCGGGTCGTAGTCCACCTGCTTAACGAATATTCTATCGCCGGTGTTGGTCGGGTTGCAGAAGTTGGAGATTATCGAGAGCCTCGCCGGGCTGATGTTCCTAGGGACGAGGACCTCCCTCCTCACCGTTATCCTCGACGCCATCCTGACGGCGTTCCCGGCCGCCGAGCCCCAGTCGTACGTGGGTATGCCTGAGACCTCCATGCCGACGAGCTCGCAGATCATGCTCTGGAACTCGAAGACGGCCTGGAACCTGCCGAGGTCGGAGTATGGTCCTCCGGCGTACGCCGTCAGGAACTCGGATCTTCCGATGATCTCGTCGCAGACCTCCGGGACGAAGTGCTGCCAGCAGCCTCCGCCGAGGAAGCTGAGGTAATCTGAGCAGGTCCTGTCCTTCGAGAGGATCCCCTCGACGTGTCTCCTCAGGTCGAGCTCTGCGGGCAACGGCTCGGGTAGCTCCATCCTCCTCCTGAGCCTGAGCCTCTCCGGGATCATCTGGGCGTATAGCTCCTCGGCGCTCGCGACGCCTATCTCCCTCAGCATCTCCTCCTTCACGGCTGGGACGGAGTTGGGTATGTATGGGTGGACCGGCCTTCTGCTTCCCAAAACTGTGGCACCAAACCTAGTTCCGGCTCCGAGGCGTAATAATCCTTTGGGCTCCTCTGAAGCCTATGTCGGTAAACCCTTTAGGGTCTAAACAAGATATTCACGTTTGTGAGGGTAGGCGTGGTCGTCTCGGTGGCCCTCGTGCTGGCCTCCTTCGCCGCGGGCGCCTACGTGTACCCTCAGGTGCCCAACAGGATGCCGAGCCACTGGAACGCCGCGGGGCAGGTGGACGGCTACATGCCCAAGCTGCTCTCCCTCTTCCTGATACCCTTCGGATCCCTCGTGATCCTCGGCCTATTCCTCCTGATCCCGAGGGTCGACCCCCTGAGGAAGAACATAGAGGGCTTCAGGGGCTACTATGATGGCTTCGTCGTCCTGTTCACCTCCTACCTCCTCTACATCCAGGGCCTGTCAATAGCCTCGGCGTTGGGTTACAGGTTCAACATGAATCAGCTCCTCGTCCCCGCCGCCAGCGCCCTCTTTGTTTACCTCGGCGTGCTGCTCGGTAAGGCGAAGAGGAACTGGTTCATCGGGATAAGGACGCCTTGGACGCTGAGCGACGAGAGGGTCTGGGACGAAACCCACAGGATCGGTGGAAGACTCCTCGTCTTAGCGGGTCTGGCGACATTAATCGGCGTAGTCTTCCCGGAATTTGCCCTTATCCTAATTTTCGCGCCCTTTATCTCGGTGACGATCTATGTCACATGCTACTCTTATCTTCTCTATAGGAGACTGGAGGGCAAATAAGACAGAGGAGAACTAGGGATCACCTCTTTCTGCGTAGGGTCCTGTAGTCCCAGTTCTTCTGAGCAATGGGCTTCGCCCTATCGATGTCCAGGCGTCCGTTCTTAAACAGACCCTCGTCTACACTAGCAGCTACGACTTCGCCCACGAATAGGGTATGGTCACCATAGGTATGGCTGCCGACGACCTTGCACTCAAGGTGGCCGTAGCACTCCTCGATGAGAGGCGATCTGACCTTGGAAGCGGGGATGGGCGTGAGGCCAGTCTCCTTTAACTTGTCGACGTCCCTCCCTGAGTTTATGCCGCAAAAGTGCATCTTGTCCTTCAAGTCGATGGAGGGGGCATTCACAGTAAATTCCCGCTGGTTGGCTATGAGATCGTGGCTGTACCGCTGGGGCGCGACTCCTATGCAGATGAGGGGTGGCTTGGAGCTTATGTTCATGTACATGCCGAGGGTGATGATGTTTGGCTTGCCATCGGCGTCGACGCAGGTCACCATGACGATGGGCGAAACCGGTCCCGCCTGAGACAGCTTATCGGGTGGAAGCTGCAGCTTCATTTCTTGTCGCCGAACCTCTCCCAGCTGGCTATCTCGTTTAGGTTCTTCCTCTCCTTCGGTGCGGGTGTTTCATTTGGTACGCCAAGGGGTGTTATGGCGACCACCCTGAGACCCTCCGGTATGCCCAGCAAAGCCTTGATCTCCGCGTCCCTGTACATCGAGCCCATCCAGCAGGTGCCGAGGCCGAGGTCGGCGGCCGCGAGCACCACGTGCTCGAAGGCTATGCCGACGTCGTTCTGCCACCAGTTGGGCGAGGCAACCGAGTCGCCCAAGGCGACGATTATCGCCGGGGCGTCAACGGCCCATGACTGCCTACCTCCGAGCTGCCTCCTCCTCTCCTCGTCCTGCACAACTATGAAGTGCCAGGGCTGCTTGTGCGCCGCGGACGGGGCGACCCTCGCCGCCTCGAGTATCTTCAGTATAGACTCCTCCGGGACCGGGGTGTCCTTGTACTTTCGGACGCTGCGCCTCTTCTCCAGAACCTCACTGAACTCCATAAGGTCAACTCCTCAGAACAGTGTTCTCAGGGAGGCAGGATTATTTAAACTAGAGCGTCGTCTCAGGGCAGGTGCCAGGGCTCAAACATCTGGGTTATCCTGTCGTTTTTCTCCTTACCGTACCGGCTCAGCGGCTTGGTCAGGTGCCTGTGCGCTCTGGGGGGCGGCAGGTACAAGCCGACCTTCAATTCCCTGCCAACTTGAAGCCTTCTTTTTGAGAGTTTGGGGTCACTGAGTCCACACTTCTTGCACCTGAATCCCTGGCCGCGCCCCATCGACTCCGTGGCAGACCCACACGCCGGACACCTCGGGTTGACCATGACAAATTGTTCGGCAAGGTCGAGGACCTCCAGCCTCTCAAGGTTCAGCGTCAGTCCCTCTTCCACCTGCCGGACGCCGCCCGCAGCTCTCACCCTATCACCCTCCCCGAGCCGCAGGGCGACCTCCCTGAAGCCTCCCGTCGGCTCGTAGGCGGCGCAGTCTACGTCCCCGGTTCCGTCTTTCACCGTGAAGATGACATGGCCCCCAGTTATGGTGCGAGGCATCCTCGAAACCTTTCCCTCAACCACCGCCGGGTTCCTCGGCTTGAGGTCGGTGACGTTTCTTGTCCCATCCAGGTGGGCGTCCGTCCCCTGGTTGGTCCTGAAGATGACCCACCGCTCGACAGGCTCTTCGACGCTAATCATCCCCATGGCTCTGTGGACCTCTTCTGGCGCCTCCCCCCTCACGCCGTAGAGGATGGGGTCAGGCCCGTGGGGGGCTATGAGGACTTTACCCGTCTCAGGGTCGAGGTTGTTGAATGTCGAGCCCCTGCTCGCCCCGTTCATCTCCTTGACCGAGGCGGCGTCGATCATCCTAGGCTTACCCCTGTACTCGGGTGCCCTGTACGTGAGGAGCTCGTATGTATGATCCCCATCCTGTAGGCCACCAACGGCAGCTAAGGCACCTATGAGACCCCTTCGGTTCTTGTAGCCGACAGCATCGGCGCAGTGCTCCTCTATGAGTGCCTCGGCCTCGTCAAGCGCCACGATCCCTTGGACGACCCTCTCCGAGAATTCCCTGAGCGCCTCCGGGATGCCGCCGACGTGGAACACGATGCCAGGGTTAGTGTTTTCGCAATCGAACTCGCCTTGGGAGTCGACGGTGTCGACGACGACCCTCTTAACTTTTCCCTCAGCCCCTTCGGGGAGCTCAAACCTTAGGCAGATGGAGGCGTTTCCCCTCGTCTTCCACGGGGCGTTCGGATTCAGCCTCAGCAGGTTGGGGTAGTCTGTGAACTCGGCGCCGAGGCCGAGGAGCCTCTCCACTAGGAGCGCGGCTACGTAGGTAGTGCACCCGCTGCTTGGGG